>Ga0310811_10005959_pt1 | contig 15515 bp, 9 predicted proteins | sample YCmetagenome_FD_207642 | JGI IMG/M metagenome (GOLD analysis project Ga0310811, IMG submission 207642) | Soil microbial communities from experimental microcosm in Duke University, North Carolina, United States - YC | ecosystem: Engineered > Artificial ecosystem > Soil microcosm > Unclassified ...
ACGAGAACGGCGGTCGCCTGGGTGGCGCGGAGGGCCGGGAGATATTTGGCATTGCCGAAAAACGCGATGTCGCCATAGCCCGCCTCAACCAGAGAGGCGGGGCCTTGGATGTCGACGGCTTCATGCTGGGGTTGGACGTGGCCGGAAACGAGATCGGCAATTTCGCGCAGGGTCATGGTGAAATGATGAAAGACGGGTTTGGTCGAAGAAAGCGGAAAACGGAGGACAGCCGGCAGGCGAGCTGAGAATCGACGTCAGCGGGAAGGAGAGGGGCGGTTCGAGAAGAGCTGAAAATTCTCGAGTGTGATACGCTTGGTCTTGCCCGAGATGCGCAGGCGGATCTGCACGGAATCGGCCTCCGAGGGAACGGTGAGAAAGAAGAAGTCTTCGCTGGATTTGTCGAAGAAGTAGGGTTTGAAGACCAGAGACTGGAGATATTTTCCGGCGCGGAGAAAGGTCACTGCCGCCCGGACGGGTTCGGTCGTATTCGATGAGTAACGTAGCGACAGGAACAGAGTCTGACCGGTGAGCCCAGAGGGGAGCGTCTGGACAGGGAGGTCGATGCCGTCGGTGGGGGCCTTGGCAAACGTCCATACGTGTGGGACTTGAAGATCGGGAAAGAGAACGGAGCGAATGAGCCGGCCGTCCGGGAGCTGCTCGGTGAGGCTGGCTGTGCCGCGGGTCAGGAAGACGAAATCCGGAACGTCGCCTTTCAAAATGGCGCGGCGGGCGACCCAGCCGTCGAGCGGTGGGCGAAGGTAGGGCGCGATATCGCCGATGGCATCGAGCTGGTCGTACTCACTCTTCTTACGAGAGCCGGTCCAGATCCACTTTCGGTTGAACCAGATCTCGTCGCAGGTGGCGGCGAGCTGGAGCGTGGTGGGCGACGGATCGAGCAGATCTTTTTGAAGCTTCCAATCGACGCGTCCGGCAGCGGCGGGATCGGCGAGGTTGGCCACGTAACGCATGGCGTCGTGCGAAAGAACGCGGAGGCCGGGCCGAGCCGTATGGAGATAGTCCGCGACTTCGTGCAGATAATTCGGCCCGCGGAAGGCGCGGCTCGAAATGGCAATGAGCAGGACGAGAAGGACGATGACGAGAGCGGCGAATCTCCGGCGGAAGAATCCGACCACGCGAATGGGCGGGAGATACGCGGCGATCCAGGTGAGGGCCAGCGCGCTCAGGACGGAGAGCGGGAAGGCGAGGCTGCCGAGAAACCGCTCGCCATCCCGGACGAGGGGACGGGGCGGGAAGATGCTTTGCAGCGCACAACTGTAGGTCAGCAGGTAGCCGACGGCGTAAAGGGCCAGCGCGCGGCCAGGGGCTCCGAAACGAAGGCACGCGACGCCAATGCCGGCGAGGCCAAGGAGGTTGAAAATGATGTCGGTATAGCGACGGAAAAGGGTGGGAAGAAACCGGATGGGGAATTCCCAGAGGTGGATCGTTTCGGTGCCTTTGCGCCCAGTCGCCCCGAGATTCGCATGCAGGCTGTGAAGCCAGTCGCCCGTAAGCGAGTAATAGACTGCTGCCTCGATGGAAACGAAGCCGAGAGTAAAAGCGCCGGCCAGGACGAGCCAAAGGAACTGGCGCGGATAGAAGGCGACTGTGCCAAGGAAAAGAACCGGGATCGCGAAGACGCCCGTAATGCGATTGGCCTGGCCGATCGCCAGGGCAAGTCCGACGACAGCGGCAAGGGCGATTTTTGCGGAGGGCTGGCCGGCGCGGACCATCTTCAGCCATGCGAGAAAAGCCACCGCAACCCAGAAGCCCTCGGACAGATCGGGCATCGGCCGATCGATCACTGAATCGAGCTGAGGATGGAACAGAAAGAGGATGCCCGCGACGATGGCGGTACGCTCGGTCGCGCCAATCTCCAGCGCGAGGAGCCAGACCACGATCGCGCCCGCGCCGAGATAAACCATCGGCTCCAGATAGTAGGAGAGCGCGCTGTAGCCAAAGGGGAACTGCAGGAGCCAGCAGACGCCCCAGACGGGCCAGCGAAGGTCGTGGAAGGACGTGGTGCTCCAGGCGCCCGGCACGCCATGGTGGAGATCGAACGCGAGGCCCCAATAATTCAGGTCGTCGCCGAGCGAGGGAGGGGTCTGATAAATCCAGCTAACCAGAAACGCGCCGAAGAAGAGCAGGAGCGGGGTGAGCAGTTTTTTCATGCGGAGCGAAGAGTGCGGGCGCGTGGCCGCAGGCGTGCGATGAGAATGAGGAAGCCGTCGAGCATGGCAAACGCGTAGATGATCCAGAGCGGCTCGAAGAGGACGCGAAACCGGGCACGGATATTTGCGGTCACCATGATCAGCAGCCAGAGACCGATCAGGAACAATCCCCAGAGCTGGTGGACATTCAGCGGCCTGGGATCCCGGAGGGCGAGAGTCAGCATCCCGAGGACGGCGAGGGCGTAGAGCCATGGCAGGCCCTGAATGGGTACTTCACTGGCGGAGGAACCGGGCAATCGCAGAGGAGCGATGGAAGCGAGGCTCGCCGCGACATAGTCGTGCAGCCACTTCGTGAGAATATCTCCAGGGATGAGCCGATAAGTCTGCTCGAGATAAGTACGGGCATCGGCTTCCGAGGCGAATTTGCGGCCCCAGAGAAAGCTGGCGTCCTGGAGATTCTTTTGCTCGTCGCCATTGCCGTATAACGCATCGAGCTGGCCGGCGATGGCGTAGTCGTTGAACTCGGAGCTCGGTAGCTCGCGGTGGGCAACGACGAATTTATGGAGGGCAAGGCCTGGCAGGGCGCCGAGATTTCGCAGGGCAATCTCCAGGCCGGCGCGCCGGCAAACGGGGTCGATGTCCTTGAGTCCGGTCTGAGCCCGGAGGCGGTTGGAGATTTCCTTCCGGAGGGCGACGAGTTTTGGGGGATTGGGTTTCGTCCAATCGATGCGCGCCTGGTCTGCGAGCGAGGAGAGATTTTCGGCCACGCCGGGCGAGAGAGAAAGGTGCGCGGGGGAGAGATGGAGCACCGAGGTGAGCAGGAGCAGGCCGCTCTGGTGCGTCCGGGTGAGTGAAAAGAGCAGGGCTGTCCAGACCAGGGAAATGGCCAGGGCGAGACGCCAGGCCCGCCAGCGGCCCCACAGCACCCGGGCGACGAGAATGACGGCGAAGAGGGCGAAGAGTCGCCCCTCGGGCCGGGCGCCGGCCATGAAGAGAACGGCCAGGAGCAGGCCGGCAAAAGTGTAGCGATTCGGGATTCGGTAAAAGGCGGTGGAGGCGAACGCGACCAGCAAAACGCCGAAGACGGCGAACGTTTCCGGCAACGCGACGTGCTCATACCACAGCAGCACGGGGTCGACCGCGAGCAGAAGCGTGACCGGCACGATGAGCCAGCGCCAGAATCCAAACCACGCATAGACGAGCAAGCCGCCGAGGATGATCGTAACCAGGCCGAGGAGATGCTGGACGACCGCGAGGAACGGGAGGATGGGGATGTGCAGCAAGGCGGGGACGCAATAGAGCAGCGGCGCGAGAAAGGTCTTCTTGCTGTCGATGTCGAAGACGCCCCGCGTGAGGAGGTCGCTCGCGGTCTCCACGATCGACGAGGTGTCGTTGTGAACGAACGCCGCGGGCATGAAGGCCATCAGCCCTCCGCGGAGAAGGATCGCCGCGATCAATGCCGGGAGGCAAAGTCCGAGCGCGACGCGGAAATCGCGAGAGCGGATGCGCCGGAGGAAAGCCCGGAATGCAGGCGGATCCGCGAGCCGCGACAGCCAATCCTGCATGGGCTAGATGCCGCGCAAGCCGCCCAGGAGCAATTCGGCGTTCTGCTTCGTGTGCTGGAGATTGGCGACGAGGACCTCCATGGCCTCGACGGCGGGGAGCTCGGTGAGCTGTTTGCGCAGGGTCATGATGCGGGACAACTCATCTGGATGAAGGAGGAGTTCATCGCGACGGGTGCCCGATTTCGTAAGGTGAATGGCGGGGAAAACCCGGAGCTCGGCGATGGATCGGTCGAGGTGGACCTCCATGTTGCCCGTGCCCTTGTACTCCTCGAAGATGAGGTCATCCATACGGCTATGGGTCTCGATCAACGCCGTGGCCAGGATGGTGAGGCTGCCACCCTCCTCGACATTGCGCGCGGCTCCGAAGAACTTCTTCGGCTTCGCGAGCGCCTTGGCGTCGACGCCACCACTCATGGTACGGCTGCCTTTTCCGGGCTGGAGATTGTTGTAGCCGCGGGAAAGGCGGGTAATGCTGTCGAGAAGGATCACGACATCCTTGCCGGTCTCCACCAGGCGTTTGGCACGCTCGGAGACGAGTTCGGCGAGCGCAACGTGGCGTGCGGGCGATTCATCGAAGGTACTGCTGAAGATGTCGCAATCCAGCGAGCGCTCGAAATCCGTGACCTCTTCCGGGCGCTCGTCAATCAACAGCAGGATGAGATGGATCGCCGGATGGTTGCGGCGAATAGCTTTCGCGAGCTGGTTGAGGATGACGGTTTTCCCCGCGCGTGGTGGAGCGACGATCAGGCCGCGTTGACCCATGCCGAGAGGGGCGAGGAGATCGATCGCCCGCGGCCCGAGATCCGGATGCCCTGGCGTTTCCAGAAAGATGCGGCGATCGGGGAACATCGCGGTGAGCTTGTCGAAGTCGGTCGGTGTGACCCACTCCGAAGCGGGCTTGCCCTCGATCTCGAGGGCGGACTCCAGCACGAGACCTTGCTCGCGATGCTGAGGAAGCCGAAGTCGTCCACGGATCTTCAAGCCGACCCGCAGGTTGTGCTGCTTGACGATGGCTTGAGGCACCGAGACATCCTCCGGGCAGGAGCGAAAGCTGAATTTTTCCCAACGGAGGAGGCCGCGATTGCCGTCGATATCGAACACGCCGTCCGCGGTGACGGTGTCGCCTCGCTGAAGATGAAACCGGACCTGATCAACGACAAGGTGATGCAGGCTGCCATCGGTGCGGAGGCGAATGGTGAACTCTTTCGCCCGTGCCGCGAGGTCGGAGCGGCTCAGGCTTTGCAGGAAATTTAAAGAAACGACAATTGGCTCCCGGGGCGCGGGTGCGGGCTGCTCCGGCTCGGGAGCGGTGGGAGTCGTGTCAGTCGGGACGACGTCAGTCATACTTGTGGCGGAGATAAGCGGCGAGAAGGGCTGCTTGCGTTTCGAGCAGGTCCAGGCCTGCGTCGTTCCAAACGACGTGGGCAGCGTCGCGCATCTTAACGTGAAGGCTCCACTGGGAGGCGAGAATTTTTCGCGAGAGATCCTCGGGCAGGGACCGGAGCGCGGTCATGCGGGCGATCTGAGTTTGCTCGCTCGAAGCGACGACGATGACATGGTCAAAGAGGCCTTCGGCGCGAGTTTCGAACAAAAGAGGAATATCCACGACGAAGATCCGCTCGGTGCCGGCGGACTCCCTGGCTCGTGAGGTCCAGCGATCGCGGATCTTGGGATGAAGAATTCCTTCCAGCGTCTTTTTCTTGGCGATGTCGTTATAAATGATCTCTCGAATGAGCGGACGGTTGGGCTCGCCGCTTTTTGAGTAGGCAAGGGGAGAGATGTTCTCGAGCACCTGCTCGCGGATGGTCTCGTTGGAATCGAGGAGTTCCCGCGCGCAAGCGTCGGCGTCGAAGAAGTCAGCGTCGATGAGTGCGAGGAGCAGCCGCCGGAAAGTGGATTTTCCCGTGGCGACGCCGCCGGTGATTCCAAGGGTGGGCATTTGATCGATTAGATGATGACTCCTGAATAGCGAAAACGGCGGGAAGGCATGCCTTCCCGCCGTAAACGACGACTGCGTTTTACGCAAATCTTACTTACCGGCCGATTCCTTCATGTCCATCACCGGAGGGGCGATGTCTTCAGGCAGTCCGAGCGGTTCGACGATCTCTTCCTTCTCCACGTCGGAGCGAACGAGCTTGCCTTCCGCGTCGAGCAACTTGGCCGAGACGAAGATAATGAGGTTCTTCTTGAGCTTCTGATCCACATCGGAGCGGAAGAGTCGGCCAACGAGAGGGATGTCTCCCAAGAGTGGCACCTTGTCCTGAACTTTCTGCACGTCCTCACGGATGAGACCGCCGATGGCGATGGTCATACCATCCCAGATCGTGATGCTGGTCGTCACTTTGCGAGTGCTGAAGATCGGCTGGTTGATCACGTTCGGGCTGACCTCAACGCTCCGAGGAGTCGCCGGGATGCCGCCGATCGTGCTACCGCCCGTGATCGTCAGGATCGGGCTGCCGTAGTTCACAAAGCCATCGAAATCGACAACTTCAGGAGCAAGCTCGAGATCGATCGTGTAGCCATCCGCGCCGACGGTTGGGGTCACTTCAAGAGTGACACCGAGATTACGCGTTTCGAAGGCGGAAGGCGTCGTGGGCGTGATGATCGGATTCGTGATGAAACCAGTGCTCTGAGTCGTGCCATTCGAATTGGCATTGCCAACCGTTTGAGGAATCTGAGGTGGGTCGAATTCAGTCGGATAACGGAATTCGCGGATCACGTTGATGACGGCTTTGTTGCCGCTCTTCGTCGTTACGGTCGGAGCCGTCATCAGATCGACACCCTTCTTCTGATCCAGCGCGCGAATCACAAGCTGGAACTGAGGATTCGTGTAGATTCCAGCGAGACCGAGCATAGCCGGAGCAGCCCCGGTAACCAGGCTGCTTCCCGAGAGGAGGGAATCAATGCTGTTGGTCGAGATTGCCGAGCTGGCAGTCGTACCCTGACCGCTGCGGAGACCGGACGTGACATTGTTCGTCCCGATTGGCTGCCCACCTGGAGCGTTGAAGGGGAGGGAGGCTGGATCGCCAGCCAGATCACCGCCCGTGCCGTAAACACCGTTTCCGATTTGGAGCGGGCCCATCAGCCAGTTGAAGCCGAGTTCCTTGAGATTGTTTTGGTTGATCTCAACGAATTTCGACTCGATCTGGACCTGGGTTGGAGCCTGACCTTGGGCGGCGTCGACGATGGCATCGATCAGGTCAATGTTGTCCTGAGTGTTGCGAACGACGAGCTTGCTGCCCACAGGGATGTACTGGGCACTCGCGCCATCCGGGAAGGGAACACCCATCTTGGCGAGATAAGCCTGTGCATTCTGTCGGCCGGTGATTCGGCGAGTTCCATCGCTGGCGCCAACGGTACCGCCAAACGGCGATGCGGAAGCGTCAGTAGCGGCAGCTTCTTCCTTCGGAATGAAGGTTGGGAGAACCTTGTACTCCTTGGTGATGAGATCCTGGCTGACATCGGTAAGCGGAACGATCGAGACGGCGACAGGGTCAATCTTGATCTTCAAGCCAGCCTGAGCTGCGACGTAACGCAGGGCCTCGTAAAGAGGAATGTTATTCAGCGCGAGGGTGATTTGCGTGTCTTCCGTGGTTGCTGGAGCGGCAGGAGCAGCCGGGGCGCCCGGGGCTCCGGCGGCAGGGGCCTCACCTGGCAGGCCAGGAGGCGGAGGGAGAATATCCGTACCCACGCCACCGGCAGCGCTTTGGGCGGCTGAAGGCAGCTTGAGGAAGATGTTTACGCCCTTCTTGCTGCCATCGGGCTCGAGGGTGTCGAGCTTCTTGCTGGTCTGGCGGAGATAGTCGACCGCTTCACGGATGGTTGTCTCGCGGAAATCAAGCCGCGGAATAATGATGCGGTTGAGCTTGGCGATGATGGCTTCGTTCCGCGAGGTGTCGGTACGGGTCGTGGTGATGGTGTCCTTGCCACCCGTGTATTTGTGGATTGGCAGTTCCCAGCCTTTATTGACCTGCCACAGCATCTGGCCGCGAGTCTCATTGTAGGCTTCGTTATAGTATTGCTGCCTGCCCCCGTTGACCTTCTCCATGCCTTTGCGAGCGGCAATGTTGTAGGGATCAATATTAAGCACCTGCTCGTAACGTTTGGTGGCGAGGTCGTAGCTTCCACGAGAGAAGTAGCCGTCGGCTTCGACAAGCAGCTTGGAGACTTGATCACGCTGTTCGGCGAATCGAGGTGTTACTGTCTTGTTGTAGTAGTCGGGCTGCTCCAGATTCGAAAGGAGAGCGATGGCCGGTCGGTAATTCGGGTTGTACTGTGGGAGGAGGATGGTTTTGGCCACCTTTTCGGCATCACCGTACTTGCCGTGATCGATCAGGTATTGCGCGTAGGCGACACCGGTCTGGCTGAACTTGTTCAGCGCTTCACTGCGCTGGGAAGTTACCGCAGGGCCAGAGCCGATGATATCGACGGCACGCATATAGGAATTGTAAGCCGTCGCGTAGTCTTTGGCGGCAAGTGCGCGGTCGCCCTGCTGGATCAAGAGCTGGGAAGACGCGAGGTCCTCCTGGCGGCGGACGATTTCGCGCTGCGCGGTTGAATCGAGTGTGCTGGACGAACTGGAGTAACTTCCGGCAAAGGTGGATGGAAGGCTCAGTGTGGCCAGGGCCACACAGAATCCGATCGGTCGAATCCGGGAATCGAGGGGTTTGATCATGGAATAAAGCTGCGGCAATTAGTTGTTAGGACCGGCTGGGAGAGCGTCGCCAGTCAGCGAATCGCCAGGGATGGCCTCGGAACCGACACTCTTGGCGTCAGGGACGGCGACTTCGGCGCCATCTTCGACATCCTTGATCAACGGCTGGCCCGCTGGATCGATGAGGTTTGCGGTCACGAACATGATGAGGTTTCGTTTGATGTGTTGATCAGCAGAGGAACGGAAGAGGCGGCCAACGAGCGGAATATCGCCGATGATCGGAGTCTTATCCTCGACCTTTTGCACGTCTTCGCGCATCAGCCCGCCGAGAACGACCGTCTGGCCGTCATAAACGGTAACCTGAGTGGTGACCTGGCGAACGCTGAAGACTGGCTGATTGATGACGTTGTCAGAAACAAGCACGGTCGTGGGTGGCCCAAGGATGCTGCCGAGAGCGGACGTCACGATTCCGAGACTATTGTCGACAGAGTTGGTGATACCCTGGGTGACGGTCTGGGCGCTGGCATAGATCGGGCTGCCGTAGTTAATGAAGCCATCGAACTCGGTCACCCGAGGCGAGAGGGTCAGGTCAACGGTGTAGCCGTCAGGTCCGATGGTGGGCTCGACCTCGAGCTCCACACCGAGCGGGCGCATTTCGAAGGCAGAAGGGGTAGTCGGCGTAACCGGAGTGAAACCGGAATTCACCGTCTGGGGAATCTGAGGCGGGTCGAATTGGGTCGGATATTTGAACTCACGCACGATGGAGATCGTGGCGTGCTGACCGCTCTTGGCCACAACCTTCGGAGCGGACATCAGATCGATGCCCTTCTTCTGGTCGAGAGCCCGGAGAACCACCTGGAACTGGGGATTCGTGAAGATGCCGGCGAGTGCGAGAACACCTGGGGCAGGTCCAGCGGGTGAGCCGAAGAGCAATCCGTCGAGCGCATTGACGCTGATGGCAGAGCTACCCGTGCGGTTGCCGCCCGTGATCGGGCCGGAGGTCGAACTGGTGGCTCCGATCGGAATGCCGTTCGAGCCTGGGGCCTGGAATGGATAGGCCGTGTTCGAGGTCAATGTGGTGCCTCCGCTGGTGGAGGTCGAGGTCGTGCCGGTGAGGCTGGATCCGAAGGCCGTAGTGCCGCCGCCACCATAAACGCCGCTGCCGAAAGGCAAAGCGAACTGCCCGAGCAACCAATCGAAGCCAAGCTCCTTGAGGTTGTTTTGGGAAATCTCAACGAACTTGGACTCGATTGCCACCTGGGTAGGGGTGACCGAGCCGTCGTTCTCGACCAAAGAATCGATGAGATCGAGATTAGCCTGGGTGTTGCGGACGATCAGCTTGCTGCTGCTGGAGAGGTAGTTGGCCGTGGCACCGGGAGGGAAGGCCACACCGCTCGCCTCGAGGAATTCTTTTGCACCAGACTTGGCAACTGTGCCGCCGCCTGCCGCAGCTCCTCCTGCGGCGGGAGCGCCGAAGCCACCCAAGCCACCGCCACCTGCGGGAGCCGCACTCGCGCCAGCGTCAGTAGAAGGCAGGCTGGTGATGAAACCAGGCGAGACTTTGTATTCCTTGGTGATCAGGACGTCCGTGACTTCATTGAGAGGGACGACTGCAACCGCATAAGGCTCAACCTTGACCTTCAAACTGGCGGCGGTGGCGATATAGCCGAGGGCCTGACCGAGAGGAACATCGGTGAGCTGAAGCGTGATGCGTTGCGCGGAAGCCGCGTCCTGGGTCGTAGGATCGAGCTTCAGGACGATGTTGATGCCGCGCTTGTTCGGATCGGGCTCGCCTTGATCGAGGGCGGCCGCGCGAAGCTTGATGTAATCAAGGGCTTCGCGGACGGTTGCTTCGCGAAAGTTGATGCTCGGGATGTGGATTTCATCGAGTTTCCGCTGAATGCTGGCCGTTCCGCGGGTATCGATCTGAGGCTGTTCGATGACTTGCGAGTTGCCAGTGTCGAATTTCGTAACCGGAAGTTCCCAAGCCGCATCAACACGGGTGATGAGCTCGGAACGGGTCGCGTTCCTGGCCTCGGTCGCGTAGCTGTCACGGGAAGAGTTGATCTTCTCCATCAACCGGCGGGCGGCGATGTTGTACTTGTCAATGTTGAGAGCCTGTTCGCAACGCTTGAAGGCAAGATCGAAACGACCACTCTGGTAGAAGCCATCGCCCTCGCGGAGCAGTTGCTTGACCTGCTCGACGTTGGCGACGAAGCTAGGAGTGAGCGTTGTGTTAAAATTACCGGGAGTGCGAAGCTTGGCCTGGAGCGTGAGCGCGGGCTGGTAATTGGGGTCGTACTGCTCCTCGAGAATCTTGTCGACAACCGTCTCCGCGTCCTTGAAGCGGCCTTCAGAAATGCGCTGGTCGGCGAGCTTGATGACGGCGGTGCCGAAACCATTCATCGCTTCGGTGCGCAACTCGGCGGTGGCCTGGCCGCCGCTTGGCAGGGCATCGACCGCGCTCTTGAAATAAGCGTAGGCCGACTCGTAATCCTGTGTGCTCAGTGCTTCATTGCCTTTGGCAATAGCTTCCTCAGCGAATTTGTTGACGGTTTCCCGGCGGTGGATTTCCTGTTCTGCAACTCCCTGCATCCCTGCTTGCTGAGCGTAAACGGGGGTGAGGTTGAGGGTCGCAAGCGTGGAAATTCCGAATAGAAGGGCGGATTTACTTGGCATGGTTAAGGCAGAGTCGGCGTGGGGAGAAAAAGGAGGGGTTTAGCGGATTACGAGCTCGGAATGTATTTGTTTTTTATTCAAGAACGGCGGAACCCACTACGGAGTGGACTTCGGGACGTGAATTTTGGTCCCTTGGGGGCTCTCGATTACCGCTTCACCATCAGAGATGTCAATGAGTTTATACTTGATGGCGTCTTCGGGTTTGACGGAGAAGCTGTCGAGCTTCTTGACCTTGAACTCCGACCCGTCCCACAGATACTTGAACCGGGCGTAGACGGTGGGGTCGTTGACCGGCTTGTCATTGACGAGATCGATCTTTTGACCGCTCTCCTGATTCTCCACGGTGAGGATGGAATCATCGACATCGAGGCCGTCCTTGTTGCTCGTGTGCTGGGTGTATTTGACGACTTTGTAAGGCGTGCCAGCGACCATCTCTCCGATTTTGAGGAACTGAGTCGGACCTTTGAGATCCATCGTGTTGATGGAATAGGTGCCTTCATCAGGAGACCCGCTGAACTTCAAGCGGAAGGGGACCTGAATGAATTCCTGAAGCCGGAGCTTGGTGATGTAGGGAGGCATAGACCGAGGGTTCGTCGGGTCGGTCTTGCCGTTGAATTCCTCGAGATTCGAGAACTTGTCGCCATCGGGATCTGCGTTGGGCAGATTCGCGTCGGAGAAGTCGAGATTGTAATCCTTGATCCACTGGTTGGGGATGGGGGGATAAATCGGCTCGGGATCTTCCAACGGATTGAGGGGCTTTCCGTTGTTGTCCTTGATCACGTAGGGATCAGAGACGAACAGCGAGCCTTTGTGCGTACCCCAGTCCCGGGGCTTGGCGATGGAGCCCAGTCGCTCCTTGACGGTTTCCGTACCTGGGGATGGGACGTCATTGTTCGCGCGAGGAGGCGTCTTACCTTCGGCAAAGGTGTCGTTGAAGGAGAGGGCCTGACTGATAATCAGTCCGGCGCAGGCGATGAGAACGATCCCCATTACGGCGAGGATGACACGGTCGAAATGCTTCTTGAGCCAGTCCATGATCTTAGGGGGCTACTTCTGGGAGGGCAGGTTGTTGAATGTGATCATCTCGATGCGCAGGGCGACGGTGAGTTTTTCACGGCCGACGAGCACGCGCAGCGTATGTTCGGGTTGAGCAGGGGCGGAGGCATCGGCTGTGGGAGCCGTAGATGCGTCAGCCGCGGGAGCGGCCGCGCCGGGCTGAGGATCCTCGACCTTTTTCGGGCCTTCGAGGGCGCTGTTTTGAACGTTGAGATCGCGGATAATGAAGAATTGATCCGAGTTGACGATGTAGTTCAGAGCAGAGCGGACGACGCTCTGGTCGGCCACAAAGGCAACTTCAAATGGGCTGGCGACCACCGGAGATCCTCCAGAGCCGCGTTCTCCTCCACCCTGCCGTTGCCGGCCGCCGGGGCCGCGGGTTTGAGGTGCAGACTCAGCGGGAGCGGCGCCACCTTCCTGGGGAAGGAGGTCGCGCTTGATGCCAAGGATCTGTTTGCTCTTGAGCAGGATGAGGTCATCCACCACGATCCGAATCGCCGCGAGCTGGCGGGCGAGGGGGCCGGCGGCGGAATCAGCCGGGAGCGTGCCTTGGTATTGGTCAAAACCGAGGTAGAAGTTCTGAGGAAGCGCGACGCCGTTCTCCTTGGCAGCGGCCTCGACTTGAGAAACGCTGGCACGGAGGAGATCCTGAAAAGCCTGCGGGGACATGTCCTGCACGCTTTTCTGCATCGAGCTGACCTTCTGGACGAGCTTGTCGTACTCCGCCTGGTACTGCTTGGTGAACTCTTTGTATTTTTCGTTATTCTCCGTGCTGGGGAACGGGACGTGGTTCTGCAGCTTTCGCAGCTTGAGAACCGCGTCGTCGTAGTTGGTCGCGACTTCGGAGTAGTGGTTATACCCCGAGTAGAGCAGGTAGCCGCAAATGCCGACGCCTACGACGGTGACGGCGAGATAGGTAATGAGGAAGGGATTCCGCCAATTCATGGGAGGGCGATTGGGTTTCTGAGCGGGAGAATGATGGTGTAGTGATAGGCCCAGGTCTCCTCATCAGGAGTGGCTCGGGTGGTGATCAGCTTGGCCTTGTTGGCATGGTCGATGTCGAACAAGTTGGATGCTTCGAGATTGGTCACGAAGTCGTCGACGACCTTGGCCTGGCTGTCGTTATTGAAATAGAGGCCGCGGATTTCGAGGGTGTCGATCGCTGGCTTGCCGCTGGCCACGCGTCCACCAGGGCCGGGCTTGGCCGTGGAAGGTGGTGCGACCGGCGCTGCGGGAGCTGCCGCCTGTCCTTGATTTGCGTTGCCGCCCAACAAGTTAATCGGCTTGCCGTTCGACATCGGAGTCAACTGGGTGATCCAGACATACCGAGGAGGGAGCTTGGCGGCGAGTTCGTCGATGACGTGAACCCAGACCTCGCGTTCCGCCGCGGCGGTGAGGAGAGGTGCGGCGATTGCCTCGACCTGATCCTGCTCGCGCTTGAGGCGATCGAACTCCTGGGCTTGGCCATCGAGCTTGGAAATCTCTCCGTTGACGGAGGCAAGCACCTGTTCCTGTACGGCAGCAGCCTTCAAGAAGTAGACCCACCACATCAAGAGAGTCAAAAGAAGGAGTACGGTGGCCGCGACCAGGAACGGCTTGCGCTTCGAGAGGGTCTGGGCGGCAATGACCGAAGGAGGCCGGAGATTGATCTCCAATGGGCAATTTCCCAACTCGCGAAGAGCAAGGCCCACGACTTCACCGGCAGCGTGGGCCTTGGAAGTCAGTAACTCCGTGTCGACCGACGACCCGATGAGGACGTTTTGGAAAGGATTGAAGAACTGCACCGGGATCTGCAGCTTTTCCCCGAAAAACTCCAGCATGTAGGGCATGCTGACCGCGCCGCCGGCGAGGAAGATACGGAGCGGCTGCGAACCACCCTGGTTGGCGCGATAGAAGCTGATCGAGCGGGCAATTTCCGCATGGAGACGGGTGAGAGTCGTACGGGCGAGCTTCGAGATGCGGGCTACGACCTCATCATCGGGATCGGCGTACGGACCGCCAAGGCTGACGAAGCCTTTTTCCTTTTTCATCAGTTCCGCGGCCTCGACCGGCTGTTGGAACTCCTTGGCAATTGCCGTGGTGATGGAGTTGCCGCCGACGGGGATGCTGCGCGAGTAGGACTTGCTGCCCTCGACGAACAGGAGGTTCGTGGTGCGGGCACCTACATCGATGATCAGCGAGGAGCCTTCCAGATTGCCGTAGTTGTAGCGGAAGGCATTGAGCAGCGCCATCGGCGCGACATCGATGATATGAGGAGCGAAGCTGGAGGCCTCGACCGCCTTGTTGACGTCCTCGAGGGTATCCGTCTTGATCGCGAGCAGGGCGACATTGAGCTTGCCGTCCGTTGGCTCGCCGATCGGCTGGTAATCCCAGACCACTTCATCGATGGGGAAGGGGATGTTTTGCTGCGCTTCAAAGGCGATGATCTGGTTGAGATCGTCAGCCGTGGAAACGGGCAGGGAGAGGTAGCGGGCGAAGACCGCCTGAGAAGGTAGCGCGTAATTGACGGCGCCTCCAGCTCCCTTGGCGGATTTCTTGAGCTCGGCGATGGCACCTTCGAGCTGCCCCGGCCTGGACGCATCGGCGCCCGGATCGGTGAGGAGCTCGGTAAATTGAAGATGATCGAGGGTGAGGGAGCCGTCTGGGGACGTGTGGAACTCGGCGAGAGCCACCGTTTGCATGCCCAGATTCAGCACGCGTATGCGGTTCGGTGCAGACATTCGGAACGAAAGAAAAAGGTGAGAAGGGGGTTAGTAAGCGCCTGGAGTCTGGGCCTTGGTGGCCTCGAAGTAGTCGTAGAAGAGAGGCGCAAAAGGCGTCTGATCCTTACTCAGGACAAGTCCGGGAGGCCCCTGCTGGAATTGATTCCACCATTGGGGACGGCCTTGTCCCTTGTTAATGCTGAACTCAGCGACCAACTGGCCCTGGACGGTCGCGGTGACGCCGATGGCCTGGGCGGCGGTTTGCATATTGGCGGGAATCTTGCCGTCGAAATAGCGCTTGAGCACTTGCGGGCTGACGAACATGACCGAGTGGTGGATGTCATTCGGTCCGCCAGGAGAGATGCCGGTGTGCGTGACCGAGCCGACGAGCAAAGTGCCGAGGCGATTGGTCGCGCTCGTGTCATTCAGCAGAATGTAATAGGTGAGCTTGAGGTCGTCGAGTGGCGGGGCATTCCGGGCGGTCGGGGTGTAGGTGAAGGAAGTTTCCACCCAAAGCCACATCTGGCTTTTGGACTTTCTCTGCGGACCGACTCCGATCGTGAATTCCGGACTCAGCGCGTTTTTCTCGACTTCGATCCCGGTGATCTTGATCGGAGAGTTCGCCGGAACCTGAGCTTGAGCAAAGGTGAATGGTGAAAGAAGGCAGGCAGCTACAAGGAGAAGCTTTCGT
>Ga0310811_10005960_pt1 | contig 15513 bp, 14 predicted proteins | sample YCmetagenome_FD_207642 | JGI IMG/M metagenome (GOLD analysis project Ga0310811, IMG submission 207642) | Soil microbial communities from experimental microcosm in Duke University, North Carolina, United States - YC | ecosystem: Engineered > Artificial ecosystem > Soil microcosm > Unclassified ...
ATCCTGCTGGCGGGGCTGGCGGCCATACCGGCGCATCTCTACGAGGCGGCGGAGCTCGACGGGGTCTCGACGACCCAGGCTTTCTTCTATGTGACGGTGCCGCAGCTGGCGCCCATAATCCTGCTGGCGATCACCTTCCGGCTACTGGATGCGGTCCGGCTCTTCGACGTGATCTTCATGATGACCGGCGGCGGGCCGGGGACCAAGACCTACACGGCCTCCTACTACCTCTATCAAGTCGGCTTCCAGCAGTTCCACCTTTCGGTGGCGACGGCGGGCAGCTGGATCTTCCTGATCCTGCTCTCCGTCGTGATCATGGTCCTGGTGCGGCGTCTGCTGCGGGCGGAGAACCGCTGATGGCGGGATCCTTGAAAGTGAGGCGGCGCGCCCGGCGAGGCAGGGGCAGCAGTGCGGTCCGCTTCGTCTTCCTGGCGCTGTTCGTTCTTTTCGTCCTGGTGCCGATCTATTGGATGGTCATCACCTCCATCAAGCCGACCAGCGACTATCTGACGGTGCCGCCGGTGTGGTTCCCGGCCGAGCCGACCATCGTCCACTACACCGCGGCGCTGTTCTCCTACCGCGGGCTGCAAGGTCTTATCAACAGCCTGATCGTGGCCTCCGCCGCAACGGTGCTCTCGACCCTGCTGGGCACGATGATGGCCTACGGCCTCGCCCGCTTCAACACGGGCGGGCATCACCTTGCCTTCTGGGTGCTGTCGCAGCGCTTCCTGCCGCCGGTCGCGATCATCCTGCCCATCTTCCTGCTGTTCCGGAGCTGGCATCTCTACGACACCCATATCGGGCTCATCCTCATCTACACCGTCATGACCCTGCCGCTGACGGTCTGGATGATGTACGCCTATTTCCGCCAGCTGCCGCGCTCGCTGGAGGAGGCGGCCCTGGTCGACGGCCTCAGCCGCTGGCAGGCGATGTGGATGATTGCGGTGCCCCTGGCGGCCCCGGGAATCGCCGCGGCGGCGGTCTTCGCCTTTATCTCGGTCTGGACCGAGTTCTTCTTCGCCTTGATCCTGACCAGCCGGCATGCCTTCACCTTGCCGACGGTGTTCCGCGCCTTCCTCGGTTTCCAGGGCGCCCAATATGGCGAGGCTTGCGCGCTGGCCACGACCTCGCTGGTGCCGTCCATCATCCTGGGCATGCTGGTTCAGCGCCACCTCGTGCGCGGGCTGACCCTGGGCGCGCTGCGCGGATGAAAGGGCGGTCGGAACTGCGAGAGATGAGGGGGACATCGCCATGGCCAATGTGAAGATCAGCGCGCTCCACAAGAGCTATGCCGGAGTGCAAGCGGTGCGCGGGATCGATCTCGACATTCCCGATGGCGAGTTCACGGTTCTGGTCGGGCCCTCCGGCTGCGGCAAGAGCACGCTGCTGCGCAGCATCGCCGGCCTGGAAGAGGTCGAGCAGGGGACGATCGAGATCGGGGGCGAGGTGGTGAACGACATGCGCCCGCGCGACCGCGATGTGGCCATGGTGTTCCAGGACTACGCGCTCTATCCCCATATGACGGTCTTCGGCAATATCAGCCTGTCCTTGCGCGCCCGCGGCACGCCCAAGCCGGAAATCGATGCCCGGGTGAAGCGGGCCGCCGAGATGCTGGGGATCACCCCGTTGCTCGGCCGCTATCCGCGCCAGCTTTCCGGCGGCCAGCGCCAGCGGGTGGCCATCGGCCGCGCCATCGTGCGCAACCCGCGCGTCTTCCTGTTCGACGAGCCGCTGTCCAATCTCGACGCCCAGCTTCGCGACGAGATGCGGGGCGAGATCAAGCGGCTGCATCAGGAGATTGCCACGACGATGATCTATGTCACCCATGACCAGATCGAGGCGATGACCCTGGCCGACCGCATCGTGCTCATGCGCGACGGGCGGATCGAGCAGCAGGGGGCGCCGCTCGATCTGTTCGAGCGCCCCGCGAGCCTCTTCGTCGCGGGGTTCCTCGGCTCGCCAAAGATGAATTTCCTGCAGGGCCGGCTGGCACGTTCCGGCAGCGCCGTTGCCATCGATCTCGGCGAAAGCGTGCCGCTGCTGGCGCTGCCGCCCGGCCGCTCGCTCAATGGGGCTGCGGATGGGGCGGCGGTCATTCTGGGCCTGCGGCCCGAACATGTCGGCCGCGCGGCCGGCGCCGCGCCGGCGGCAGGCAGCGCGCGGCTGGAGACGACCATCGAGCTGGTGCAGCCGACGGGCTCGCGCAGCTATGCGAGCTTCCGCCTGGGCGGGCAGCCCGTGTTGTCCGAATTCCAAGCCCATGACGTGGGCGGACCCGGTGAGCAGATCACGGTCGACATCAACCTTCCCCGCGCGACCATCTTCGATCCCGAGACGGGCCGCGCGCTGTGAACAGCAAGGCCGCCAACTCGATTCCGATCACCCAGCAACAGGAAACCACATGACTCAAGGTCTCAAGGAACTTGCCGGCAGCAGGGCCCCGAAATTCGGCCATTTCATCGTCGAGTTCGCCACACCCGGCATCGGGCATATCCTGAAATCCGCGGGCTGCGATTTCGTGCTCTTCGATCTCGAGCATTCCGGTTTCGGCTTCGAGACCGTGAAGAGCGCGCTGCGCTATTTCGAGGCGGCTGATCTGCCGGCGATCGTGCGCGTGCCCTCCAAGGAGTACCACCATATCGCGCGGGCGGCGGATATGGGGGCCGAGGGCGTCATGCTGCCCATGGTGAGCACCGCCGAGGAAGCGCGGCATATCGTCAATTGCTTGAAATATACACCCGACGGCGGGCGGGGCGTGGCGCTGCAAGTCGCCCATGACCGCTACCGGCCGGGCCCCGTCAAAGAGAAATTTGCCGCCGCCAACAAGCGCACCACCCTGTTCTGCCAGATCGAGACGGCGGAAGGGGTGAAGAACGCCGAGGCCATCGCCGCCACGCCCGGCGTCGACTGCCTCTGGGTCGGCCATTTCGACCTTTCGGTCTCCCTGGGCGTGCCCGGGGATTTCGGCTCCAAGACCTTCACCGGCGCCATCGACCGCGTCGTCGCGGCCGCCCGCAAGCACAACAAGGCGCTCGGCCGGCTGGTGCCCGATGTCGAGACGGGGATCGCGCTCAACCGCCAGGGATTCGACTTCATCTGCTATTCCGGCGATGTCTGGGTGCTGCATAATGCGCTGGCCGCGGCGATCACGGCGCTGCGCACAGGCACGTCGCGGCGGAAGCCCGCCACCGCCAAGAAGGCCGCGCGGAAATGAGCGGGCCTTTCCGCATCGCCCTTTCCGGGGACTTCCGCAAGCCCGACGGCTCGCCGGTCTATCCCGATTTCGACCTGACCCCGCTACGCCAGGCGCCGGGGACGGAAGTGGTATTCCTCGAGCGCTCCAATCCCATCCAGGCCGAGCAACTGGCGGATTTCGATGCTCTCATCCTCCTGGGCGCGCGCTTCGCCCGGGAGAGCATCCACCCCAATGGCCGGCTCGCCGTCGTGGCCCGCTTCGGTGTCGGCTACGACACGGTGGATGTGGCGGCCTGCACGGAGGCCGGCATTGCCCTGGTCATCACCCCCGACGGCGTGCGCCGGCCGGTGGCGGTTTCCATCATCACCTTCATGCTGGCGCTGACCGGCAAGCTCATGATCAAGGACAAGTTGACCCGCGAAGGCCCGCCTGGCTTCGCCCAACGCGGCGAACATATGGGCGTCGGGCTGGTGGGGCGGACGCTGGGCTCCGTCGGCATCGGCAATATCGGGGCGGAGCTGTTCCGGCTCGTCCGGCCCTTCGACATGCGCCTCATCGCCCATGATCCCTTTGCCGATCCCAAGCTGGCCGCCGAGCTCGGCATCGAGCTGGTGGGGCTGGAGGATGTCTTCCGGCGCGCCGATATCGTCAGCATCAGCTGCCCGCTGACGCCCGAGACCCGCCATCTCGTCAATGCCGAGCGGCTGGCACTGATGAAGCCGACGGCCTATCTCATCAACACCTCGCGCGGGCCGGTGGTCGACCAGAAGGCGCTGACCCGGGTCCTGCAGGAGCGCCGCATCGCCGGCGCCGGCCTCGACGTGCTGGAGCAAGAGCCGCCCGATCCCGCCGACCCGATCCTCGCTCTCGACAATGTGATCCTGGCCCCCCATGCCCTCTGCTGGACGGATCAATGCTTCGCCGGCAATGGCGCCGCCGATGCGAAGGCGGTGCTTGAGGTGCAGCATGGCCGCGAGCCGCGGGTGGTGGTCAACAAATCCGTGCTGGCGACCGAGGGTTGGAAGCGTCGGATGGCCGATTACCGCGCGCGGTTCGGCGATTGAGGATATGCTATGCTCCCTATGGTTGAACATGAGGGAGCTTACAATGCCTCGCATCGCATCCATTGCCGCCCTCGCGGCCGTGATCTCTCTGGCCGGCCTTGCCAATGCCCGGGCACTGGATTGGCAGGTCGACGCGAAATATTGCTACGGCGATACCAACGGCCCGGGTCAGGCCTATCGTGCCGCCTGCAAGGATCACGACCAGTTCGATTCGATTCTGGCCTGCGAGAAAGCGGCCGGCGACGATAATGCGGCCGAGCGAATCCGCATGGCGGGCCGCGATGACGTCAACACTTACATGATGGGTTTCGGCGCGGTCGACGGCTGCCAATAAACGCCATAGCGCTGTCGTTCCAGGAGCGGGTTCCGCGTGAGCGGAGTCCGCTCTTTTGTTGGCGGCGCCTGTCGGGGCCGTGAGGTCTTTGTTCCCATGAGCACAGGGTTAAAGTTTCGACATCATCTGCCGATTTTTTGCCGCAATTGAGTTCGCCAGCGCGATTTTCGACAGCAGAATCAGCTTTTTTATTTCGTCTTGTTTCCTCGTTGCCACAGTCGCCGGCCACCCCCCAGTTGCCAGGAACCACACCTGGGCTCCGCGGTTTTGACGGCATGGTGCGCAAGCCCCATCCGGTTCAACAACGATGGAGAAAGGTCATGATACGCGATCATGGCAAACGTAGCTTGTGGGCGGCCGCGGCCGCCGGTGTCCTAATTCTGGCGGCGGGCTCCGCGGGACTTGCCCAATCGCTGCCCGACACGAGCGTGAGCAGCTCGGTGACGGGTCAGGATGTCAAGATGGGCGCGGTGCTCGATTCCCTGAAGGCCGCAGGCCTCGAGCAGTCGAACCAGCGTGCGGCGCAGGCCGTGCAGGAAGCCCGTGTCGGCGCCGCGGTGCAGACGCAGTCGGCCGAGGTACAGACGCAGGCGCCGGACTCGTCGATTCGGTCCTATATCGACACCCTGAAGGCGGCCGGCCGGATGCAGGCGAACCAGCGCGCCGCACAGGCCGTCAAGGAGGCCCAGGGTGCTGGACCGCAAGGACCGTCGCAGGCGCCAGGACAGGCCCCTGGGCAGTCGCAGGGTACCCAGATATCGCAGGCGACTCAGGAGCAGCTTCAGGCCGCCCGTGTTGCAAGCCAGCAGGCTCTCGAGAACGCCCGCGTCTCGAGCCAGCAGGCTCTCGAGAGAGCCAAGGAGCAGGCCGGCATGAATGAATCGGCGTTGAAGGGTGCGCCCCCTGCCTTCCGCGACGCGCTGGAGCGGATCGGGGGCCATCAGGCCCAGGCCATGGCCGGGAATGCGAGCCGCGGCAGCCGCGGCAGCCGCAACGGCGGCGCCACGACTCACTAGACGCGTGAGCGTGCGATAGACCTCGCGCATCAGCATAGGCGTCACACCGTACAGCGAAAGCGGGCCCGGGCTTCTCCGGAGATCCGCTTTCGCTGACGGTTCGTTAAGCGTCCGGCCTGAAGATCCGGACTTGCATTCCCCAAATTCCGGCTATGCTGCGCCGTTCCGAGGCCGGAGACGCAGCCCATGCCCAAGCCCCTGACGCTTTCGCAGATTGCGGAGCTCCAGCGGATCGACACACCGACGGTATGCAATCTCCTCGAGATCGCCGCCCCGCATCGCCGCGGCCATGGCTACACGACCCGTCATCTGCATTGCGCTTTCCCCGACCTGCCGCCCATCGTCGGCTATGCCAAGACCGCCACGATCAGGGCCAGGGAGCCGGGGCCTCTCTCCGGCGCCGATAATTTGGCCATGCGCTTCGGTTACTACGATTATGTCGTCGACGGGCCCGCGCCGCGGATCAGCGTCATTCAAGACATCGACGATCATCAGCCGGGCTATGGCTCCTTTTGGGGGGCGGTCAATTCCAATGTCCATAAGGCGCTGGGCTGCGCCGGTGGAATTACGAACGGCAGCATCCGCGATTTGCCCATGCTGGCGGAGGGTTTTCAGCTTTTGGCCGGCTCCGTCGGTCCGTCGAATGCTTATGTGCATCTCGTGAGCTTCGACTGCGCGGTGAACGTCCACGGCATGGAAGTGCGCTCGGGCGATCTCGTCCATGCGGACCGCCATGGCGCCGTGGTCATCCCCCACGCCGCCGCCGACAAGCTGGCCGGCGCCCTCGATCTTCTGACCCGTCAGGAGCAGGTCATCATCGAAGCGGCGAAGCATCCGGACTTCACGCTCGAGAAACTGAAGAATGCCATCCGCAAGTCGGTATCGATCACCCATTGAGATCGGTGCAGAGGAGAGGTGACGACTCATGGCCACGGTAACAGCGGCTGCCGATAGCCGTGCCGATGCGGGGCAGCGCGGCAGCGATTGGTGGCCCGCGAAGCTGGGCCAGGGAACGCGCGAGGAGTTCGACTACATCCCCGAGATCGAGGGCCGGCTGCCCACGGCCCTCACCGGCACGCTCTATCGCAACGGTCCGGGTCTCTATGAGCGCGCCGGCTTCAAGAAATGGAATCTGCTCGACGGCGACGGAATGATCCGGGCGACCAGCTTCGCCGATGGATCGGTTCGCTTCCGCACCCGCTTCGTGCGCACCAGGAAATTCGAGGCGGAGGAGAAGGCAGGACGGTTCCTCTATCCGACTTGGACGACCCCAGCGCCCCGCCGCTGGGAGAATATTCCGGGCTATCCCAGCCTCGGCCAGGCGGGCGTGACGGCCGTGATCAAGGGCGGCCGGCTCCACGCCTTCGACGAGGTCGGCCTGCCCTACGGCCTCGACCCGGCCAGCCTCGATACCACCGGCCTCATCGATCCCGATCCCGGCGCCCCGGCCAAGGGTCCGTCGGACTACAAGGCGCATACCAAGACGGACGGCGAGAGCGGCGATTGGGTCCTGACCGGCACAAGGGGCCAGGTGAAGCAGGACCTCCATGTCCTGGTGAAGGATCGCCAGGGACGGCACAAGGCGCAGGTCGTGCTGCCGAGCCCGCGGGGCGAAGCCTATTTCCACGATTTCTTCTGGGCGAGCCCCTATGCGGTCTTCCTGCTGCAACCCGCTTTGCTCTCGCCCTTGCCCATGGTCCTGGGCTTTCGCAGCTTCACCGATAGCCTGCGCTGGACACCGTCGGCGGGCGGGCTGCTGGTCGTGGTCGACACCACGGGCAAGCGGCCGCCGATGACGCTGGAGGTGCCGGCGGTATGGATGTGGCACGCCCTCAACGCCTATGTGGCGGGAGATCGGATCCTGGCGGATTTCGTCGGCTATGACGCGCCGGATCATTTCCTCGGGCCCGACGCAGCCTTTCGCATGATCATGCAGGGACGCCCGGGCCTCGCCAAGTCACCCGGCATGCTGCGGCGCTTCACCATCGATCTGGCGGCCCGGAAGGCCGGTATGGAGACCATCGCCGCGGGCCATTTCGAATTCCCCATGCCGCACCCGGGCCGGGTCGGGCAGAAACATCGCTTTGGTTATGCCGCCATGGGCGACATCGCCCATGATTGGTATCAGACCGGCGTGGCGCGGATCGATGTGGAGAGCGGGGCCAGAATCGAATTCTCCTTCGGCACCGACTTCTATGTCGGCGAGCCGATCTTCGCCCCCGATCCGTCAGCGGCGGCCGATCCTGCCGCGACGGAGGATCGCGGCTGGATTCTCTGTGAGGTGCTGGACGGAAAGGGGGGCAAGAGCTTCCTCGCGGTCTTCGACGCCGCCCATCTGGAGGAGGGACCGGTCGCGAAGGTGAAGCTGCGGACTCATCTTCCCATGAGCTTCCATGGTTGGTGGGAGGCGGCCTGAAGAGATGCTCCCTCAGGCCCCAGGCTTACTGGAAAATGCTATTAGATCAGGATCTTCGGTGGGATATCTAGCTCACTGGCAGCTGACCTGGAGGCCTCACTCTGCGACGGTCCGCCGCAGGCAGGCTTGACCCGACTCGGCGCGAGTCGGAAAATCAACTCCCTCGCATTTCGGAAGATGAACGGCTCTAGGCCGCAACCCGGCGATACCGCCCGGGTTTGTCGAACGCCTTCGCCTTTTGCCGCCCAGCTCCAGAGACCAGGACGATCCCATGCTGTTATTTCGCCTCTTCGAGCGCCTGCTCGAGCCGACGGCCCCACCGGAGGATACGGTGCCGCCCTCTGGGCTCGTCGCCTTCTATTGGTATTATGCGCGGCAGGCGCGCTGGCTGGTTGGCGCGCTGTTCGTGGCGGGATTCCTCGTCGCCATCCTGGATACGACCATCCCGGTCTTCATCGGCCGCGTCGTCACCCTGATCTCGAACCACGCGCCGGGAACGCTGCTGCGCGAGGCCGGGCCGCAGCTGCTGGGCATGGTCGCCGTGCTGCTGATCTTGCGGCCCATGGCTTTGCTGCTGCAGGCCCTGATCACCAACCAGGCGATCGCTGCCAGCCTGACCAATCTGATCCGCTGGCAGAGCCATTGGTATGTGGTGCGCCAGAGCTGGACCTTCTTCCAGAACGACTTCGCCGGGCGCATCGCCAACCGGATCATGCAGACGGGCCCGGCCCTGCGCGAAAGCGTCGTCGCCGGTACCAATGCGGTCTGGTACATCTTCGTCTACGGCGGCAGCGCCATCTTCCTGATGTCCTCCAGCGATGTCCGGCTGGCGGTTCCCGTCATGCTCTGGTTCCTGGGCTACGCCGTCTTCCTCAGCTATTTCGTGCCCCGTCTGCGCGACCGCTCGCGCGAGATGTCCGAGGTGCGCTCGGCGCTCACCGGGCGCATCGTCGACAGCTACACCAATATCCTGACCGTGAAGCTCTTCGCCCGGCCGCGGGACGAGGACGAGTTCGTGCGCGCGGCGGTCGACGAGCATACCGTGACCTTCCGGCGCCAGCTGCGGCTGATCACTATGTTCAGCCTGACCTTGACCCTGCTCAACGCCTCCATGGTAGTGGGCACCGGCGTGGCCGCCGTCTGGCTCTGGACGAGCGGGAAGATCCCCGTGGGCGTCGTCGCCATGGCCCTGCCGCTCACCTGGCAGATCGCCAATATCGCGGGCTGGGTGGCGCAGAACGTGACGGCGATCTTCGAGAATGTCGGCGTGGTGCAGGATGGCATGCGCTCGATCTCGGTGCCGCGGTTGATGCCCGACAAGCCGGGGGCGGCGACCCTCAAAGTCGACAAGGGCGCCGTGCGCTTCGAGGATGTGCGCTTCGGCTATGGGACGTCGCGCGGCGTGCTGCATGGCATCAATCTCGACATCGCGCCCGGCGAGCGCCTCGGCCTGATCGGCACCTCCGGCGCCGGCAAGTCCACCCTGGTCAATATCCTGCTGCGCTTCTACGAGGTGGAGGCGGGGCGGATTCTGATCGACGGCCAGGATATCGCCCGGGTGACGCAGGAGAGCCTGCGCTCCCATATCGCCATGGTGACCCAGGATACCTCGCTGCTGCACCGCTCGATCACCGACAACATCCGCTACGGCCGGCCGAGCGCGACGGATGAGGAGGTGCGGGCCGCCGCCGCCCAGGCCCATGCGCTGGATTTCATCGAGACACTGGAAGATTGGCAGGGCAGGCGCGGCTTCGACGCCCATGTCGGCGAGCGCGGGGTCAAGCTTTCCGGCGGCCAGCGCCAGCGCATCGCCATCGCCCGGGTGATCCTGAAGAACGCCCCTATCCTGGTGCTGGACGAGGCGACCTCGGCCCTCGATTCAGAAGTCGAGGCCGCGATCCAGGAGCAGCTCGGCGAGCTGATGAAGGGGCGCACGGTGATCGCCATCGCCCACCGGCTCTCGACCATCTCGCGCATGGACCGGCTGATCGTTCTCGACCACGGCCGCATCGTCGAGGAGGGGACCCATGCCGCTCTCCTGGCTGCCGGCGGGGCCTATGCCCGGCTCTGGCGCCGCCAGTCAGGCGGCTTCACCGATGCCGGCGAGCCGGCCGACCAGGAAGGGACGCTGGGGCTCGACGCGATCCTGGCGGGGCGGCCGGGGTGAGCTCTATCCCTTTCCCGTGCTTTGCAACGGGAGGGGGGCTGCCGCAGGACAGCGAAGGCGGCCGAGGGAAGGTCCGGCTGAGGATGATTGAAAATCAGCGCCTTGCCGTTTTTCCTTCGGCGGACTTCACGTAGATCGACCGCTCCGATCCCTCGGCTTTGATCGGCGTGAATCCCGCCGCCTCGAACATGCGGGGCAACCCCGTCCAGACGAAGGCGCCGGGCGAATTGCCGTCGGAGCCATAGGTCTTGGGATAGCCTTCGACCTCCTCGGCCCCGCGGCGGAAGGACTCTTCCGTAGCACGCTCCAGCAGCACCTGGGCGATGCCCTTGCGGCGCCAGCCCGCGCGGACAAAGAAGCAGGTGATCGACCAGCGCCTGGCGCTGCTGGGGCGTTGCAGCACGCGGCTCGTCCCGAGGCGAAGGAAATCCTCGCGCGGACCGAAATTGCACCAGCCGACCGGCTCGCCTTCAGCCGAGGCGATGACGCCCTGGGCCTCGCTTTTGCGGACCAGCTCCCGGAAGGCGAGGCGATTGGGCTCGCCCTTGCAGGCATCCCAGGTCTTGCCGCCGCGCCGGCGCCACCACATGCACCAGCAGCCGCCGGTAACGCCGCGGGGTCCGAAGAGAGCCTCGACGACCGGCCAGTCGTCGGGCGAGAGGATCTTCAGCTCGATCTTCGGCGGGGGCGCCGAACGCGCCTTCATATGCAGCGCCCGCCGTCCACCTCCATCGCCACGCCGGTGATCATGCTGGCTTCGTCGGAGCAGAGGAAGGCGGCGGCATTGCCCATGTCGGCCGGAGTTGAGAAGCGCCCCAGCGGGATGGTAGCGAGGAACTTGGCCCGGATCTCCGGCGTGTCTTCGCCCATGAAGGTCTTCAGCAGCGGGGTCTCGCCGGCGACGGGATTGAGGGCGTTGACGCGGATGCCATGGGGGGCGAGCTCGACGGCCATGGAGCGGGTCGCGGTGATGACCCAGCCCTTGGACGCGTTGTACCAGGTGAGATTGGGCCGCGGGCTGACGCCGGCCGTCGAGGCCATGTTGAGGATTACCCCGGCTTTGCGCTCCTTGAAGCGCGGCACCACATGCCGGGCCGCGAGATAGATCGCCTTCATATTGACGTCGGTGATCCGGTCGAAGATGTCCTCGGTCAGCGCCTCCATCGGCTGGGGCGTATGGCCGATGCCGGCGTTATTCACGAGAATGTCGAGGCCGCCGAATTCCAGCAGCGCCGTCTCGACCATGCCGGCGACATCGCCGTCCACCGTGACATCGGCGGTGACGCTATGCGCCATCTTGCCGAGGGAGGCGGCCACGCGCTCCCCCGCGGCACGGTCGCGATCGGCGATGAGCACCCAGGCACCCTCGGCCACGAATTTGCGCGCAATGCCCTCGCCGAAGCCCGAGCCGCCCCCGGTCACGATCGCTGTCTTGCCTGCAAGTCTCACGATGGAATCTTCCTTTCGCTCAGCCGTGGAGGATCGCCACGGTCTTCAGGGTCGAAAAGCCGTAGAGCGCCTCGAAGCCCTTTTCCCGGCCGTGGCCGGACTGCTTGACGCCGCCGAAGGGCAGCTCGACGCCGCCGCCGGCCCCGTAGTTATTGATGAAGACCTGGCCCGTGCGGATGGCGCGTGCCAGGCGGAACTGGCGGCCGCCGTCCCGCGTCCAGACTCCCGCGACCAGGCCATAGGGCGTGCCATTGGCGATCCGGATCGCATCGGCCTCATCCTCGAAGGGGATGACGACCTGCACCGGACCGAAGATCTCCTCCTGCGCCAGGCGATGATCGGCCGTGGCGCCCGCGATCAGGGTGGGGCGGATGTAGTGACCGCCCTTGGGCGCATTGGCGATGATGCTGCCTTCGGCCGCGATGTCGAGGCCGTCCTTGCGGGCGATGGCGAGATAGCCCTCGACGATCTCCTGCTGGCGGCCGGAGACCACCGGCCCGAGATCGAGGTCGGCCAAGGCCGGCCCACCCTTGAGGGCGCGGTAGCGATCGGCCATGCGTGCCAGCAGCGCGTCATGGATCGGGCGCTGGATCAGGATGCGCGAGGCGGCGGAGCAGGTCTGGCCGGCGTTCTGGATGCCGGCATTGACGAGGAAGGGCAGGGCCGCATCGAGATCGGCATCGGCGAAGACAACCTGGGGTGATTTGCCGCCGAGTTCGAGGGTGACGGGGATGGCATGGCGGGCGGCCGCGGCCTGCACCAGGGCGCCCGTGGCGACCGAGCCGGTGAAGGAGATATGGTCGATGCCGCCATGGGCGGACAGCGCGGCCCCCGCTTCTTCGCCGAGGCCGGTCACGACATTGATCGCGCCCGCCGGGAAGCCGGCCTGCTCGGCGATGCGCGCGAAGGCGAGCGCGGTGAGGCAGGCCTCCTCCGCCGGCTTCAGCACCGTGGCATTGCCCATGGCCAGGGCGGCGCCGACGCTGCGGCCGATGATCTGCATGGGATAGTTCCAGGGGACGATATGACCGGTGACCCCATGGGGCTCGCGCAGGGTCAGCACCGTATAGCCCTGCTGGTAGGGGATGGTCTCGCCATGGAGCTTGTCCGCCGCCCCGCCGTAGAATTCGAGATAGCGGGCCAGCGCCAGCGCATCGGCCTTGGCCTGGCGCAGGGGCTTGCCCACGTCCAGCGCCTCGAGCCGGGCGAGCTCGTCGGCCTTCTCCAGCACCAGACGTCCCATGGACGCGAGCAGCCGGCCCCGCTCGGCGGCGGTCAGGCGACCCCAGGGGCCGGCCAGCGCCTCGCGCGCCGCGGACACGGCGCGGTCGATGTCGGTTGCGCCGCCGCGCGCGATGCGGGTGAGCTCGGTGCCGTCGGAGGGATTCTCCAGCGACAGGGTCTCATCGCCTGCTGCCGCGCGCCATTCGCCGGCAATGAAGTTCTGCGTGGTGTCGAAGGGCATGTCGGACATGGGTTCTCTCTGCCTGGCTTGATGGAGCGATCATACAGGTCTTCTCTCCGTTGGAGGAGAAAGCGCTAGATCTGTCCCGCATAGTGACAGGTGACGAGATGGTCGGGGGCAACCGCGGTCGCCGCCGGGGTGCCGGCTGTGCATTCTTCCGTGGCATGGGGGCAGCGCGCGGCGAAGGCGCAGGCACTGATCCAATTGTCCGCGCCATCCCCGCGCGAGGATGGCGCGGAGCTTCGCGCTTGGCGCCGCGGGGCGTCGATGCGCGGCTCGGCTTCGAGCAGGAGCCGGGTATAGGGATGCATCGGCCGGCGGAAGATCTCGTCCGCCGGTCCGCTCTCCACGAAGCGGCCGCGATACATGACGGCGATGCGGTCGGCGAGAACCTGCACCACGGCCAGATTGTGGCTGATGAAGAGAAAGGCCAGGCCCTGCTGGTCGCGCAGATCCATCAGCAGATTGAGCACCTGCGCCTGGACGGAAAGATCGAGGGCGGAGACCGGCTCGTCGGCAACCACCAGCCGAGGCCCGCTGATGAGGGCGCGGGCGATGGCGATGCGTTGGCGCTGCCCACCGGAGAACTGATGGGGCAGACGATCGGCATCGCCCGCGGCGAGGCCGACTTGGTTCAGGACCTCGGTGACGCGCGCGCGGCGCGCGGTGCCGCGCGGGGCTTCGGGATCGAGATGGAGCGGCTCGGCGATGATGCGGGCCACGGTCTGGCGCGGATCGAGGGAGCCATAGGGATCCTGGAACACCATCTGAAAGCCGCGCCGAAGCCGAGCCAGTCGATGACTGGGTTGGGTGAACAGATTCTCGCCCGCGAAGATCACCTCGCCGGCGGTCGGGCGATCGAGCGCCATGACCAGCCGCGCCAAGGTCGATTTGCCGCTGCCGCTCTCGCCCACGACGCCCAGGGTCGAGCCTTCCTCGATCGTGAAGTCGAGGCCGTCGACGGCCCTCAGGACGCGATGCGTGCCGCGCTGGCGGAAATGGCGGGCGAGACCTCGCGCCTCGAGCAGGGGCGCGTTCATAGCAAGGCTTCCGCGCGGATGCAGCGGACGGCGTGACGGGGCGCCAGCTCGCGCCAGGCCGGCTCGACCGGCCGGCAGGCCGGGATCGCCATGGCACAGCGATCGGCGAAGCGGCAGCCTGGTGCGAGATGTCCGGCCTGGGGCACGCTGCCGGGAATGCTGGCCAGGCGGCGCGCGCGGCGGTCGCGCTCGTCCGTGCCCGGCAGGCCGCGCTGCGGCATGGCTTGGAGCAGGCCGCGGGTATAGGGGTTCAGGGGATGGCGCAACACTGTCTCGGTCGGGCCTTCCTCGAAGCGCGTGCCGGCATACATGACCAGCGTCCGCTCGGCCATGCCCGCGATGATGCCGAGATCATGGCTGATGAGGATCAGGGACATGGCGGATTCCGCCACCAGCTCGGCCAGGAGATCCAGAATCTCGGACTGGACGGTCACGTCGAGCGCCGTGGTCGGTTCATCGGCGATGAGAAGCTGAGGGCCGGGGGCCAGGGCGATGGCGATGCCGACCCGTTGGCGCTGGCCGCCGGAGAGCTCATGGGGATAGAAGGCGAAGCGGCGCGTGGCTTCGGGCATTCGCACGCGCTCGAGCAGCCGCAGCGCCTCGGCCCGCGCGGCGGCGGCGCCGAGCTTGCGATGCCATAGCAGACCCTCGGCGATCTGGTCGCCGATGCGCATCGCGGGGTTGAGGGCGGTCATCGGCTCCTGGAAGATCATGCCGATGCGAGCCCCTCTGACATGGCAGAGCTCGCTCTCGGGAAGGCCGAGGAGATCCCGCCCATCGAGCAGGATCCGCCCCTTGGCCTGCATGCCGCCCGGTAGCAAGCCGATGATGGCCAGCGCCAGCAGCGACTTGCCGGAGCCCGATTCCCCGACGATGCCCAGCGTCCCGCCTTCCTCGAGGCGAAAGCTCATATCGGCGATCAGCGGCAAAGGCGGCTCGCCTCTTAGACTCACGGCGAGCTTCTCCAGCTCCAGCTTCACCGGCGGCCCTCCCGGCGCGGATCGAAGAGATCGCGCAAGCCATCCCCCAGGAGATTGAACCCCAGCACCGCCAGAGCGATCGCCACCCCCGGCGCCACCGCCAGCCAGGGCGCGGCGTCGAGGAAGGTCTGGGCATCGTTCAGCATCCGGCCCCAGCTCGGCGTCGGCGGCGGCAGGCCGAGGCCGAGATAGCTGAGTCCCGCCTCGATCAATATGGCCAGCGCGAGCTGGATCGTCGCCTGGACCAGCAAGCCGCCGGCGATATTGGGGATGACATGCTCGATGGTGATGCGCAGCCGTCCCTTGCCGGCGGCCTGGGCGGCGAGGCAGAAGTCGCGGGCCCAGATCTGCAGCGCCGAGGCCCGCGCCAGCCGGGCGAAGACGGG
>Ga0310811_10005962_pt1 | contig 15511 bp, 13 predicted proteins | sample YCmetagenome_FD_207642 | JGI IMG/M metagenome (GOLD analysis project Ga0310811, IMG submission 207642) | Soil microbial communities from experimental microcosm in Duke University, North Carolina, United States - YC | ecosystem: Engineered > Artificial ecosystem > Soil microcosm > Unclassified ...
TCGCCGAACCCGGCGATGATGACGCCGCCGATCGATGGCCCGATGATCCGACTGCCGTTCACCATCGTCGAGTTGAGCGCGATCGCGTTCGGCAGATCGGCGCGGTCCTCGATCATCTCGACGACGAACGCTTGGCGAGCCGGCGTGTCGAAGGCGTTGATGATTCCCTGAACGATCTGCAGAAACAGAATCCAGCCGACGGTGATCGTCCCGGTGAACGCGAGCGCCGCGAGCGCGGCCGACTGCGCGGCCGACAGCACCTGCGTCCAGACGAGCATTCGATGGCGGTTGACGCGATCGACGGCGACGCCGGCGAATGGCGCGAGGAGGGTCGTGGGGATCTGCCCGCAAAATCCAACGAGCCCGAGGAGCAACGCCGAGTTCGTCAGCCGGTACACGAGCCAACTCGTGGCGATGCGCGTGATCCAGGTGCCCATCAGCGACACACTCTGGCCGCTGAAGAACAATTTGTAGTTCCGGTGCCGGAGGGCGCGCGCGATCCCGAACCCGTCGCTTCCTGATTTCATCGTCCGTGGCGGTGGCAATATGAAGGCCGCATGGCGGGCGGATGTGACGCGCGCGCCGGTCGCAAAGTTTGGCCTCTACGACGCTTCCGCTGAGGCCGAGCCATGCCACTCGATCGTTCTCGCACGTCCGTCGCCGCCCTTGCCCTGGCGACGCTTGCTCCAGTCGCTCTGTCCGCGCAGCTGATCCAAATCAAAACCCTCCCGATCGCCGACGGTGACCAGTGGCGGATCTTCCCCTCGGCCAACGCGCCGATGGCGGATCTGTCGATCGCCCTCGCCGATTCCCTGCTCGATCCGTTCGTGAACCCGGCGAAGGGGGCCCGACTCCCCGATCGCGGTTTGTTCTTCGGATCGCCCACCTTTTACAGCGTCTCGCAGAACGCGGGCGGTGGCCGCACCCTACCGCTCGGCGGGGTGTTCCGATTCGGCTCGATGTTCGGGGGATTCGCGCTCGCGCTCCAGGAGCTCGACACGATCCGTGGGAACGGGCAGGTGTTCTTCCCGCCCGTCGCCACCCCGGTGGCAACGGACCCTGCTTTTCCCGCAACCACGACGACGGTGACGCCGACCGCGCCCTCGCGCGAGAACCGCTTCGCTTTCGCGAGCCTCGGTCGCTCGTTCTCGGCCCGGGGCCTCGCGGTGGCCGGAAGCGTGTTGTGGTCCGGCCTGCGGAACATAGACGGCGTCGATTTGCTCTACACGGGAAGCCAGGCCGTGAACCAGCACGGTGGCGCGCTCGACGCTCGCCTCGGTCTCACGAAAGAGTGGTCGACGACGCGCGGCGCGCGGACCGCGGAGGCCATTCTGCTCCACAATCGCTTCGACATGACGCACGACGTGACCTGGGCCGACCAGGTGTTCGATCCGAACACGCGCGCCTTCCTCAGCCGCCCGCGCATCGATCACAATCTCGACAAGACTAACACGTGGGGGCTGCACCTCGCCTACTCGCAGCCGCTCGCCGACAGCGGTTGGCGCATCGGCGCGATCGCGACGACGAATCTGGCGTCGCATCCCAAGCTGCCGGATTACCAGATCGCGCAGGTCATGGTGATTCCGTGGGACCCGGGACACACCACGGCCTACGACCTGGGCCTCGGGGTCTCGAAGTCCCACGGGCCGACGACGCTCGGCGTCGAAGCCGTCTTCGAGCCGATCACAACGCACACATGGGGCGAGGCGCACGGTCCGATGCAAAGCGCCTCAGGGTCGGCGATTCCCGATGGCGGCATGACGACGGAGAACCAGTTCCGGTTCTCCAACGCCATTCTCCGCGCCGGCGCCGGCCACGACCTGCAGCTCTCCTCCGATCAGGCGATTCGGCTGCAGGCGGGTGTCGCGCTCCGTTCGATCAGTTATGGCCTGGATCAAACCGATCACGTCGCCGAGACTCGCCGGCACCAGGACGAGCACTGGGTGGAATGGACTCGCACGTGGGGCTTGAGCTTCCGCTTTAGCGATCTCGAAATGCGCTACGCCGGCCGTTCGGTGACCGGAACGGGGCGGCCGGGCATCACGCAGAATGGAGGCGTGGTCTTTGCGGCCGCCGATGCGCTCACGTCGAACTTCCTCGCCGCGCCGGCCGGACCGCTGACCCTGACCGACGTACGAGTGACGACGCACCAGTTCTCGATCTCCGTTCCGCTGCGCTGAGGGAGCCATGATGCGAATCCTCCTTCGATCAAAGCGCGCGGCATTCTCCGCGCTGTCGGCGGTGCTGTTCAGCGCCGCGTGCAGTGATGCTCCGTTCGTTCCCGTGGATTCGACGCCGGCGTTGGACGCGCGGCTCCGCCAGGCGATCGCGCCGTGGGGAGTCGTGCCGATTCTTCCCGTGAACGCGCCGGACCCGGCGCTCGTCTCGCTCGGGAAGATGCTTTTCTTCGACAAGCTCCTGAGCGGCAACCGGGACGTGTCGTGCGGAAGCTGTCACAGTCCGACCGCTCACACGGGCGATGATGCGTCGCTGGCCATCGGCACCGGCGCGACGATGAGCGGCGGCGTGCGGACGCTCGGCACCGGCCGCCAGTTCACACCGCGCAACGCGCCGTCGTTGTTCAGCGTCGGCCTCAGGCCATTTTACATGTTCTGGGACGGCCGAGTGAATGAAGAGCTCGGGCCCGGACGGTTCAACACGCCGCTTGGCTCCGCGCTGCCCTCCGGCGTGACGAGCCTGCTCGCCGCGCAAGCGATGATCCCGGTGACGAACCGCGTCGAGATGCGCGGCAACGCCGGCGATCTCGACGTGTTCGGCAACGTGAACGAGATCGCGCAGCCGGCGGACGCGCAGGTCGCGCAGATCTGGGCGGCGGTGATGCATCGTGTGCTCGCGATTCCGGCCTACGTGCAAATGTTCGCCGCCGCGTATCCGTCGATCACTCCGGATCGCCTCGGCTTCGAGCACGCGGCCAACGCGATCGCCGCCTTCGAGACGCAGACCTTCACGAAGACCAATTCCGCGTTCGACCGTTATCTGGCGCATGAGGACAATGCGTTATCGCTCGACGCGAAACGCGGAGCGTTACTCTTTTTTACTACCGCGCGTTGCTCGTCCTGTCACAACGGTCCGCTGCTCGGCGCCCAGAACTTCACGAGCGTCGCGGTGCCGCAGTTGGGACCGGGTACCGGCGTCGCCGCGCCGCTCGACGCCGGTCGGGGCGACGAAACGGTTTCCGGGCCGGCACGCTTTCCCAAGTTCTTCTTCCGCGTCGCGCCGCTGCGCAACGTCGAGCTCACCGCGCCGTATATGCACAACGGCGCCTATCCCACACTGGAAGCCGTCGTCCGCCATTACAACAACGTGGACTCGGCGGTGAAGTCGTACGACGTGAATCAATTGCCGGCGTCGCTTCGGTCGAGCTATCACGGCGACGCGGCAACGGTCTCGGCGTTGCTCACGTCGCTTGATCCGCGTCTGCAGCAACCGATCCGGCTGACCGCGGACGAACAACGACAGATCGTCGCCTTTCTCAAGTCGCTGACCGATCCGTCGGCCCGCGATTTGGTTGGCATCGCGCCGGCCGCGGTACCGAGCGGCCTGCCCGTTCCGTAGCAGGCCGCGACGCACGGTTCAGTGCGGCCCGGCCCCGAAAGTGCGAACGTCGAGGGTCGTGGCCGCTGAAACCGTCGTGTCGAGCGACTCCGCGCCGCGCGGGTCGGAGGAATCGAACGCGCCGAGAGAGCGCCTCCGTCTCAGTGACTGGGCGCGTATCATGCTGCCCGTCATTTTTGTCGTCGTGTTCGTGCTCGTGGCGTGGCGCCTCGGCTACTTCAAGCTGCGACACCCGCAGCATCTCGGCGCGGCTGCCGACCGCGTGCGTGATGTGCCATGGCTCGGTCCGATATTCGTCAGCGTCTATGCGGCGATGGGAGCCTTTGCCGCGCCGGTATCGCCGCTCGCTTACGGGGCAGGGGCCGTCTTCGGGCCGATTCGTGGAACGATTTTCGTCTGGCTCGCGTCGCTGATCGGCGCGGCGGCCGGTTACTGGATGGCGCGCGGGGCATGGGCCGGCACCGCACACCGACTGCTCGGGCGATATGCCGCGAAGCTGCATCGTCTCCGCGAGCAGAACACTTTTCTCATGACCTTCCGCGTGCAGTTGCTGCCGATCGTCCCGTTCGGCGTCTTCAACTACGCGGCGGGCACGAGTCGTCTTCCGTTCCTTCCCTTCATGCTCGGAACGGCGCTCGGCATCATCCCGGGCACGGTGGCCGCCGTGTACATCGGCGACCGGATCAGCGAAGGACTCGGCGCGCACGACACGCACGCGTTCGAGGTCGCGGGTGTGGTCGCGGCGCTACTCCTCCTCGTCTCGTTTCTTCCGACGCTGATCCAGAAGCTTCGCAAGCGTTAGCGGTCGGCGACGAGGCGCAGCGCCGTTCCCCAGGGATCGCGAACAACGTGGCCCTGCTCCGACCGCTCAACCGGGTGGCCGGCGTCGGAGATGCTGTGGGCCGCGGCGTCCGCGTCGGCGGTCGTGGGCACGACGACTTCCCAGTCGAGCAACCGTGCCTCGTCGTCGCTCGCCAGCGGCGCACCCGCCGCCCATGTGTTCGTGCCGAGATGGTGGTGATAACCGCCGGCCGAGAGGAACAGGGCGCCGGGGTAGCTCCAGACGATCTTGTCGAGCCCGAGCCCCGCATGGTAGAAACGCTCCGCCTCCTCGAGGTCGCGCACGTAGAGGTGGACGTGGCCGATCGTCGTGCCTGGTGGCGCGCCGGTCCAGCGTTCACCCTTGGCGGCGGCGATCAGGCTGTCGACGTCGAGCGGCTCCGTCGCCATGGCCAGCTGGCCGGCTGATTCGCGCCAAGCGCTGCGCGGGCGATCCGCGTAGACCTCGATGCCCAGACCGTCGGGGTCGGCGAGATACAAGGCCTCGCTGACAAAATGGTCCGACATCCCCGCGCGGACTCCGAGCTCGTTCAGGTGCGCGAGAAATTGGCCGAGCGCCGCGCGATCCGGGACCAGGATCGCGAAATGATACAGGCCGATGTGACCGCGCCGGGCCACTGATCGCACCCCGGGCTTTTCGTGCAGCTCGACGAGCACGCGGTCATCGCCCTGCGCGCCCATCCGAGCGATGTGGTCGTCGCGGCTCAGCACGCGGAATCCAATCACAGTTTCGTAATAGGCGATCGAGCGATCGAGGTCGGCGACCTGGAGTCGAACGCGGCCGATATGGGCCGATTCGGGAAGGCGATAGTTCGGAGGTTTGATGCCGTATTCCATGGTGACTCCAGCGTGGCCGTCATCCTGAGGAAGCGAAGCGACCGAAGGATCTACTTTCTTTGACTGCCTGCCAGACGGGACGACAGATCCTTCGCTTCGCTCAGGATGACAACGTGGAATGGCTAACGCGACTTCGGCTGCTTCTCCAGCCAGGCGAGGATGATCGAGTCGGTATACGCGGCGCGCTCGAGAATGGGCAGGTGACCGGCGTCGGCGATCGAGTGAAACTCGGCATTGGGAATCGCGGCGCGCACGGACGCGTTGTTGGCGAAAGGCACCGTGTTGTCCTTTTCGCCCCAGATGAGCAAGACCGGCACGTTCGCGGCCGCAACCATGTGGTAGACCGAATCCATCGCCACACCGGTTCGCGACTCCAGGGTGGAGAGCAGCGCGCGCCCGAACCCACGGAACTGCATCTGCTCGCGGTAGCGGTTCGTCCAGTCGGGAAATCGGTCCGGGTGAACGAAGTCCGACATCTGACCGTCGGCCATCGTTGGAACGACGAACGTCTGCCAGGCCATCGGACCAACCGCGGGGATTCGGAAGCCCGACGGCGGGCCGCCACTCTTTCCCGCCACCGGGTCGACCAGAATCAACGAGCGTACCCGATCGGGATGCCGGCCGGCGAAGGTTCCCGTGACCCAACCACCCATCGAGACACCGGCGAGGTGAACGGGGCCGGCGATATGCAAACTGTCGAGCAGCTCCTTGACCTGACGGTCATACATCTCCGCGTCGTACGCGCCCTTGGGACGATCGGACCAACCGCGCCCGTACTCGTCATAGCGAAGTACGCGATAACCCTTGGCCGAGAGGGCCACGGCGGTGGAATCCCAGATGTAATAGGGCACGGAGAATCCGTGGACGAGGATCACCGTCGCGCCGCTATCCGGGCCGAGCATCTCGTAGTGCGTCACTCCGTCGGAGAGGCGGACGAACTTCCCCGGGGCGGCGCGTCTCGCGGCGTCATCCAGGGCATGCGTCTCCGGGTTGCGTCGCAGGTAGAACGCGTAGAATAGCACGCAGACCACGGCGAGCAGGGCGACGACGATCGACAGCGCGCGCTTCATTTGAGAACGCTCATGCGTTGGGTTCCCTCACTCCGGCTTCAGACCGCGCTCGACGAGCAGTGGTTCGACGATCGGATCGCGCCCGCGAAATTCCCGATATAACTCGGCGGCGTCCCTCGTCCCGCCGCGGGAGAGTATCATCTCGCGAAACTTCTGGCCATTCGCCCGGGTCAGGCCGCCGTTCTGCTTGAACCAGGCGAAGGCGTCGTGGTCCAGCACTTCGGCCCAGAGGTACGCGTAATAGCCGGCCTGGTAACCGCCGTCCCAGATGTGGGCAAAGTACGTCGTGCGGTAGCGCGGCGGGACTTCCGGCACATTGACGCGGTATCGCTCGAGTGCCGCGGACTCGAACGCGGCGAGGTCCGAGGGACGATCCCCGGGTGCCAACGTGTGGCAGGCCATGTCGAGCAGCGCGGCCTCGACGTATTCCGTCAGCGCGAAGCCCTGATTGAAGGTGCGTGTTCGCTTGATCTTGTCGACGAGCGCCGACGGCATCGGCGCGCCCGTCTCGTAGTGCTTGGCGTAGTTGGCGAGAATGACCGGCTCGAGCGCCCAATGCTCGTTGAACTGCGAGGGGAATTCGACGAAGTCGCGCGGCACGTTGGTTCCGGACAACATCGGGTACTGCACGTTCGACAACATGCCGTGGAGCGTGTGTCCGAACTCGTGAAAGAGCGTCGTGACGTCGTCGAACGTGAGTAGGGCGGGTTTCCCGGGCGCGGGCTTGGTGAAGTTCGCGACGTTGTAGATGACCGGCTTCGTGCCGAGAAGAGCCGACTGGTCGACGAAGCTGTCCATCCAGGCGCCGCCGCTCTTGTTGTCGCGCTTGAAGAGATCCGTGTAGAAGAGCGCGAGCGGCGTCCCGTCCGACTCCAAAACCTCGTAGACGCGGACATCGGCGTGATACACCGGAACGTCGCGTCGCTCGGCGAACGTGATGCCATAGAGCTGCGTCGCGGCAAAGAAAACGCCGTCCTTCAGCACGCGGTCCAGCTCGAAGTAGGGCTTGATCTGCTCTTCATCGAGATCGTAGTCGCGCTTGCGCACTCGCTCGGCGTAGTACTGCCAATCCCAGGGCTGGAGCGCAAACCCGCCACGCTCCTCGTCGATGAGGCGTTGCATCTTCGCCGCTTCACTGCGTGCCTTCTTCGCCGCGCTCGTGCCGATGTCGAGCAGCAGATTGACGGCCGCATCCGGGGTCTTCGCCATTTGGTCGTCGAGGGCGTACGCGGCGGCATTGGCGTAGCCGAGCAATTTCGCCTTCTCGGCGCGCAGCTCGACGAGACGCGCGACGAGGGCGCGCGTATCCGTCGCATCGCCACGATCGGCGCGGTGGATCGCCGCTTGGTACAGCCGCTCGCGAACGTCGCGACGGCGAAGCGACGCCTGTGCCGGTTGCTGGGTCGTGTTCTGGAGGAGTAGCACCCACTTGTCGTCGAGTTTTCGGTCCTTCGCCGCTTCCGCCGCGGCGGCGATGTCGGCGTCGTTCAGCCCATCGAGCTCGGCGCGGCTGTCGATGATGAGCGCACCCGCCTTCGTCGCGGCGAGCAGACGGTTTTGAAACTCGGTCGTGAGCGTCGACTCTTCCTGATTGAGTGCGCGGAGACGGGCCTTCTCCTCTTCCGGCAGCTGAGCGCCCGCGCGGATGAACTCGAGGTGATACCGCTCCACGAGGTGATGCTGCTCGGGCGATAGATCCAGCTGCGCGCGTCGTTCGTAGATGGCGCGCACGCGACGAAACAGCGTCTCGTTGAGGAGAATCGCGTCGCTGTGGGCCGCCAGCCTTGGCGCCTGCTCCGTCTGGATCTGTTGCAGCGTGTCGTTGGTGTTCGCCGACGTCACGGCGCCGAACGTCTTGAGCACCCGCGTCAGCAGCTCTCCCGACTGCTCGAGCGCGACGATCGTGTTGGCGAAGGTCGGGGCGTCCTCACGCCCGGCGATCGCGTCCACCTCGTGCAGTTGCCGGCGCATCCCTTCCTCGATGGCCGGCGCGAAATGCTCGTCGCGAATCCGATCGAGCGGCGGCGCGCCGAATGGAAGCTTGCTCCGTTCGGCGAAGGGATTGCCGACGAACGTCGTCGCTTCAGTCGGCGCCAACGAGGTCGTCATCGAGGGCGGTGTCCAGCCGTTTGCTGCACCCGGTCTCCCGGCTCAGAAGGCCTAAAGCTCAAGTCCCACGCTAACCACAAAGTTCTCGAGAAGGGAAAGAACAGGAGCGGCAGCAGCACACACAGGACGATCGCGAGTAGTTCGACCCGCCCCCACGACGGATTGGGCCAGGTAGCGATGACCCACGCGATTGGAATGCCGATCGCCAACAGCTCGCCGATCGCGAGGTTGAAGACGTAGGCGCCTATCCAGAAATCGGACGTCTCGCCGCGCTCCAACGCCAAGCTGCACCGCGGGCACCGCTCGGCGAGCCGGAACCAGGTCGCGCGGATGGCTCCAGCACCACATCGCGGACAGCGCAGGCGCAGTGCACGCCCGAACTTGGCCGCAGCCGACGAACGCGGAGGATCGATCGCCGAAGGCATGGCGCGGTTTCAGACCGGCCAGGACCCGCCCTGTGCGAGCTCCAGCAAGCGTCGGCCGATCATCACGTGAACCGCGATGAGCGACGCGAAGACCAGCCCGAGCGAAATCCAGGTAACGACCGCCAACGCGGTGGTCATGCCGCCCGTGGCCGTATGGCGGCTCACGTAGGCGAGCAACGCAAACAACGCAACGAACGCCGCGCATGCGCCGAAAGCGCCGAGGCCGGCAAGACGAGCAATCTTCGGAGGCATTCTGTCTCGCAGTGTGTTAAACCGTGTCCGGAGTCTGACCCCAATTCGGTAAGACCTGATTTCCTATCGCGTTCCGCCAATTGGAGTCTGACCCCAATTCGCTTTGGTACGGGGTGAAAGGTCTCAGCACGGTCGAAGGCGTGCAACTCAGTCCGTCTCATAGAGCTCGACGCCCGAGATCGTCACGCGGTGCGAGACGAGTGGCAGGGGCGGCTCGGCTTCGTCGGCGATGACGATCGCCGCGCGGAGGGCCTGTCGGCCGATGCCGATGCCGGCGCGATCGTTGGCGAACACGGTCGCCATGGGTTCGCCCTCTTCGACCCAATCGCCCGGCCGGGCCGAAATCACGAATCCCACCGCGGGGTCGACGACGTCCTCCACGCGAGTGCGTCCCCCGCCCATGTCGACAACAGCTCGCCCAATGGTTTTTGGCTCGACGCGCGCGACGAATCCGCGTCGCCGCGCCATGAAGATCTCGCACTCGGCAGCCTGCGGCAGCACCGCCGGATCGTCGACGACGGCGGGATTGCCCCCCTGCGCCTCGATGATCTTCTGAAAGCACTCCGCCGCTCGACCGGTGCCGATCGACTTTTCCATTTCTCGACGCGCATGATCGAGGTCTGGCGACGCGCCGGCGAGCACCAGCATCTCGGCGCCGAGCGCATACGTCACCGACATGAGGTCAGGCGGACCTTCGCCCTTGAGCGCGGCGATCGCCTCTTCGACCTCGAGCGAGTTGCCGCACGCGCGCCCGAGCGGCCGATCCATCGCCGTGATGAGGGCGACGCACGGACAGCCGTGGTCTTTTCCGAGCCTGATCATCACCTCGGCCAGCTCGAGGACCCGATCGAGCTCCGGCAAGAAAGCTCCACTGCCACGCTTCATGTCGAGCACGAGACCGGACAGGTCTTCCGCCAGCTTCTTGCTCATGATGCTCGACGCGATCAGCGGAATCGACTCGACCGTCGCAGTGGCGTCGCGCAGCGCATACATGCGACGGTCCGCCGGCGCGATCTCCGGCGACTGCCCGATGAGCGCGCACCCGATGCGCTCGATCTGCGCGGTCGCTTCGGCGAGCGTGAGCTTGGTGCGAAAGCCGGGGATCGACTCGAGCTTGTCGAGCGTACCGCCCGTGTGGCCGAGGGACCGGCCGGACATCATCGGCACGGCGACGCCGAGCGAGGCGACGAGCGGCGCGAGCACGAGCGACACTTTGTCGCCGACGCCGCCGGTCGAATGCTTGTCGATGCGCGGCTTGGCGACGCCCTTGAGGTCGAGGCGGTCACCGCTCATCAGCATCGCTTCGGTCAGCGCCGCGGTCTCGGCGCGATCGAGGCCGCGGATGAAGCACGCCATGAGAAGCGCCGACATTTGGTAGTCGGGAACGTGACCCGTGGCGTAGGCCGACGCCAACGCCCGCCACTCGCCGGGCTCGATGCGCCCGCCGTCGCGCTTCCGTTCGATCAAACGGCGTGCGAGCATTTCACCATGCGTCTGGTCACGTTCATCCTGGCTGGTTTCCTCACGAGCGCCGGCGCCCGACTGGCGCACGGTCAGTCCGCCGTCGACCACATCGCCGCCGGTGATCGCGAGCACGCCGCGCGAAACGCTCAGGGCGCGCTCGCGCAGTATGAAGCCGCGCTCGCCCTCGATTCAATGAATTCCGACGCGCTGATCAAAGCCGCCTACGAAGCCGTGGATCTCGGCGAGTTCACTGAAAACCCCGATCAACGAACCTCGTTGTTCCGAAGGGGAGAACACTACGCGCGACGCGCAGTCGCGGCAAATCCGCGAAGTGCCGAATCACACTTTCAACTGGCGCGCGCGTTGGGCCGTGCGGCGCTCTCTGTCGGGGTTCGCGATCGGATCAAGTTTGGCCGCGAAGTACGCGACGAGGCGCTGGCTGCGTTGGCGATCGAGCCCCACCACGCCGGCGCCCTCCATGTCATGGGCATGTGGAACGCCGAAGTGATGCGGCTCAACGCACTCTCACGACTGATCGCCAAGCGCTTCCTCGGCGGCCAGGTGTTGGGCGAGGCGAATTGGGACAGCGCGCAACGATACCTCGAGCAGGCGGTCGCGGCGGACCCCAGCCGAATCGTTCATCGACTCGACCTCGGCGAGGTCTATGCCGACCGACATGAGACCGCCAAAGCCACCGAGCAGCTCGAGTGGGTAGCGCGCGCCCCCGTGACGGACTACAACGACCCGAACTACAAGAAGGCCGCCGACCGCCGCCTCCGCGACCTTCGTTAGCGCTCCCTCGCTTCCCTCTCCTCTCGTTCTTCGCGCCGGCGGTCGCGTCGTTCGCGCCATGCCTTGCGACGGCGCTTGGCGGCCGACTTGAGCTCGTCCGCCAGATCGTCCCAGGCGTCGTGGCCGCGCTGTCCGAGGCGGCGGCCCCGTCGGGCGATCAAGCGCCGCGTATCAGCGCCGCTCTGAGGTGCAAAAAGAATTGCCACTCCGGCCCCGACGACGATGCCGATGGCCAGTCCGGCTGCCAGATAGGCCGTGGATTTGCTTGATGACATGCCACGCGGCGCATAAGGGCTCCGACGCCCAACTCCGCTCTGGGAGCCGCTTTCGACGCGGATCGGTTCAATGGTCGACGCGCGCTTGCTGCGCGCCGCGGGGCCGGCGTAGGACATCGGTGTTGGCCTCTGCTCGTTGCTGGTAAGGAAATTGCGGCTTGTGCCCGGTACGAAGGGTATAGCTTGCTCCGTTGTTCGTTCGCCAGGCGCCCCGACATGGACCGGACGACCGCATGTCTCGTCGACGGTTGAGGACACGCATGACCGCAAACGGAAAAACGGTTCTTCTAGTTGAAGACAACGAAGACAACCGCATCGTCTATTCCACCATTCTACGCCATTTCGGCTACTCGGTGACCGAGGCGCTGAATGGCGAGGAAGGAATTGCGAAGGCGCGGAGCGAGCATCCGGATCTGATCCTGATGGACATCTCGATCCCGGTCATCGACGGGTGGGAAGCAACGCAGGTGTTGAAGCACGACCCGCAGACGCGCCAGATCCCCATCATTGCCCTCACCGCGCACGCTCTCGCGTCCGACCGTGAGAAGGCGATGGAGGTCGGATGCGACGGGTATCTCGCGAAGCCCTGCGAGCCGAGGGCGGTGGTGGCGGAAGTTCAACGCTTCCTCGGGAAAAATGATGGAAAGTCCGCGTGACAACGACCACCCGCGCATTCTGATCGTCGACGATCACGAGGACAACGTCGAGCTGCTTCGTGCCCGCCTCGAGTCGTGGGGCTATCTCACGGAATCCGCCGGCGACGGCGACGAAGCGCTGAGCAAGATCGACCAATCGGCCCCCGACCTCATCCTGCTCGACGTGATGATGCCCAAGGTCGACGGCATGGAGGTCGCCCGGCGGGTCAAGGGTAATCGTCGCCTGCCGTTCATTCCAATCATCATGCAGACGGCGCTCGACACGACCGAGAGCAAAGTCGAGGGATTGGAAGCGGGCGCCGATGACTATATCACGAAGCCGATCGACTTCGCCGAGCTCAAAGCGCGCGTCAACTCGATGCTGCGCATCAAGAAGCTCCAGGACGCGCTCGAGGAGCGTGAGCGGCAGCTGCTCGAGGCCAACCAGCGCCTCCGCCACATGTCGCAGACGGACGCGCTGACGGGCCTCGACAACCGACGCCAGCTCGAGGACCGGCTGGAGGAGATGTTCGAGCACGCGCGGCGGTTGAACGAGCCGTTCGCCTGCGTGATGTGTGATCTGGATCGCTTCAAGAGCGTGAACGACGAGCACGGACACCAGGCGGGCGACGCGGTGCTCAAGCAGTTCGCGCGGATCCTCAAAGGCGAGGTGCGAGAGATCGATCGGGCCGGCCGGTTCGGCGGCGAGGAGTTCATGCTCCTGCTCCCGGGCACGGTCCTCGACGCGGCAGTCACCTTCGCGGAAAGGGTGCGCAAACAGGTCGAGGCGAATACATTCACGTTCGACGGAACGTCGATTCGCCGCACCGCCAGCTTCGGCGTTTCCGCATGGCCGCATCCGCGGATCCCGCCCGATTGCGACGCCCTCGTTCGCGCCGCGGATGACGCGCTGTATGTTGCGAAAGAGACTGGACGAAACCGTGTCGTCCGGTTCGACAGCGCCGAGTTCAACGAGCATCTTGCCGCCGAACATGGATCAGACGAACGGACAACCGACGTTCAGCCCGCCCAGCCCAGAGGAACCGGCCCCCTCGCCGACGCCGGCATCCGATGGGAGAGATGACGAGGTCAGTCGTCTCCGCGGACGCGTAGCCGAGCTCCAGCGCGAGCGCGACCACCTCGTCGCCATCGTCGACATTCTGCAGGAAGTCTCCGCTTCACTCCACTTCGTCGACATCCTGCAGACGATCGCGCGCAAAATGGGCGAAGCCTTCGGCCTCGATCGGTGCGCGATCTTCCTGTCCGGCGCGCACAACGAGGTCCGGCTCGTCGCGAGCTATGAGGATCCGACGATCCGCAATCTGGTCGTGGATCTCGATCGCTATCCGGAGCTCAAGCGCGCCTTCGAGTCCGGCGAGACCGTATTCATTCCCGACGCGGTGACCGACCCGTCGCTCAAGAGCATCAAAGCGACGCTCGACATGCGGAACGTGCGGTCGATCATCGTCGTGCCGATCCGATGGCAGGGCACCGTGATCGGCGCAATCTTCCTCCGCACCGACCGCGACGCCGAGCCATTCTCTGACGCCGACGTGCGCTTCTGCCAGGTGGTCGCGTCGCTCACCGCGAAATCGCTGCGCAACGCGCACCGCTTCGAGGCGCTATTGCGCGATCAGAAGGACACGGCCGAGACGCAGCGCAAAGCCGAGCTTCAGCGGATCGCGCTGATCGCCTTCGTGCGACGGTTGCTCGCCCGCTACGCGCGGAGCGACGAGCACGTGTGGGCCGAAACGCTCCTGCCCAAGGCCTCGGACGAGGAGCTCGAGCGCCTGGTGACGGTCGCGATGCAAGTCATCGATGAAGAGTCCAAGGCCTAGCGGCGACGATACTCCAAATCTCGCCGAGCTGTCCGCGCGCGCCGACGAGCTGCGGCGCGAGTTGGAGCGCGCGTCCTACGAGTACTACGTCCTCGACCGGCCAACGGTCTCCGACGCGCAGTACGACAGGCTCTATCGCGAGCTCGTCGACCTCGAGGAAGCCTACCCGACGCTACGCACGCCGGATTCGCCGACACAGCGCGTCGGCGCCGAACCGGCAAGCCAGCTGGCCAAGCACACGCATCTCGTGCCGATGCTGTCGCTGTCGAATTCCTTCAACGACGAAGAGCTGGCGGCGTGGGAAGAACGCATCGTGCGACTGGCCGGCGACAGCGTGCGGAAGGCAGGCTACAACTGCGAGCTGAAGATCGACGGCGCGGCCGTGGCCCTGACGTATCGTGATGGCGTACTCACCGCCGGCGCGACGCGCGGTAACGGGACGATCGGCGAACTGGTCACGACGAACCTGCGAACGATTCGCGATATCCCGTTGCGACTTCGCGGCTCGGACCACCCCGCGATGATGGAGATTCGCGGCGAAGTGTACATGCCGTTCAGCGGCTTCGAGCGCATGAACGAGCAGCGGGTCGCCGCCGGACAACCGGTGTTCGCGAATCCGCGTAACGCCGCCGCCGGCGCGCTTCGCATGCTCGACTCCAAGATCACGGCATCGCGCCCTCTCAAATTCTACGGCTACGCGATCGCGCTTCCCGACGGAGAGGCCCTGAGCGTCGACACCCAGGACGCGTTGCTGGATCTCCTGGAGAGCTGGGGGATTCCCGTGGCGCCGCACCGGCGCTGCTGCCTCGCGCTCGACCAAGTGCACGCGTGGGCCCACGAGATCGAGCACAAGGTGCGCGGATCGCTCGATTTCGCAATCGACGGCGGCGTGGTGAAGGTGAACGCCCTCGGTCTCTGGCCGGACCTCGGCGTCGTCGGCGGTCGCGAGCCGCGTTATGCGATCGCCAGAAAATTCGCGCCGGACATCGCCGAAACCAGGTTGCTCGGCATCGAAGTGAATGTGGGGCGCACGGGGACGATCAACCCGTTCGCCGTGCTCGACCCCGTCGAGATCGGCGGCGCGCAGGTGAAGCTGGCGACGCTGCACAACTTCGATCTCGTCGCGCGAAAGGACCTGCGGGTCGGTGATGTCGTCCAGGTGAAGCGGGCGGGCGAGGTCATTCCGCAGGTCATCGGTCCGGTGCCCGATCGTCGCGATGCGGCGAATCCACCGGCGCCGTACGTCCCACCGACGCATTGTCCGTCGTGCGGAACGGAGCTCGTGACCGGCGCCGAACTGGGAATGCTCTACTGCCCCAACTTCGACTGCCCGTCGCGACAGCTCGAGGGACTGGTCCACTTCGCGTCGCGCAATGCGATGGACATCCGCGGACTCTC
>Ga0310811_10005963_pt1 | contig 15511 bp, 16 predicted proteins | sample YCmetagenome_FD_207642 | JGI IMG/M metagenome (GOLD analysis project Ga0310811, IMG submission 207642) | Soil microbial communities from experimental microcosm in Duke University, North Carolina, United States - YC | ecosystem: Engineered > Artificial ecosystem > Soil microcosm > Unclassified ...
AGCCCCCACCAATCTCCAACGCATCACCGTCATCCAGAACTGGCTCCTGTCCCGCCTCCTGCCAAAACCCGCAGACGCGCTGATCATAGAAGCCGTCAATCGCATCAATAACAAAGGCGGCCAGGTCCGCATCGCCAACCTGAGCAAAGATTTATATATCAGCCAAAGCCAGTTCGAAAAGAGATTCCGACGCACAGTCGGCGCAACCGCCAAAAAATTCGCCTCCCTCGTAAGATTACAGCAGATCATTCAAAAAGGCCCATCCACCAAAGACCTCACCAGCCTAAGCTACGAAGCCGGTTATTTCGACCAGTCTCACTTTATTCACGACTTCACCACCTTCACGGGCAGCACCCCCTCTGACTTCTTCCACCTCCCGGCCTGATCAAAACAACGATTTTTTACAATTCCACGCGCAAGTTGTGCCGTTCCTTTGCCCTATCAAAAAACAACAATCATGTTCACAGCAAAACAGATCAGGGACGAACACTGCAAGGTAAAAACGGGCGCCGACTATCCCCGTTACATACAAACCCTTAAAGGCATGGGCATCACTCACTATGAGTTCATCGTCGCAAACGGCCTTAATACCTACTACGGTAACCAACACCAGGTAACCGATGAACCCAAATACAAACACCTCTTTATTGCAGACAAGTCTTCAAAGGATGCGCTGACCCACGCCATCGCCATCCACCAGCAAGGCCAGACAGACTTTAAGACCTTCTGCCAGATGGCAGCCGCGGCCGGAGTCGAAAAATGGATTGCCGACCTATCCAAAATGGTCGTCCTCTATCTCGACAAAAAAGGTGGCGCCCTGCTCGCAGAACCAATTCCTGTCGGGGAATACACCCCCCTGCCGTAGCCGGGCGGCAGGCTCGCTGGCGGATTTCCCCACTTCAGCTCCCCTTTACCCGGCCTCAGCAACACTATCCCGCTTATTCGCCTCCGATATAAAATCCCCCCCTCTCAGGGGGGATTAGCTTTACATTTACTCCGCTAACGATTTCCAACATTAACCTGCAAAACTACTTCACTATGATCAAAGGACTGACTGCCGGCCTACTGCTGGCCATCTTCTGTTTCAGCACACACACCTACGCCCAGTTGACATCACTGCCCAGCGGCGGCAATAAAAAAGCGGCTGTCACCGAGCGCATAGGCATCACCGATATTATCCTGCACTACGACCGCCCTGGCGTCAAAGGGCGTGAAGGCAAGATCTGGGGCCAACTCGTTCCCGAAGGGTATACCGACCAGGGCTATGGCAGCAGCAAGGCTGCACCCTGGAGGGCAGGAGCCAACGAGAACACGACCATCGAGTTCAGCACCGATGTGACCATCGAAGGCCAGCCCCTCTCCGCAGGCAAATACGGCTTCTTCATAGCCTATGCTCCCACAGAGTCCACTCTTATCTTCTCCCGGAACAGCACCTCCTGGGGTAGCTTTTTCTATGATCCCAAAGAAGATGCGCTCCGCGTAAAGATCAAACCCGTCGCCATGGATAAAGAAGTGGAATGGCTCAGATTTGAGTTCCTGGATCAAAAGGAAAATTCCGCCACCGTCGCACTCGAATGGGAAAAGCTAAGCTTCCCCTTTAAAGTGGGGGTCGACTACGTCAAAACCCAGCTGGAATCCTTCCGCCGCGAACTACGCACCGATAAAGGTTTTACCTGGACTACCTGGAACCAGGCCGCCCAGTTCTGCGCCACACGCAACACCAATCTCGAAGAAGGACTGGCCTGGGCCGACTCAGCCGTCAATCCCAATGTCGTAGGTGACAGGAATTTTACCTCCCTTTCCACAAAGGCCCAGATCCTGACACTACTCAACAGGAATGACGAAGCAGGCGCCGTCATGAAGGAAGCCCTTCCTCTCGGCAAAATGACCGAGATCCATCAGTATGCCCGGTTATTGATCACGCAGAAGAAACCGAAGGAGGCATTCGAAGCTTTCAAGCTCAACTACGACCGGCATCCCAATGAATTCACGACCAATATGGGTATGGCCCGCGCCTACTCCGCTACCGGCGACTACAAAAAAGCGCTGGACTATCTCAAAAAAGCGCAGGCTCAGGCCCCTGACGGCCTCAATAAAACCAATATAGAAAAGTTGCTTCCTATGCTCCAGGAAGGAAAGGATATCAACTGAAAAAGAAAGCCGGCTCAGTCAAAGACATCGAGCCGGCTTCTTTCATATAAGTTCTTAGTATCAGTTACATCCCAATAGTTCGCACAACCTCGCCTGCAGATCCGCACCCCTCAGATTCCTTCCCACGATCTTCCCGTTCGGGTCAACCAGCAGATTCTGCGGAATACTCTGGATATGATATTTAGCCGCAGCTTCATTATACCAATACTTCAGATCACTCACCTGCGTCCAGGCCAGGCCATCGTCTTTGATCGCCTTTACCCAGGGCTCCTTGGCCTTATCCAGCGACACCCCTAACACAGTAAAATTCTTGCTTTTGAACTTCTGATAGGTGTTGACCACATTCGGATTCTCCATCCGGCAGGGACCACACCAGCTGGCCCAGAAATCGACAAGCACATATTTCCCCTTGAAGGAGGAAAGACTTATCGCATGCCCCGACGTATCGTTCTGTGTAAAGTCTATCGCTTCTGTGCCTATTGCGCCGATCTTCGCATCATCGACCATCTTCTGCAGGTATTGAGCATAATACCCTTTCTGAACTTCAGGCGACAGCGAACGCAGCCGTCTGTCCTGTGCCGCCACGTCTTCGGTCAGCTGGTTTACAACCACCAGCACAAAAGGAGTGACAAAAGAAGATCTCTTCTTTTCGACAAACCCGTCGATGACCACAAAGATGCTGTCCGTCAGTTTTTTGTACTGTTTAAAAAGAGAGTCTTTTATTGGTACCCCTTCAGGCGAGTTAGCCTTCGTCATCAGCGCATTCAGCCGGGCAAAATAAGGATTGAATAAGGCCTGGAAAGATACAAAGTCGTCATTGGAAGACGATCCGCTTACCTTTAGCGCTTTTACATCCTCTGTCGATCCGGACACAATCATCTTATCATTACCCATGAATAATGGCGCCTTCTTCTTTGCCGCATCAAAATTCAACTCATATAGATTAGGTTCCGTTACATGACCGCTAAGCACGAATTGCCCGCCCTTTACCCTTCCTTCCGCCACCGTATCCGTCGGGTTCGACGCATCCGTCAGAGAGACCTTTGAATTCTCCGTCGCTCCATTAACAGTCCCCGTGATCGTAAATTTATTTTCACTCCCGGCAGCCGCTGAGGAGTTCGCAGATGTCTTGGTATTCTGTGCCAGCCCAATGATCGGAAGAGCAAGTAATACCCCAAAAAACAGCTTCATATTATCGTTATTTTTTATGTCTTTCGCGCAACACATTTGTTACGTCCTGTAAGTTATATCCTTTTGCGTTAAGTAGGATCAAATAATGGAAGAGCAGGTCCGCAGCCTCATCCAAAAATAACTTATCGTTATGATCCTTGGCCTCGATGACCAGTTCCACCGCCTCTTCTCCGACCTTCTGAGCTATCTTATTGATTCCCTTGCCGAAAAGACGGGCTACATACGATTTCTCTGGGTCTGCTTCCAGCCGGCGCGCGGCTATTGTCTCCTCCAGTAAAGCCAGAAAGTCCTCCCGGTGATTCTTTTCATCCCAGCAGGTATCTGCGCCCGTATGACAGACAGGACCCAGTGGCTCTGCTTTGATCAGTAGGGTGTCATTGTCACAGTCCACCGCTATGTCCTTTACCAACAGGAAATTACCGCTTTCTTCCCCTTTTGTCCAAAGCCGCTGTTTGCTCCGGCTGAAAAAAGTAACCTTCCCTTCCTTCTGTGTCAGCTCCAATGCTTCCACATTCATATACCCCAACATCAGAACCTTAAAGGTATCGGCGTCCTGTACTACAGCTGGCACCAGTCCATCGGGCGATTTTTGAAAATTTATCTGCAACTTACTCATAGTCGAACCGTTATATTATGCTCCCGCAAATATCCTTTTAATTCCGGGATTGCAATTTCCTTAAAGTGAAAAATGCTGGCCGCCAACGCTGCATCCGCCCTGCCGGCTCCCAGTACATCCACAAAATGCTCCTTTGTACCTCCACCTCCTGAGGCTATGACAGGTACCGTCAAAGAGCCTGCCAGTTCCCGCGTTATATCCAGCGCAAATCCTTTTTTTGTTCCGTCATTGTTCATCGAAGTGAGCAGGATCTCGCCCGCCCCTCTGTCCACCCCTTCCCTGGCCCAATCCGCACACAACACATCCGTCCTCACCCTCCCGCCATTCAAATAGACATACCACTGGCCATCTTCTTCCTGTTTCGTATCGATCGCCAATACCACACACTGGCTGCCAAATTCCTTCGCCAGCTCCGAAATCAGCTCTGGCCGTTTGAAAGCGGATGTATTCACCGAGATCTTATCCGCGCCATTCTGCAGCAGCAGACTAACATCCTCCACGCTGCTGATCCCCCCACCCACCGTAAAAGGAATATTGATATGATGCGCGATCCTGTTCACCAGCTCGCGCAAGGTCTTGCGTTTTTCGTTGGTCGCCGTAATGTCCAGGAAGACCAGCTCATCGGCCCCCTGCTGCGCATACAGCGCTCCCAGCTCCACCGGATCCCCGGCATCCCTGATATTCTCAAAGTTGACGCCCTTTACAGTACGTCCGTCTTTTATATCCAGACAGGGAATGATTCGCTTCGTTAACATAATTCCGATAATTCTTTTAAAGTAACCCGTCCTTCATAGATAGCTTTTCCAATAATAACCCCCTTACATCCTATTTCCTCCAGTCTAAAAACATCATCCATTCCACTAACCCCGCCACTGGCGATAAAATGCAGTTCAGGAAATTGCTCAATGATAGTCGAATACAATTCCAAAGCAGGCCCCTGCAACAGCCCATCCTTGCTCACATCGGTACAGAAGATCTGCCTCACCCCCTTCGCCATATATTCCCGGATAAAATCATACACCCACCGGTCCGTCGTCTCCAGCCACCCGCCAACAGTTATCTTCTCATTCTTAACATCAGCCCCCAGGAAGAAACGCGATGCCCCATATTCCTCCAGCCAGCTCACAAAAAGAGCCCCGTCCTTTACCGCAATACTACCCACCGTCGCCAACGCCGCCCCCGAATTAAACACGATGTTTACATCCTGCGCCGTCTTTATCCCGCCGCCAAAATCCACCACCATGTTCGTCTTCGAAGCCACCGTCTCCAGCACCTTCCAGTTCCTCACCTTCCCGGCCTTCGCTCCATCCAGGTCCACCAGGTGCAGCCTTTTCAATCCCGCATCCTCAAATTCCATCGCCACCTCCAGCGGATTTTCATTGTATATCTTCTTTTGCTCATAGTCGCCCTGCGTAAGCCGGACGCACTTCCCGTCGATAATGTCTATTGCCGGAATAATTTCCATTTGTATATACAAATTCAATTTTTAAAAAAACACATACCTCCCCCTTAAATTGTATCAATAAAATTCTTCAATATCCTTTCCCCCACCTGCGCCGACTTCTCCGGGTGGAACTGCACCCCATAAAAATTCCCCCTGTGCAACGCCGAGCTATACACCAGCCCATAATCCGTCCGCCCGATCGTACGATCGCTCAACGCCGCATAATACCCATGTACAAAATAACAATAACTCCGGTCCGCTACCCCCTCAAATAATCCGGTCTTCAGATCAAACACATTGTTCCAGCCTATCTGCGGCACCTTCAATTCGCCGCTACCCCGCGCAAAATCACCACCCGGCGCCGGCGCAAATTTTTTAACCCGGGTTTCAAAGATCCCCAGACACTCCGTATCATTCTCCTCACTATAACTACACATCAATTGCATCCCCAGACAAATGCCCAGCACCGGCTGCTGCAACCCCTTTATCAATTCATCCAGCCCCCTTTCCTTCAGATAATTCATCGCCGTACTCGCCTCCCCAACCCCGGGAAAGATCACTTTGTCCGCCGCCCGCAAAACCGCGGCATCATCTGTCACCACTGCCTCCCGGCCGATCCGCTCAAGTGCATAAAGGACCGACTGAATATTTCCCGCATTATATTTTACAATTGCCAGATTCATCTTCCTATTTTAAGATCGTATCCAAAAAATCCCGGGTCGCTGGCCCCACGGCCTTTCCATTCTCAAGAGCCTTGATATATGCCGTTCCGATAATAGCTCCATTGGCATGCAGACAAGCCGCCTCAAAACTGGCCTTATCCCTTATCCCAAAACCTACCAGCACCGGATTGCGCAGCCCCATCCTCCCAAGCCGCTCAAAATAGGCCTGCTGATCGTTGATCTCCTTATTCTTTCCCGTCGTGGAAGACGAGGATACCGCATAGAGAAAACCCGAGCTCAGCGAGTCCACTTTCCGCACCCGCTCTTCCGAGGTCTCCGGCGTTACCAGGAAAATAAAATCAAGACCATATTTCTTCATCACCGGTCCGTATTCCGTTTCAAATTCATAGATCGGAAGATCGGGCAGGATCAAACCATCTACACCCGCTTCCGCCGCCGACTCGCAGAACTTCTCAAAACCATATTGCAGCACCGGGTTCATATACCCCATCAGCAAGACAGGCACGCTGATGGAAGTTCGCATAACCTTCAGCTGACCGAACAGCGTTGAGATGGTCATCCCGTTCTCCAAAGCCTTCGTGCTGCTGGCCTGTATCACCGGACCATCTGCCAGCGGGTCGCTATAAGGCATACCCAGCTCGATCAGGTCGGCCCCATTATCCTCCAAAGCCTTCAGCACTTCCAGGGTGCTGTCCAGACGGGGAAAACCCGCCGTACAATATACGTTCAATACCTTTTTGCTTTTCTTCTTAAAAAGTTCGGATATCCTGCTCATTATTCAAATGTTTGTTCTTCCATTGCTTTCATATAGGTTGCCATATCCTTATCTCCCCTGCCGCTGAGACACAACACCACCGTGTCCTTCTCATTGAGCTGCAGCTGATCCAGCGCCGCCAGCGCATGCGATGACTCCAGCGCCGGGATGATCCCCTCCAGCCGCGTCAGCTGGAAAGCAGCCGCCACAGCCTCTTCATCGGTGGCGCTCAAAAAAGTTCCCCTTCCGCTGTCAAACAAATGTGCGTGCAATGGGCCGATCCCCGGGTAATCCAAACCGGCAGAGATACTATGCGGCTCCACCACCTGCCCGTCCTCTGTCTGCATCACATAGCTGCGGCTGCCATGCAGTACTCCCGGTTTACCCAGCTGTGTCGTCGCAGCGCTCATCCCGCTATGAACCCCATGCCCCGCGGCTTCCACAGCAATCAGCTCGACAGAAAGATCATCCAAAAAATGATAGAACGTACCCGCCGCATTGCTGCCGCCGCCGACACAGGCGATGACATGCGTAGGTAATTCACTGCCTGTCTTTTCTTTTAGCTGTATCCGTATCTCTTCGCTGATGACACTCTGAAAACGTGCCACCATATCCGGGTATGGATGCGGCCCTACCACACTTCCAATGATATAATGCGTATCGACGGGATTGTTTATCCAGTCCCGGATGGCTTCATTCGTAGCATCCTTCAGGGTCTGGCTGCCACTGGTGGCCGGGACGACCTTTGCACCCAGCATCTTCATCCGTGCTACATTTGGCGCCTGCCGCTGGATATCCTTCTCCCCCATATAGACGATACACTCGATCCCCTTCAGCGCGCAGACCGTTGCAGTCGCCACGCCATGCTGACCCGCTCCCGTCTCCGCAATGATCCGGTGCTTGCCAAGTCGCTGCGCCAGCAGGATCTGACCGATCGTATTATTGATCTTGTGCGCCCCTGTATGATTCAGGTCCTCCCGTTTCAAAAATATCTCCGTATTGTACTTTGCGCTCAGCCTTTTGGCGAGATACAACGGCGAAGGGCGCCCTACATAGTCTTTCAGCAAGGATTGGAATTCCTTTTGAAAAGCCGCCTCATGCATGATCTCCAAATACCTTGTCCTTAATTCTTCCACATTGGGATACAACATCTCAGGAATGAAGGCACCCCCGAACTTTCCATAATATCCCCGTTCGTCCGGAGACTGATATGTTTTCATACTCATTTTATTTACGCGTTGGGATTCTTAACATTGTCCAGGAACGTTTTTACCTTCTTCAGATCTTTTACCCCCGGACTTATCTCAAACTTACTATTGACATCTATTGCAAAAAGCTTCCGTGCGATCGGCTCTCGCGCAAAGGCCTTCAGCCTCTCCACATCCGTCGGCTCGATGCCTCCGCTCAAAAAATATAGCTTGTCTATATGCGCAGGCTTTAGCGTCTCCCAATTGAATTTCTTCCCGGTCCCTCCATATCCTACCCCTTCGGTGTCAAAAAGGAACATATCACAGTAATCCTGGTAAGGACGGATCAGCCAGTCAATGGGATCATTCTCGCCCATCCGAAACACCTTGATGACAGTTATATAGTTGGCCAGCTGCTCGCAAAACCGCGGTGTCTCGTCACCATGAAGCTGCACCATATCCAGTCCATATGCGTCTACCTGCTTCATGACCTCGTCATAAGTAGCATTGACAAAAACTCCGACCTTACCCAGGCGTAGTTTTGCCTTTTTTAGCTGCTCGCCAGACACGTGACGGACGACATAGCGCGGCGACTTGGGGTAAAATATGAACCCCGCAAAGTCAACTCCCATGGCGTCCAGCTGCCTGACCTGGTCAAGCTCGGTCATCCCGCATACTTTTACTCTCATATGTTTTTAATTTCCCGATAATTCGCCGTCCGATAAATTCCGTACAAAGGTCCCAAAAGCAGCTCCCGGGTCCTTCTCCTTCATAAAATGCTCTCCAACCAGGAAGCCCTGGAATCCAGCCTTTTTCATATGTAGTATCGTAGCTACTTCATTGATGCCGCTCTCCGCGATCAGCAGTTTCCCCGCAGGGATCTTCTTACTGAGCCGGATCGATCGCTCCACATCTACCGTAAAAGTTTTTAGATCCCGATTGTTGACACCCACCAGCGGCGTCTCGTCACATATATGCCCCAGCTCCTCCTCGTTGTGTATCTCCAGCAGAACCTCCAGGCCCAGCGAAATAGCAAAACGCGCCAGGCGCCTCACCTCCTCCCTGGACAGGCATGCCGCGATCAGTAAAATAACATCCGCTCCCATCGCACGCGCCTCCACGATCTGGTACTCGTCGATCATAAAATCCTTCCGCAAAATAGGGATCTCATTTACCCGGGCCGCACGAAGATCGGCACTCGTACCTCCAAAAAATTCTTCATCCGTCAGCACAGAAAGACAGCTCGCCCCGGCTGCGGTATACCCCTTCGTCACCGATTCGACAGTCACTTTATCATTGATCACCCCCTTCGAAGGGCTGCGCCGCTTGAACTCGGCAATGATACCGGTCCTGGCAGGGTCAACAAGACTCTGCTTTAAAGACAGCACGGTCCTCGAAAAACCAGCCTCCTTCTCCAATGCAGATACCGGCATCAGCACCTTCCTTTCTTCCACTTCCTTCCTCTTAAATTCTATTATCTTCTCTAATATGTTCATTGTAATGCGATTAATTTTTCCAATGCCCCATAGGCTTTTCTGCTTTCCAGGCTTTCCACCGCAGCCCCATAGGCCGATTCATAATCCGCAAACGCACCGCTTGCAAACAACGCCATCGCCGCATTGGCCAGTACCACCGCATTCTGCGCCCAGCTGCCTTCTACCTTCAGTATCCTGACAAAGATCTTCGCCGCTTCCTCCACCGTATTGCCCCCATAAATATCGGTAGCATTTACCATTCTCTTGCCTAATTCTTCAGGAGTCATGATCTTTTCCCCCCTGTTCGTAATAACCTTTGTATCCCCGGTGAGGGAGATCTCGTCATAGCCATCCAAACTGTGAATTATCGTAAACCTTCCCGTGGTCTGCTGCAACAGATAGTTGTAGATGCGGGCCATCTCCAGGTTATAGACGCCCACCAGCTGTGTCGTCGGAAAAGCAGGGTTGACCATCGGTCCCAGCATATTGAAAAAGGTCCGGATACCCAGGTTCTTACGGATAGGTCCCACCGTCTTCAATGCCGGATGGAACAAGGGCGCATGTAAGAAACAGATACCCGCTTCATCTATCTCCTTCCGAAGCTTCCCGGTATCGTTCTTATGATGGTATCCCAGCTGCTCCATCACATTGGACGCACCGCTGATAGTGCTCGCACCATAATTCCCGTGTTTGGCCACCTTATGACCCGTCCCCGCCACGATAAAACAAGCCAGCGTCGAGATATTAAAGGTGTTCTTCCCATCTCCACCCGTTCCGACAATGTCGATAGTTTCCTGCCCGTCGAGATCGACTCGAACACAAAGGTCCAGCAAAGCATCCCGAAACCCCTGCAGCTCTTCGATAGTGACGCTGCGCATAAGATATACCGTGATAAAGGCCGCCAGCTCGCTTTCGTTGAATTCAGCCCTGGCGATGCGGGTCAGCACATCTCTTGCCTGCGCCCGGCCCAGCGTTTTATGCTCAAATAAATATTGTAAGATCTTTTTCATTGATTTAGTATTATTGCTTCAACCAGTTAGCCAGTATTTTTTCACCCAACGGCGTCAACACACTCTCCGGATGGAACTGCACACCTTGTACATCGAGGGTTTTATGCCTTAACCCCATAACAAAATTCTTTTCATCTCTCGCCGTAACCTCCAGCTCGTCCGGCCAGTTTTCTTCACTGACCACCCAACTGTGATAACGGCCAACTTCCAGCGTCTCCGGCAATCCCTCGAACAAAGTCCCCGGCTTCAGGATCTTTACCGGTGTCGCCACTCCATGATACACCGTGCTTAGATTAACCAGCTTGCCGCCAAAAGCCTCCCCGATAGCCTGATGCCCCAGACATACACCTAAAATAGGTTTCGATGCAGCATATTCCCTGATCAGTGGCAGCAGGAGCCCCGCCTCAGAAGGAATACCAGGCCCCGGCGAAAGAATGATCTTGTCATATTCCTTTACCTTTTCCAAAGGAAGACGGTCATTGCGGTGCACCTCCACCCGCTGTTTCATCAGTTTCTCTACCAAATGCACCAGGTTATAAGTAAAAGAGTCGTAGTTATCAAAAACCAATATACGTGTCACGGGTAATTTTTTAGATTTGTGCGGCATAAAGAATGGCCGATTTCAGCGCACCTAATTTATTGTTGACTTCCTGTAATTCGCTTTCCGGCTGGCTGGCCGCCACTACCCCCGCCCCCGCCTGGTAGGTCAGGGTATTGTTCCGGCTCAACAGACTGCGGATCATGATCGCATGTACGCAACTGCCGTCAAATCCCATGAACCCGATACAGCCGCCATAATAGCTCCTGGTCGTCGGTTCATACGAATCGATCAGCTCCATTGCCTTGAATTTCGGAGCGCCGCTGAGCGTACCCGCCGGGAAAGTGGTCGCCAGTAAGGCGAATGGATTATATCCCTCTCTCAGCTTCCCCCTGACCTCGCTCACCAGGTGAATGACATGAGAATAATATTGTACCTGCCGGTATTGCGCCACCGTCACATCGTCACAGTTGCGGCTCAGGTCATTCCGGGCCAGGTCGACCAGCATTACATGTTCCGCATTTTCCTTGGCATCCTTTAGCAGCTTATCCGCCATCTGCCTGTCCGTCACATCATCCCCGCTTCTTTTGAATGTCCCCGCGATAGGATGCACAATGGCTTCACCGTTTTGCAATAATATCTGTGACTCGGGAGATGAGCCCATCAGCTTGTAGTCGCCGTAGTCAAAGAAGAATAAGTAAGGAGAAGGATTGATATTCCGCAAGGCGCGATATACATTGAACTCATCACCGCTAAACCCCTGCTGAAAACGACGGCTGAGCACGATCTGGAAAACATCTCCCCGCAGACAGGAATTAATACCCTTCTGCACGATCTGCCTGTACTGCTCATCCGTAAGATTCGATGTCTCTTCTCCCTGAGGCTGGAATGGATAGACCGGCACATCCTTACTCCGGATCAGGGACTCCACCACCGGCAATTCGGATTCTATTCCGTTTATCTTATTCTCACAGATATATAGTTCGTCCTTGAAATGGTTGATGGCGATGACATATTGGTACAGGCGATACCGCATCAATGGTATTACATTACCTCTATCATTTAAATGAATGGTATCAAAAAACTGCACCGCATCAAAAGTGGTATACCCAAACAATCCCTGCGTCGCCCTTACCGCCTTCTCCGTGGCGGGCTCCACATCGAACCGCTGCATGAACTCCCACAATAGCTTCGGCGTATCAGAAAGATTCTGCAGCGCTACCCGCTCCGGCTTCTGCCCCGGCAGCTTGAATTCAATACTCCGTGTATCTGTGATCTCCATGCCGGCAATAGCATTGATACAGATAAAAGAATAGCTATTGTCCGCTGCATGATAATCAGTACTTTCCAGCAGAATGGTGTCCCGAAACCGGTCCCTCAGCCGCAGATAAATGCCAACCGGCGTATAGATGTCCGAAAGCAGCTTCTTACAATTTGTCTTGATCTCTATTTTTTTCATGTCTGGTTGGACTCAGTCCAATTAAAATGGCGCAAATAATTAAAATGACACAAATAAAAAAGGCCCCGAAACTCGGGGCCCAATCTGGTAAATACTATTGATAAACTATGACAATAGCTCTACTTGCCCCGTTTGGAGTTCGTATGCCACCACCACTGTTGATTAATTGATATCTTCATTGTGAAGCAAATATCCACGGGAAAACTCAAATCGCCAAATTTTTTTATTTTGCCTGCACTAATAAGCTGCCCTTTTTTTATATTTAGGGATGCCAAACAACGCTGCCACTTCACCGATTGTTCCATCAATCCCTTCACCCTCATCAACCCCGCTAGTGCAGTCATCCACCGGCTCCCAGCGTCTCCTGTCCCTCGACTTCATGCGAGGCCTCATCATGGTGCTGCTCGCCCTCGAATCCGCCGGCCTCTACGAACACCTTTCCAAAGCCTCCGGAGAAGGCTTCCTGATCGGGCAATTCTTCCACCACCCCTGGCATGGTTTGCACGCATGGGACCTCGTACAACCCGCTTTTATGTTCATGGCAGGAGCCGCCATGGCCTTTTCGCTCGAAAAACAACGCCAAAAGGGAATGACCTGGGGTCAGTCCTTTCAAAAGACGCTAAAAAGATGCGGATGGTTATTCTTCTGGGGTGTGCTGGACTATGCCGTAAGACCTACAGGACTTTCCTTCGAGCTTTGGGATGTGCTGACACAGCTTTCCTTTACAACCCTGGTGGCGTTCCTGATCTTTCAATGGCCTGCCAGGACCCAGATAGCCGTCTGTGCCGGGCTTCTATTGCTCACCGAGCTTCTCTATCGCCTTACACATGTACCGGGCTTCGATCAGCCCTTCACCGACCAGCATAATTTTGGGAATTATATTGACCTGCTCCTGATGAATAAGATCAACCCCGGAGGCTGGGTTGCGATAAATTGTATCCCCACGGCTGTCCATACCATCGGGGGTGCGCTAGCCGGAAAACTGCTGCTGAACGCAAAGACTAAAAACTCATCATCCACCCAAAAGCCCGGTCAACCGGTGCAAACACTCATAACATGGGGGCTCATCAGCTTAGCCCTCGGATACGCCCTCGACTGGAGCAGTATCACCCCCATCATCAAACGCATCGCCACCTCTTCCTTCACCCTCGTCTCCCTCGGGTATAGCCTTTTATTACTTGCTCTGTTTTATTGGTGGATCGATATAAAAGATCATCGTAAATATGTTCAATTCTTCACCATCGTAGGCATGAACTCGATCTTTATATATCTGTTCTTCGAGATAGTGGGCGATCGCTGGTTCAACGGTTATGTCGGAGCGCTCACCAGCTGGGCCCATCCTATTATCACCTCTCTTATCATTTTTGCCTGCGAATGGGGGCTGTGTTACTTCCTCTATCGTAAAAAAATATTCTTTAGAGTATAATCCTACAAAACTCCCTTTGTGCTCGGCAAATAACTGCTCAACGGATCCCGGCGCACAGCCATCCTGATAGCCTTTGCAAACGCCTTAAAGATGGCTTCTATCTTATGGTGCTCGTTCTCTCCCTTACACTCTATATTCAAATTGCACTTCGCCCCGTCCGAAAAGGATTTGAAAAAGTGAAAGAACATCTCCGTAGGCACTTCCCCTATCATCTCGCGTTTGAATTCAGCATTCCAGACGATCCAGTTGCGACCTCCGAAATCGATCAGCACCTTCGCATCGGCCTCATCCATCGGTAACGCGAAGCCATATCGCTCCATGCCCCGCTTGTCTGCCAATGCCTGTGCAAAAGCCTCTCCCAGTGTGATGCCCGTATCTTCTATCGTGTGGTGCTCATCGATGTGCAGATCCCCATTGACCCGGATAGATAGATTCATCTTACCATGCCGGGCTATCTGCTCCAGCATATGATCAAAAAATCCAAGTCCCGTAATAATAGCAGCTTTCCCGCTGCCATCCACGTTCAGATCGATCTTTATCTGCGTCTCGCTGGTATTGCGTTCATGTACTACCCTGCGCAGACCCAGCTTCAGGAATTCATAGATCTTGCTCCATTCCGGCGTCTCCAGCGCAATCGACCCTTCCAGGTCACGCCGGGAATCACTGATCTCCGCTCCGCCCAGGGAATCATCATTATTCAGCCAGATGGCCATACAACCCAGGTTCTTCGCCAGCTGCACATCCGTGATCCGGTCCCCAATGACAAAGGAATGTTCGAGATCATAGTCCTCGTTGTCGATATACTTCGTCAGCATCCCCGTCCCCGGCTTACGCGTCGGCAACTTCTCTTCCGGCGTACTCCTGTCGATATAGACCCCGCTGAACCTGATCCCCTCCCCCTCCAATGTCTTTATCACAAAATTCTGCACCGGCCAGAAAGTCTCTTCGGGAAAAGAAGCCGTTCCCATCCCGTCCTGGTTCGTCACCATCAACAACTCATAGTCGAACTCGCGGGCAATCCTGCTCATGTACTCAAACATATTCGGGTAGAATTCCAGCTTTTCAAAAGAATCGATCTGATAAGTCGGCGGGGCTTCCTTGATCAGGGTGCCATCCCTGTCTATAAATAAGATTCGCTTCATGTCCTGCAAAACTAAGGTTTATTCGCCGCTCTTATCGCCTTCACTTCACTTGCCTTCACTGCCACCGCCTTATTCCCAAAACTATTTCGCACATAGGTCAGCACATCGGCGATCTGTTGATCGGTAAGGTCGCTGTGCGGCGCCATCACCCCATGATAATCCTCTCCTTCCACCTCGATACCCTTCATCCCGTTGAGCACAATCTTCACCAATGTATTCTTATCTCCAAGCACAAATTTCGTTTTCACCAGCGGCGGGTTCATTCCCGATACCCCCAGGGCATCCGCCTGGTGACAGGCCAGGCATTGTTCAAGATATACCTGCTTGCCTCTTGCTAAAGAAGCTGCCATCCCGCCTGGTGCAGCGCTCGCCGGCTTTGCAGCAGCCGGCTTTGTCGCAGCCGGTTTTGTAGTCTGTGACATCAGCACCGTTGCC
>Ga0310811_10005964_pt1 | contig 15510 bp, 14 predicted proteins | sample YCmetagenome_FD_207642 | JGI IMG/M metagenome (GOLD analysis project Ga0310811, IMG submission 207642) | Soil microbial communities from experimental microcosm in Duke University, North Carolina, United States - YC | ecosystem: Engineered > Artificial ecosystem > Soil microcosm > Unclassified ...
GCACGGCGCGCAAAACCTATCGCACACAGAACGAGGCCAGGGCCGATGTGTTCGACTACGTCGAGCGGTTCTACAACACGATGCGAAGACACTCGACCATCGGGTACGTCCCACCGGCACTGAGCACCCGCTCGGGGTCCAGGCGGTATGCCCTTTGGCTCATCCTGCCCGCTACAGACGGGTAGCATCGTGTTTCCGCGCCGTTTCCAAATAGGCGGACGCGTTTCATCAAAATTCGGGCTCGCTTACTAGCGAGGCCGAGCGGTGCGCGTTCCCCGTTTTGAGGCCCCGGGGCGGGAAGGACCCACGCGCCATGCGATTGTACGCGCCTGAGCGGCTTACCTCCGATTGCCGGCGTCGCCACTTGGTGACTCGTCCCCATCAAACGTACGGCGTGACAGGCGTGACACACCCCTTTAGGGGTGTCACGCCTGTCACGTCATCGCCAAACGTGACGTGACGCTGTCACGTCATGGAGTGTCACGCCTGTCACGTCACCCAGCAGAAGTCGTCCTGGATGACCATAAGGCTGTCTTCGCAGAGCTTTTCTTTGATGCGCTTCCATTGCGAGCGTTCGTTCGAGGGCTTGTCACGGTCCGTCACGCCTTCGGTCTTTAGAGCTTCGCGGAAGCGGTCCACTGCGACAACCATGACATCATCCGGGAAGCCGCCATCGTCCGGTGGCTTTTCTCCGTGCGCGGCAAGAACTTGGCGCAGAACGGCCAGCGCCCGCTGTTGCTGATCCGACAAGGCAGGCTTCGCGACCTCTCCCGACAGCTGGACGATACAGCTGGTGATCACCTCGTCATCGTCATCCCGGCCGATGACCACGATCTGCAAGGCGAAGCCCAAAGTTACACCGTCAGCGCCGTCCTTCTGCTTGATGACTTTGGCCGTCCTCGCACCGTTGCTCTCCTTCGTGACCTCGATCGCGGTATCGACGGCGCCAAGGAGTGCAGAGCTGCCGCGCGCGCCGGATTGCTTGGTCTTTCCGCTGTGGTGGACGATCAGCACGGTCGCTTCGGTCGCGACACGGATTCGATCGCAGGCTTTCACAAAGGCGTTCATGTCCTTGGCGGTGTTCTCGTCGCCGTCTCCCATCGCGCGCGCCAGGGTATCAACGACAATCAGCTGGACGGTTTGGTCGTACCTTCTCCTCAGGTTCTCGGCCGCCTGAATGACGCGCTCCGCATCCTCGCCGCCGGGGCCGAGATTGATAGCGGTGCGCACGACTGCGAACGGAACGTCGTTGGGGAGATCGTGCGTCTGGCGGAAGGCGGCGATGCGGTTGTTCAGACCGGCGTACCCTTCGCAGGCAACGTAAAGGACGGCGCCGCCTGTGACCGCGCGGTCAAACCAGGCCCGGCCCAAGGCGATGTGCACTCCGAGGTCAAAGACAAAGAACGTCTTGCCACTGGCCGGCTCACCATAGACCAAAGCCAAGGTGGTGGTGCCGAGCAGATTGCGGACAAGACGATCCGGCGGCGTGATGGTGCCGAGCTCGTTCCAAAACGTGATCGGTAGGCAACCGTCTGGACTCTTCGCTGATTGGTTTTCGGCAGGCCCCTCCTTCATCCAGGCCTGGTCGGCCATGTCGACGGCGGCGGCGTCGAACTCAGCCATGAGACAGCGTCTCGGCCATGGCGGCGAAGTCCTTCGAGCTCTGGGGATCGACCACGGCGGCCGACTGTCCGGCACCACGCCACCGGGCCGCACACCTGTCCGCGGCGCTCCGCCCCGGCGGGTCGGCGTCCTGGAACAGGGTCAATGCCTCGATCCCGGGAAGCACGGGAAAGCGCGCCATCGCCACCGCCGACAGGCCCGCCCAGATCGGCCGCCAGCCCATATTCATGATCGCGATCCCATCCTCGAGGCCCTCGCAGAGCCCCAGGCCGGCCAGGACGTCCTCGTCCGGTGTGAGCTTCACGACAGCCCCGGCGGCGCGGCCAAGCATCATCTTGGCCGGATGGACGTCGGCTTTGCCCGTACCGTCACTGCGAAGGAACGTCCTGTGCACGCCGGCCGGCGCGTTGGTGACGACGTCGCGCATCAGCGCGACCATGGCCGGCAACCGATCGGCACCGCGCGGGCAGCGCGGGTGATACCGGACATCGATGACGTCGTCAGGCAGACGTCCCAGCCCCCGCCCTTGCAGATAGACCTCGACGGGACCGCCGCGAGGCTCGACCGCCTCGGCAAAGATCTGCAGCACCAGCTCCATCGCGGAGCGGTCGCTGGTCGGCGGGGTCCTATGTTGGATCTGCGGCTGAACGTCGTCCTGCGGGGAGAACCGACCTTCGAGCAGCTTCAGGTTACGCAACCCGGCGAGGACGTCGAGCGCGTGACACCCGGCGTGACAGTGCACCAGGAGGCGACCGCCGTCCCCGTCACGCAGCGAGAGGCTTGGAGTTCGATCCGCATGGGCAACGCACTGCACCATCCATTGCTGGCCGGTCTTCCGGCCACCAAGCGCGCGACCAATTTGTTCCGCCGTGCTCACTGGAATTGGGAACCGCCGGCGGCGGCAAACGTGCGACTAACAAAGGAGGTGCAGCGGAAGATGCCTGCGCGGCACCGCGCCGACTTGCGATCGAGATTGCCGACCAGGGTGGGCAGATTGGATGCCATTATGGCTACTTCGACCCGCCAGCGGGATCGGCAGCAGCCGGCGTGGAGGCTGCCAGAAGCCGCTCGAGCTCGGTGGCGGCAACCAGCGTCCGGCGGCCCAGTTTGGTGAGCCGCAGCTCGCCGGCGCGCGCCAGCTTATAGAGCAGCCCCGGACTGCAAGCCAGGCACCGCGCCGCCTCGGGTATCGTATAGGCGAGCCGCTCGGTTTGGCGGTTGGTGCCTTCGTTGCTGTTGATCGGCATCGTTCCCCCTCGCGCTGGATGCGTGACGTGGAACGAATCAATAGGACCTCGTCGGAAGCGGAAGCAAAGCGGATGATTCCGCTTTCAATCCGCATTCAGTCCGCTTTGCTTGCCGTTGGTCCCCAAAAACCATTGGTCTCCCGGTAGGCCCTAAATCCCTTTTCAATCGCCGATGGAGGTTTGCCGTTCTTGTCCAACTGCGCCTTCGTCACCTCGCAAATCCATCGTAGGCACTTGGCCTGATCTCCGCGATCGCTGAAGTCGCCGTCAACAAGGGAGCTCGGTGTAGCAGGGCAGATCGGCGGCAATGTGCCCGCCCGGGCGGCGTCACAGAGCGCCCAAACCCTCCACTTCCAAGGCGCCTGTTTGTCCATCCAAGGTGCGGCATCGCGAGCCACGTCCTCACGCGTGGCGGCAGCTTCAGCGCCAAACGCCTCTGACGACGTCGAGATTGCTTTGTCTCGCCGTAGATCGGCAACGCGACGGACGCGAAGCGCGCTGACGACAGTCCTTTCTTTGGGGCCGACGCTATAGGCCGTCCGATCCAAAAAATTGAGCTGGGCGTCGCGCAAAAAATCAGGGTCTATCCGCGTGCGTAATGCTCCCACTAACCCGGATACACTCCATGCGGACGTGGTGAACTCACGGCGACAAGCATCTTTCAATGCTGAGTCCGCCTTCACAGCAGCGACAAGCAATGGGTGATAGTGCTCAGGATTAATGAGCTCTCCCCTATGATTGATGGCGAAGGAACCACCGCGACCAAGCGCCTTCCAGCGGTTCCACGCGTCCGCCCATGCCGCGTATAAATGCGGCAGCCATTGCTTGGCGGCTTCATCGATAAGAAGACCGTCGGGATGCTCTAAATTGTTTGCTACGTCGGTCAATCGGCACACATCTGCACAAAGAAACGCGCCGCGACCGCCGGAACCTTCAGTTCCTGATGTCGCGGCAACAAAGCTCAATCATAGCACTGCAGCACCTGAAGCAGGTATCTTACGCCGATGCTGTGGCCCCTCGTGGCTGTCCCTGCTTCGTCTTCTTGAGCGGCACGACGTTCGAATCGGCGTTGCCTCCCCGGCAGTGGTCGCCCCAGGCCGTCATGAGCAGCCGGCGCTTGTCGAACAGGTCGGACCGCAGATAGGCCGCTTCCACCTTGCTGCCGACCGTGTGCGCCAGCGAGGCCTCGATGACCTCGCGCGCAAAGCTGGTTTGTTCCGCTGCCCAGTCGCGGAAAGAGCTGCGAAAGCCGTGCGCGGTCAGGTCGGCACGCTTCATGCGCCTCAGCGTTTGCAGCAGGGTCATGTTCGAAAGCGGCTTGCCCCGCTTCATGCCCGGGAAGACCAGCTCGCCCGTCCGCGGGAAGGATTCCAGCAGGGCGATGGCTTCGGCATTCAGGGGCACGCGATGCTCGCGTGCCGCCTTCATCCGTTCGGCCGGGATCGTCCAGACGCCCTTGACCAGATCGATCTCGCTCCAGTTGGCACCGATGACTTCTCCCGTGCGCGCCGCCGTCAGGATGAGGAAGCGCAGCGCAATGGAACCGAGGCCCTCCATGGTCGCGAGCGCCTTCATCAGGTCCGGCACCTCGCAATAGGGCAGCGCCGCGTGATGCTTGACGCGGCGAACCTTGCTGCGGGCCGGCAGGGTCATGGCCAGGCCGCCCTTCCAGCGGGCCGGGTTCTCGCCTTCCCGCCAGCCATGGACCTTGGCGTAATCCAGCACTGCCTCGATGCGGCCGCGCACCCGAGACGCCGTCTCGGGCTTCGTGGCCCAAATCGGGCTCAAAACCTTGAGCACGTCGCTCGCCGTCACGCTTCCGACGGGATCAGACCCGAAGACGGGATAGACGTAGGTGGCGAGGGTGCTCGTCCACTGCGCGGCGTGTTTGCCGTTCCTCCACCCGGCCTTGTTGGCCTCGATGTACTGCTCGGATGCGACCTTGAAGGTGACGGCCTTGGCCCTCTCGAGGGCGTTTAGCTGGCGCTGCTGTTCGCGGTGCTGCTTTGGGTCCCCACCGCCCGCCAGGACGGCGCGCAGCTCTGCCGCTTTGCTCCGGGCATCCGTCACCGGCACCGCCCGTGACGGCCCCAATCCCAATTCGACCGCCGTACCGTGGCGTGTGTACCGGAAGATCCAGGTCCGGGAGCCGTTCCGACCTGCTATCAGATAGAGCCCGCCACCGTCGCTTAGCTTGCCTGGTCCCTTGAACCGCTCGATCTGCACCGGTTTCAGCCGATTGTGCCCCCGCGCCATGTCTCCCGCTCTGTCCCCCAATTGGTTCCCCAAAACTAGCGGGTATTGGGGTGACAGTCCAGATGCAACGGTGAACAGAGAAGAACGCTGAAAGGCTTATTTATCGGACATCTCCGCGACGTCGACGATCGGCCGTGAATGCCCATGATCGTCGAAATGGCGGAGAGGGTGGGATTCGAACCCACGGTACGCTTGCACGCACAACGGTTTTCGAGACCGTCCCGATCGACCACTCCGGCACCTCTCCCGCGGCCCGCTTATAGGCGGCGCCATCCGGGCCGGCAACACGGCTGCTGGACGTTGGAAAATAAAGGCTTTCCGTCGTTGACTTGGGGTCTGCCTTGCGTATATTCCGCGCCTCTTCGGCGGGTCGTTCGGCCCGCCGCGCTCTTTCGCGCTTGCCGGTATCTTGGGCTTGATACCCGCCAAATCCCTAGGTTTGGTGGGTTGCGTCCGGGGCGGCAGGCCCCAGTCAGGTGTTCCATGATCGCCGTTATCCGCACGGGTGGAAAGCAATACACGGTCGCCGCCGACGATACGCTCACCGTGGAGCGGATCGCGGGCGAAGCCGGCGCCAAGGTCGAGTTCACCGACGTCCTGATGGTGGGCGAGAAGGTCGGCGCGCCGACCGTCGCCGGCGCCAAGGTCGTGGGCTCGATCGTGAAGCAGGCGCGCGGGCCGCACCTGATCGTCTTCAAGAAGCGCCGCCGCCAGAATTCGCGGCGCAAGAACGGCCATCGCCAGGACCTGACGGTGGTCAAGATCGAACAGATCGTCGCCTGAACTGACAGAGCGACCGGAGTAGTACGATGGCACACAAGAAAGCAGGCGGCTCCTCGCGCAACGGCCGCGATTCCGACGGCAAGCGTCTCGGTGTGAAGCGCTTCGGCGGCCAGAAGGTCCTGGCGGGCAACATCCTGGTCCGCCAGCGCGGCACCAAGATGGACGCCGGCGAGAACGTGGGCGTCGGCCGCGACCACACGCTGTTCGCCACCGCCGATGGCGTCGTCGCCTTCCGCACCCGCTCGGGCGGCAAGGTCGAGGTGAACGTGCATCCGGCGCCGGCCAAGGTGGCCGCCGAATAGCCGTCCCCGCACCAACAGGATATGCCAGAGGGGGAGCGGCTCGGCCGTTCCCCCTTTTCGTTTCCGGAAGCCAACCGTCGCCATGAAATTCCTCGACCAAGCCAAGATCTACATCCGCTCCGGCAACGGCGGCGCGGGCTGCGTCGGCTTTCGCCGCGAGAAGTTCATCGAGTTCGGTGGACCGGATGGCGGCGACGGCGGCCGCGGCGGCGATGTGATCGCCGAATGCGTCGACGGCCTCAACACGTTGATCGACTACCGCTACGCCCAGCACTTCAAGGCCGAGACCGGCCATCACGGCATGGGCAGCCAGCGCACAGGCGGCAAGGGCAAGGACGTGACCCTGCGCCTGCCCCAGGGCACGCAGATCTTCGACGAAGACAACGAGACGCTGCTCGTCGACCTCACCGAGGTGGGCCAGCGCGTCGTGCTCGCCAAGGGCGGCGACGGCGGCTACGGCAATCTGCATTACAAGAGCTCGACCAACCGCGCGCCGCGCCGCGCCGACAAGGGTTGGCCCGGTGAAGAGCGCTGGATTTGGCTCAGGCTGAAGCTGATCGCCGACATCGGCCTGGTCGGCCTGCCCAATGCCGGCAAGTCGACCTTCCTTTCGGCGACATCGAACGCGCGGCCCAAGATCGCCGACTATCCCTTCACGACGCTTCATCCCGGTCTCGGCGTGGTGAAGGTCGGCAACCGCGAGTTCGTGATGGCCGACATCCCGGGCCTGATCGAAGGCGCACATGAAGGCGCCGGGCTTGGCACACGCTTCCTGGGCCATGTCGAGCGCTGCCGGGCGTTGCTGCACCTCGTCGACGGCACCCAGGACGATGTCGCGGGCGCCTATCGCACGGTGCGCGCCGAGCTCAAGGCCTACGGCGGAACGCTCGCGCGCAAGAAGGAGATCGTGGCACTCAACAAGACCGACGCCATGACCGACGAGGACATCGAGGCCAAGCGCGCGGCGCTCGCCAAGGCGAGCCGCAAGACAGTGCATCTGATCTCAGGTGTCTCGGGCAAAGGCGTGCAACCCCTGCTGCACGAGCTGATGAAGCTCGTCGACAAGCAGCAGCAGAAGGAAGCGGCATGAGGCCGCTGACCAGCTCCAAGCGGCTGGTCGTGAAGATCGGCTCCTCGATTCTGGTCGACGAAGTCAAAGGCCAGATCCGCCACGATTGGCTGGAAGCACTCACCGACGACGTGGCGCGCCTGCACAAGAAGGGCTGCGAGGTCGTGCTGGTGTCCTCGGGCGCGATCCGGCTCGGCCGCACCCATCTCAAGCTCGCTGCGGGCACGCTGAAGCTCGAAGAAAGCCAGGCTGCCGCCGCGACCGGCCAGATCCAGCTCGCGCACGCCTACCAGGCGGCGCTGGCGCGGCACGGCATCACGGTGGCGCAGGTGCTGCTGACGCTCGACGATTCGGAGGCACGACGGCGTTATCTCAATGCGCGCCAGACCATGGCCACCCTGCTCGGCCTCGGTGCCGTGCCGGTGATCAACGAGAACGATACGGTCGCCACCGACGAGATCCGCTTCGGCGACAACGACCGGCTGGGCGCGCGCGTGGCCGAGATGATCTCGGCCGACACGCTGGTGCTGCTGTCGGACATCGATGGCCTCTACACCGGTGATCCACGCAACGACACGAGCGCGAAGCACATTCCCGAAATCCGCGAGATCACGCCGGAGATCGAGGCGATGGCGGGAACCGCCGCTTCGGAACTCTCCAACGGCGGCATGGTGACCAAGCTGATCGCCGGCCGCATCGCCATGGCGGCCGGCTGCCGGATGGCGATCGCCGACGGCCGACCGGTGGGCGCGCTGGGCGCCGTGATCGACGGCAAGGCGCGGTGCAGCTGGTTCCTGCCGGAAGGCTCGCCGCTCTCGGCGCGCAAGAAATGGATCAAAGGCTCGCTTAAGTCGGCCGGCGCCCTGGTCGTCGACGACGGTGCCGTGCGCGCCCTGTCCAAGGGCAAGAGCCTGCTGCCGGCCGGCGTCACGGGCATCGATGGCGAGTTCCGGCGCGGCGACGTGGTCGACGTGAAGGACCGCGCCGGGCGGCTGCTCGCACGCGGCCTGGTGGCCTACGCTGCGGAAGATGCCCGCCGCATCGCCGGCCGAAAGAGTGCCGAAATCGAACGATTGCTGGGGTTTCGCGGCCGGGACGAGATGGTCCATCGCGACGACCTCGTGGTCGAATGAGCTATACTGGGACGGCCATGAACGTTCAGACCAAGCCTGCCGAAGATGCGGTTGCGATTGTCGCGGCGCTCGGCCAGCACGCCAAGGCGGCGGCAGTCGCGCTGCGCAACGCCACGACTGAGGCAAAGAACCGTGCGCTGGTCGAAGCAGCGCGGCTGATCCGCGCCGAGAAGGCCACGATCCTCGCCGCCAATGCGCGTGACATCGAAGCCGCGAAGGCCACCGGCATGAGCAGCGCCCTGCAGGATCGCCTGCTGCTGAACGAGGCGCGGATCGAGAGCATGGCCAAGGGTCTCGACGACATCACAGCGCTAAAAGATCCCGTCGGCGCCGAGATCGAGCGCCGGCAGCGGCCAAACGGGCTCGTGATCAGCCGCGTGCGCGTGCCGATCGGCATCATCGGCGTGATCTACGAGGCGCGGCCCAACGTCACCGCCGACGCAGGTGCGCTCTGCATCAAGTCGGGCAACGTGGTCGTGCTGCGTGGCGGCTCCGACAGCTTTTATTCCTCGCGTTGCATCGTCGAGCTCTTGCGCCGTGCGCTGAAGACGGCAGGCCTGCCAGAGGATTGCGTGCAGCTCGTGCCGACGACCGACCGTGCTGCGGTGGGCGAGCTTCTGAAGGCGATGGACTGGCTCGACCTGATCGTGCCGCGCGGCGGCCGCTCGCTGATCGATCGCGTGACGCAGGAAAGCCGCGTGCCGGTGCTGCGCCACTACGACGGCATCTGCCACGTCTATGTCGACCGCGAGGCCAACACCGACATGGCGCGCGACCTGGTCGCCAACGCCAAGATGCGGCGCGTGAGCGTGTGTGGTGCGGCCGAGACGCTGCTGATCGATCGCGCCGCCCTCGACACGCATCTGAAGCCCGTGCTCGCGAAGCTGCATGAGTTGGGCTGCGAGGTGCGCGGCGATGCCGAGGTCCGCAAACGCGATGCGAAGGCGCTGCCCGTCACCGAGAAGGACTGGCGCACCGAATATCTCGAGCCCATCATCTCCGTCGCCACGGTCGACGGCGTCGAGGGCGCGATCCGCCACATCGCGACCTACGGTAGCCAGCACACCGAGGCGATCGTGACCGACAACCCGGCCACGGCCGAGCGGTTCCTGAAGGAAGTCGACAGCGCCATCGTCATGCACAATGCCAGCACGCAGTTCGCCGACGGCGGCGAGTTCGGGCTGGGCGCGGAGATCGGCATCTCGACCAATCGCATGCATGCCCGCGGCCCGGTCGGCCTGGTCGAGCTCACGACCTACAAGAACGTCGTGCGCGGCAAGGGCACCTTACGTCCATGAAGAGCCGTCCATGAGTGCACGTCCGTGAGGTCGCCGGCTTGATCGAGGCGCGCCATCCCATGCCCGGCGTACCGCGCGATACGCGGCGGCGCATCGGGCTTTTGGGCGGGTCGTTCAATCCCGCCCACGAGGGCCATCGCCACGTCAGCCTCGAGGCCCTGAAGCGGCTCGGCCTCGACGAGGTCTGGTGGCTGGTTTCGCCGCAAAATCCGCTGAAGAGCGGCGACGGCATGGAGCCGCTGGCGAGCCGCCTGGCGCGCGCCAAGCAACTGGCAAACCATCCGCGGGTCCGCGTCGAGGCGCCGGAACTGCTGCTGGGGACACGCTATACGCTCGACACCGTACACGCCTTGCGACGGCTCTATCCCCGGGCGCGGTTCGTGTGGCTGATGGGCGCCGACATCCTGCCCCAGCTCGTGCACTGGGAAGGCTGGCGCGACCTGTTCGGTGCCATCGCCATCGCCGCCTTCGCCCGGCCGGGCTGGGGCTACGCCGCGCTGCAGTCCGCAGCCCCGCGCGCCTTCGCGCGTTACCGCCTCGATGCCGGCCAAGCGCGCCGGCTCGCGGATTGCGCGCCGCCCGCCTGGTGCTTTATCCCGAGTCGTCTCGACAGCCATTCCGCCACGGCGATCCGCGCCGAGCGGCCGAAACGGACCAGAGCGAAAGGAAAGACCATCTCCGACCCGATCCGTCAGCTTCCCGACCGAAGCAACGCCGCAGACGCCCAGCTCGCGCTGGTGCGCCGCTCCCTCGAGGACGACAAGGCCGAGGACATCGTCGTCATCGATCTCAAGGGCAAGTCGGCCTTCGCCGACTACATGGTGATCGCGTCTGGCCGATCGAACCGGCAGGTCGTGGCCATTGCCGATCACCTGGCCGAGCGGCTCAAGCGGGCAGGCCAGGGATACATTCCGGTCGAGGGCAAACAGGGGGGCGACTGGGTGCTGGTCGATGCCGGCGATGTCGTGGTCCATGTCTTCCGACCCGAGCCGCGTGCCTTCTATGCCCTGGAGAAGATGTGGGCGCTCGAGAATGACGCCGCCGTCAAGCCCAAGGTGGTGAAGGCGGCGCGCCGCAAGCGGGCAACCTAACCCCATGAATGGGCTGCCGTGAGGCTCACGATCGCCGCCATCGGCCGGTCCGGCCGCAGCCCGGAGCGCGATCTCTACAACCACTATGCAGGCCGCATCCGCTGGCCGCTCGTCCTGCGTGAACTCGAGGAAAAGCGCAAACTCCCGGCCGTCGAACTGATGCGCCGCGAGGGCGAGCTGCTGCTGGGCGCTGTCCCGGCAGGCGCCGTCCTGGTGGCGCTGGACCGCCGCGGCAAGGCACTGGACAGCGAAACCTTTGCCCGACGGCTCGGCCGCTGGCGTGACGATTCGGTGTCAGATGTCGCCTTCCTGATCGGCGGCGCCGACGGACATGCAGAGCCTCTGCTCAAAAAGACGGCATTGGTCTTGTCTTTCGGCCCCATGACCTGGCCGCATCAGCTGGCCCGGGCGATGCTGGCCGAGCAGATCTACCGCAGCCAGCAGCTCCTGGTCGGCCACCCCTACCACCGGGCGTGAGGATTAGTATCGATTTTGCCTCTGTTCTGACGAAAAACCCGGGCTACATTGGCTCCATGCACCCTCTTCTCTCCCGGTCCGCCATCGCCCTTGCAGCGCTCACTGCGGCGGCTCTTTCGACGGCATCGGTTGCCCAGACGCCGGCCGCCGACACCCCGGCAGTCAAGCCGGTGCGCAGCATTCCCTACGTGTCGATCACCGGCGAGGACGGCAAGCAGCGCAACTACGAGACCAACGCCATTCCGCTGCTCTTCAACCGCGCCTGCTTCGGCTGGCGCATGTATCTCGGCGGCCCGACCCGCACGGTGTCGCTGACCGAGGTGTTGACCACATCACAACCTGCCAAGGACGTGATCGCCGGTCCCGAGACCGAAGTGAACGCCGACAAGACCAAGGCCACGACGCGCATGCGCGAGGTCGTGCAGGACGGCGTCCTGCAGCGCTCATGGTGCATCATCCCGGGCGATCCGCCGGGCACCTATACCTACGACATCACCATCGACGGCGAGCCGCGCGGCGAGTTCGTGTTCTGCGCCATCGAAATTCCGGATCAGAATCCCAATATCGATCCGCGCGACCTGCACTGCCCGAACAAGTTCAACGCTGTCGAGCGCGCGCGGCCCTTCAGCCTGCCGAAAGCCTCTTGATGTCCGACGCCCGTCCGCGTCCCGCCGTCCTCTGTATCCTGGACGGCTGGGGCTTCCGCACCGATCCGCGCGACAATGCGATCCTCGATGCGCGGACGCCGAATTACGATCGCCTGATCGCCACCTGCCCGCAGGGCCTGATCGACGCCTCGGAGACGTTTGTCGGCCTGCCCAAGGGCCAGATGGGCAATTCCGAAGTCGGCCACATGAACCTCGGCGCCGGCCGGGTGGCCGTGCCGGACCAGCCGCGTATCGACAAGGCGATCGAGGACGGCTCGTTAGCCAAGAGCAAGATCCTGGCTGACCTGATTACCGCGCTCAAAAAGACCAAAGGCGCCTGCCATCTGATGGGGCTCGCGTCGCCGGGCGGTGTGCATTCGCACCAGGATCACCTGATCGCGCTTGCCAACCTGATCGCCGGCGCCGGCGTTCCGGTCCGGATTCATGCCTTCCTCGACGGCCGCGACATGCCGCCGCGCAGCGCGCATGATTGCCTCAAGGACATCAAGGCCGGACTGAAGCAGGGCCTGCCCATCCGCTTCGCCACGGTGACCGGCCGCTTCTATGCCATGGATCGCGACAAGCGCTGGGAGCGCGTCAACGCCGCCTATGACGCCCTGGTCGACGCCAAGGGCAAGGCGACGACGAAGACGCCCGACGAGGCCGTCGACAAGGCCTATGCCGACGACAAGAGCGACGAGTTCGTCCCGCCAACGGTGATCGATGGCTACGACGGCATGAAGGATGGCGATGCCCTCCTGATGTTCAACTACCGCTCCGACCGCGCGCGCGAGATCCTGACGGCGCTGCTCGACCCGATGTTCGACGGCTTCAAACGCGGCCGCATGGTCCGGTTCGCCGACGCCGTCGGCATGGTGGAATATTCGGCGGCACTGAATGAATTCCTGAAGACATTGTTTCCGCCGGTCACGATCAAGATGGGCCTCGGCGAGACGGTGTCACGCGCCGGCCTGAAACAGTTGCGCATCGCCGAGACCGAGAAGTACGCGCACGTGACGTTCTTCTTCAACGGCGGTGAGGAGCGGCAGTTCGACGGCGAGGAACGCATCCTCGTCCCCTCACCCAAGGTGCAGACCTACGATCTCAAGCCTGAGATGAGCGCACCGGAGGTCACCGACAAGCTCGTCGGGGCGATCGGCTCGGGCAAATTCGACCTCGTCGTGGTGAACTACGCCAATTCAGACATGGTCGGCCATACCGGCGAGCTGGCCGCCGCCATCAAGGCGATCGAAGCCGTCGATACTTGCCTGGGCCGTCTCATGGAAGCGGTCAAAAAGGCCGGCGGCGTGCTGCTGGTGACAGCCGACCACGGCAATGCCGAGCAGATGTTCGACGAGGCGACGGGCCAGAAACACACCCAGCATACGCTTAATCGCGTGCCCGCCCTGCTCTTCAATGCACCGGCCAGGGTCCATTCGCTGGCCGACGGCAAGCTGGCCGATGTCGCACCCACCATGCTGGCCCTGATGGGCGTGCCGCAGCCGAGCGAAATGACCGGCCGTTCGCTGCTTTCAGAAGCGTCCCGGCCGGCCGTTCTCGCCGTCCCGCATCAAGCCGTCGCAGCCTTGGCGTGAATGTGAAGCCGCCCCGGCCGCGCCTCGCCTTGATCCCGCCAAAGACGCCCGGGTATCTTACCGTGCACCGCCGAAAGATCCTTTTTGCCCGACCGGCCGCCGGCAGGCATCGTTTTGCAAAGGCCATCCAATGACCCGTTTGCGTTTCGCCTCCATCGCCACGACCCTGGCGTTCCTTGCCGTGCCGGCCATCGTGCCCGTCTCGGCGCAGGACAAGCCTGACGCCAAGGGGCCGGGCGCCGACAAGAGCGAGCTCTATCAGCAGCTCAACCTGTTCGGCGACGTGCTCGACCGCATCCGCCGCGACTATGTCGAGCCGGTCGACGAGAAGTCCCTGATCGAGAATGCGATCAACGGCATGCTGGCCTCGCTCGATCCGCACTCGAGCTACATGAACCCCAAGAACTACAAGGACATGCAGGTCCAGACGCGGGGCGAGTTCGGCGGGCTCGGCATCGAGGTCACGATGGAGAACGGCGTCATCAAGGTGGTGTCGCCGATCGACGACACGCCCGCCTCGAAGGCCGGCCTGCAACCGGGTGACCTGATCTTCGCGCTCGACGGCGAGCCGGTGCAGGGGCTGACACTGCAGGAAGCCGTCGAGAAGATGCGCGGCAAGATCGGCTCGTCGATCAAGATCTCCGTCAAGCGCGCCAACAAGGACCCGTTCGACGTCTCGCTGACACGCGAGAATATCAAGGTGAAGTCGACGCGTTATCACGTGGAGGGAGGCGACGTCGGCTATATCCGCGTCACCTCGTTCACCGAGCAGAGCACGTCGGGCGTGCTCGACGCCGTCGACCACATCAAGAAAGAGGCTGGCAACAAGCTGAAGGGCTATGTCCTCGACCTGCGCAACAATCCGGGCGGCCTGCTCGACCAGGCGATCTCGATGGTCGACGCCTTCCTCGACAAGGGTGAGATCGTGTCGGTCAAGGCGCGCAAGCCCGAGGACGTACAGCGCTGGAACGCCAAGCCGGGCGATGTCGCCAACGGCCTGCCGATCGTGGTGCTGGTGAATGGCGGCTCCGCCTCGGCCTCCGAAATCGTGGCCGGTGCGCTGCAGGATCATCACCGCGGAATCATTCTCGGCACCCGCACCTTCGGCAAAGGCTCGGTGCAGACCATCATGCAGGTGACCGGCGGCGGCGCGATCCGCCTCACGACGGCGCTCTACTTCACGCCGTCGGGCCGGTCGATCCAGAAGGAAGGCATCAAGCCCGACATCGAGGTCCAGCAGGCCAAGGTCGAGGCGATCGATTCGCGCCCCGGCTTCCGCGAGGAGAACCTGCGCCGCTCGATCGCCAATCCGACCGACAAGCCGGCTGACAAGAAGCCGGTAGTACCGCCGGACGCCAAGGCGGCACCTGGCAAGCCGGGCGCCAAGCCGCCGGGCGAGAGCACGGCGCCGGGCGGAGCAACGCCGCCGGCCGAAGCGACGGGTGATCCCAACGAGCCGCCCAAGGACGGGGTGCAGGATTACCAGCTGCTGCGCGCTGTCGATCTGATCCGGGGCATCTCGCTCTACGCGAGCAACCGCGCCAACTGACGACCCGCTGACCCGGCGCGCGACGTGATATGGCGGACGGGTCAGAACTCGGCAGGGCTTTCGTTCGCTGGCGTCCGCCGAAGCGCCTGCTGAGCGGTCCGCTCGCGGCCTACGGGCTGGTGATCGGACTGACGGCGATCTGCGCCGGCGTGGCTTATCTTCAGATCGACCGGCCGCCGCCCCTGATCGAGGAAGCCGCGGCAGCGACTGCGGCTCCTGCTCCGCGGCCAGTGAATTCGTTGAAGCTGCCCTTCCGGCGTCCCCGCCCGCTCGACTTCCGGATGCTGACGCTCGCCGAGCGCGACGACATGGTCGAGGTCACGCCCGACGGGCTGCGCTTGCCCAAGATCTCGTCCAACGGCTGGATGCCGTGGATCGCCTATGCCCGGCGCTATGATCCCGACAGCCCGGCGGCGCGGGTCGGCCTGATGATGATCAAC
>Ga0310811_10005965_pt1 | contig 15510 bp, 14 predicted proteins | sample YCmetagenome_FD_207642 | JGI IMG/M metagenome (GOLD analysis project Ga0310811, IMG submission 207642) | Soil microbial communities from experimental microcosm in Duke University, North Carolina, United States - YC | ecosystem: Engineered > Artificial ecosystem > Soil microcosm > Unclassified ...
ACCGACAGCGGCGCCGAGCGCGACGGCGTGAACGGCTCGGTCGGCTCGCGGAAGTACATCGCGGTGACGATGCGCAGGTAGTAGTAGATGCTGATCGCGCTGTTGACGACGCCGATGATCACGAGCCAGAGGAGCTGCGCGTTCGGCACGTCCATCGCCGACTTGAAGATGTAGAACTTCGCGAAGAAGCCCGACGTCGGCGGCATGCCGCCGAGCGAGAGCAGGCACACCGTCATCGCGAGCGCGGCGGCCGGGTGGCGCACGCCGAGGCCGGCCCAATCGTCGACGAGCAGCCGCTCGCGATCCTTGTTGCCGACCCAGGTCACGATCGCGAACGCGCCGACCGTCGTGATCGAGTACGCGATCAGGTAGTAGACGATCGCCGACTGCGATCCGAAGACCGCGTCGAGCTGATCGGCGTGGCTCGCGTCGTAGTTGAGGCCCATCGCCGCGAGGCCCGCGAGCAGCACGCCGCCGTGCGAGATCGACGAGTACGCGAGCATGCGCTTGATGTTGTCCTGCCGCACCGCCGCGATGTTGCCGAGCGTGATCGTGATCGCCGCGAGCACGGCGAGCGCGCCGCCCCAGCCGACCGCGCCGAACGGCAGGATCGATCCGCCGAGGAACTGGCCGAACGTGCGGATCATCGCGGCGACCGCCGCCGACTTCACTGCCGCCGCCATGAACGCGGTCACCGGCGTGGGCGCGCCCTCGTACGCATCGGGCACCCACATGTGGAAGGGCACCGCGCCGACCTTGAAGCCGAACGCGACGACCATCAGCAGGATGCCGGCGATCGCGAGCGACGGGTTCGCGGTCTGCGTGAGCTTCTGCTGCAGGTCGACGAGCGAGGTCGTCCCCGCCGCGCCGTAGACCAGCGCCATGCCGTAGAGCAGGAAGCCGGTCGCGAACGCGCCCATGAGGAAGTACTTGAGCGCCGCTTCGTTGCCGCGCTTCGAACGACGGCGGAGCGCGGTCATCGCGTACACGCCGATCGACATGGTCTCGATGCCGAGGAAGACGGTGACGAGGTTGCCCGCCTGCGCGAGGATCACCATGCCGGCCGCGCTCATCAGCAGGATCGCGTACGACTCGCCGTTCTCCCACTCGTGTGCGCGCTGGTGCGCGGGCAGCATCATCGCGACCAGCGCGGTCGTGACCGAGAACAAGCCGCTGAGCGCGTAGCCCACGCGATCGGCGATCAACATGTCGCCGAAGATCGGGTGCGGATCGCTGCCGACCTCGCGGAACGCGAGGACCGACGCGGCCAGCGACGCGAGCGAGCCCGCGACCGCGAGGCCCATGAGCCCCGAGCGATCGCGCCCGCGGAAGAACGCCTCGCCGATCACGAGCAGCATGCCGGTCGCGGCGAGGATCAGGAACGGCGCCGCGTAGCCGAGGTCGACGGCGTTGAACTTCACGGCTTGGCTCCCATCGTGTCGGCGACTTGCCGCGCCTTGTGCGCGACGTCGTCGAGGCCGGCCTGGATCGCGTCGGCCGGCGGCGGCGGCGCCTCACCGCGCATGTGCGCGGGCGCGTCCGGGTAGTCGCCGTTCGCGTCCTTGACGCCGAGGTTGGCGGCGCGCGCGATGAGCAGCTTGTTCACCGACGGCTCCATCGTCTTCAGGATCGGCTTCGAGGCGAAGCCGAGGCCGATGATCATGATCGCGAGCAAGCCGAACACGGTCAGCTCGCGCTCGCTGAGATCGGGCAGCTTCCCGTTCTTCGCCTTGTCGAGCGGGCCGAAGAACACCTTCTGGAACATGAAGAGGAGATAGACGGCGCCCAAGATCACGCCGGTCGCCGCCAGCGCGCCGTAGAGGTGCGCGTGCGGGATGTCGGCGTCGAAGGTGCCGAACAGCGCGAGGAACTCGCCGATGAAGCCCGACGTGCCGGGCAGGCCGGCCGAGCCCATCGTGATCACGAGGAACAGGCCCGCGAAGACCGGCATCTGCTTCCAGATGCCGCCGTACTCCGACAAGCGGCGCGTGTGGCGGCGCTCGTAGAGGACGCCGATCCCGAGGAACAAGCCGCCGGTGGTGAGGCCGTGCGAGATCATCGCGTAGATCGATCCCTCGATGCCGGCGGTCGTCATCGCGAAGACGCCGAGCGCGCAGAACCCGAGGTGCGAGACCGACGAGTACGCGACCAGCTTCTTGACGTCGTCCTGCGCGAACGCGACGAACGCGCCGTAGATGATGCCGATCACCGCGAGCGCGAGGATGTACGGCGACCACGCCTCGGCGCCGTACGGGAACAGCGGGATCGCGAAGCGCAGGAAGCCGTAGATGCCGAACTTGAGGAGGACGCCGGCCAGGATCACCGAGCCGGCGGTCGGCGCCTCGACGTGCGCATCGGGCAACCACGTGTGCAGCGGGAACAGCGGCACCTTGATCGCGAACGCGAGCGCGAAGGCGCCGAAGCACCAGAACTGCGCGTTGTGCGAGAGCACGAGGTTGGTCAGCTGATCGAGGTCGGTCGTGTACTCGCCCTTGACCGCGCCGTAGGTCGCGTACACGTAGAGGATCGCGGCGAGCATGCACAGCGAGCCGACCATCGTGTAGATGACGAACTTGATCGACGCGTACAGGCGGCGCTGGCCGCCCCAGATGCCGATCAAGAGGTACATCGGGATCAGCATCACTTCCCACATCACGTAGAAGAGGAAGATGTCGATCGAGATGAACGCGCCGATCATGCCGACCTCGAGGATGAGGAAGGCGGCGGTGAACTCGCGGACGTGACGCTCGATCGCCTTCGCCGACGAGAACAGCGTGAGCGGCGTGAGGAACGTGGTCAGGATGACCATCCAGATCGAGATGCCGTCGACGCCGACCTTGAAGTGGGCGCCGAGGCCGGGGATCCACGCGCGATCGAAGACGAGCTGATAGCCGCCGGCCGCCGCGTTCGCGACCAGCTTGCCGCTGGGGTCGCGGACCTCGGGCGGCTGCATGTACGCGAAGATCAGCAGCGACGCGAGGAACGCCGCGAGCGAGAAGACCAGGCCGATGCCGCGATGGAGGCCGTGCTCCTCCTTCGGCGTGCACATGACGAAGATCGCGCCCAAGAGCGGGAGCCCGAGGACGAGGGGGAGGACGAAGGTGCCGTGCATCGGTTCCATGTCACTTGCTCCCTTCGGACGGAGCGAACACGATCGCCTCGGTCACGGTCTCGCCCTTGCCGCCGGACTTCGGGATGATCCACAAGGTCACCTCCGAGCCGATGTCGCCGCGGCGCACGAGGCGCGTCGGCGTGTCGATGTACGCGGCGTCGCTGGTGTCGTCGGCCGCGGCGTCGGGCTTCTTGTCCCACTGGCCGTCGTTGTCGACGTCCCACCGGTACTTCACGCCGACGCCGGAGAGGCCGGCGCCGGGATCCGCCTTGAGCTCGACGCCCTGCGGGATCTCGCGATACGCGATGCCCGCGTGGTGGCCGCGGCTGGCGAAGAAGAAGATCGCCGCCGCACCGATCACGATGCCGACGATGTAGCGCTGGACCTGACCGTTCTGCACCCAGCGCGAGATGCGCGACAGGATGCCGACGAGGAACGCCCAGCCGCCGACGAAGACGGTGTCGATGATGAAGCGATCGACGATCTCGAACAGGCCGCGCGCGACCGCGCGGAACGGCCGCACGATGACGAGGTCGTAGAGCTCGTCGACCCAGAGCTTGTTCTTCGACGCGATGTACGGCTCGTGGAGCAGATGCCCCTCCGCCGTCCACGTCTCGACCTTCTTCGACGGGCCGCGGCCGTACAGCCACCACGCGATGCCGATGCCGGCGATGCCGACCAAGGACGCGACGCCCATCAGCTCGTAGGTCGCGTTGTCGCTGTTGTGCAGCGCGAGCTCGGTCGCCTCGTCGATCGACGGCGCCAGCCAGCTCGACAGCGCGTGGGTGAACCACGGCAGCTTGGTGCCGGTGAGGTGCGGCAGGCCGATCACGCCGGCGAACGCGGCGAGCAGCGCGAGCACCGCGAGCGGGACCCACATCGTCCACGGCGACTCGTGCGCGTGCTCGGCGGTCTCGCTGCGCTCTTCGCCCTCGAAGACGAGGAAGTAGAGGCGCCACATGTAGACCGCGGTGCCGAGCGCCGCGATCAAGAGCGTGATCCAGAGGAAGTTGCCGTACCAGTCGGGCCAGCCCTCGGGGTGATGGCCCCAGTGACCGAGCGCCCACAGGCCGCCCAAGATCTCGTCCTTCGAGAAGAAGCCCGAGAGCAGCGGGAAGCCGGCGATCGCGAGGCAGTAGATCAGGAACGTCGCCCGCGTGATCGGCATGTGCTTCTTCAAGCCGCCCATCTTCGTGATGTCGCCGGAGCCGGCCATGCCGTGCATGACCGAGCCGGCGCCGAGGAAGAGGCCCGCCTTGAAGAACGCGTGGGTGCCGAGGTGGAAGATCGCGGCGACCCAGTTGCCGGTGCCGGCCGCGGCGAACATGAAGCCGAGCTGCGAGACCGTCGAGTACGCGAGGACCTTCTTCATGTCGGTCTGCGCGAACGCGTAGAACGCCGCGATCAGCGCGGTCGCGGTGCCGATCGTCGCGACGACCATCATCGCGGTGGTCGACGCGGCGAACAGGAAGCCGAGGCGGCACACCATGTACACGCCGGCGGTCACCATCGTCGCGGCGTGGATCAGCGCGGAGACCGGCGTCGGACCCGCCATCGCGTCCGGCAGCCACACGTACAAGGGAATCTGCGCCGACTTACCGCAGGCGCCGATGAACAAGAGGATGCCGATGATCGTCGCCCAGCGATCCGTCCCGAAGAAGCCGTCCTTCATCGTGTAGACGTGCTGGGCGGCGTCGCTGCGCAGATCCGCGAAGTCGAGGCCGGGCGCGAGGCTCTGGCCGTGGTTGAGCACGTACCAGAGCAGGAACATGCCGAGCAGGAACGCGAAGTCGCCGATGCGGTTGACGACGAAGGCCTTGCGGCCCGCGGTCGCGTAGTCGGGGTTCTCGAACCAGAAGCCGATCAAGAGGAACGAGCAGAGCCCGACGCCCTCCCACCCGATGAACATGACGGGCATGTTCGCGGCGAGGACGAGGATCAACATCGATCCGGTGAACAGGTTGAGATAGCCGAAGTACGCCGAGTACCGCTTCTCGTCGGACATGTAGCCCGTCGAGTAGAGGTGGATCAGCGAGCCGACGCCGGTGATGATCAGGACCATCACCGACGACAGCGTGTCGAGGCGGAAGTCCATCCCGATGTTCAGGAACCAGGAGTCGTTCGGCGTGCCGACCTGGATCCAGCTGAACAGGTGCGCGACGACCTCGGGCGAGGCCTCGTCGGTGCGGTGCTTGAACTTGTAGAGCAGCGACCAGTCGCCGCTCGGGAAGAAGATCGCGCAGAGCGCGATCGCGAACGCCGCGACGACCACGCCGACGGCGACGACGTGCACGGTCTGGCGCGACAGCCAGCGTCCGAGCACGAGGTTGACGAAGGCGCCGACGAGCGGCAGCAGGATCACCCACGCGAACAGCGGGAGACCGAGGAACTGGGGCGCGGTATCCGGCATGGGTCTAGTGCTTCAGCATGGTGATGCGGTCGACGTCGACGTGACGCCGGCCGCGGAACAACGCGACCACGATCGCGAGGCCGACCGCGACTTCCGCGGCGGCGACCGCGATCACGATGAGCGCGAAGCTGTGACCGCTGAGATCGCCGTGCATGCGCGCGAAGGTCAGGATCGTCAGGTTCGCGGCGTTGAGCATCAGCTCGATGCTCATCATGATGATCAGGATGTTGCGGCGGAGCAGGACGCCCGCGACGCCGATCGTGAAGAGCACGGCGGACAGGGCGAGGAAGTGCCCGTAGCCGACGTGGGTGAACAGATCGCTCATGACACCCCCGGCTGGTCGTGATCGTCCTTGAGCGGCCGCGCGATCGCGATCGCGCCGACCACGGCGATCAAGAGGAGGATCGAGATCGCCTCGAACGGGAACACGTACTCGCCGAACAGGCTGTTGCCGACCGCGGCGGTCGACCCGAAGTCGTAGCGCTCGCTGACCGGCACCAGGCCGTTCTGATCGGTGGGCCGCGGATCGTTCAGCTTCGGCTGCTCGCGCCACGACACGACGATCTGCGGCGGCGCATCCATCGCCACCTTCTGATCCGGCGGCGTGACGTTCCACAAGACCCCGACCGCGCGCACGAGCAGGTACAGCATCGCGAGGCCCGCGAGCGCCTTGCCCGGCAAGCCGACCAGGCCCCACGGCTCGTCCTCGGGCTTGTTGAGCACCATGATGACGAAGACGAACAGCACCATGATCGCGCCCGCGTACACGAGCATCTGGATCACCGCGAGGAAGCTCGCGTAGAGCATCATGTAGAGGACGGCGATCGCGAAGAACGTCGCGACCATCCCCATCACCGCGGCGATCAGGTTGCGCCGCGTGATCACGAAGATCGATCCGAGCACCGCGACGCCGGCGAAGGTCCAGAAGAGCAGCGCCATCCACGCGCCGCTGCCGGTGTCGACGTCGGTCGGCGGCGTCGACACGCCGGGCTGGCCCATCGGCGCGACGACCGTGTGCGTGACGCCCGCGGGCGCGGGCGACGGCGCGGCGCCTTGCGCCTGCGCGATGGCGACGAGCCCGACCAGGATCAAGAGAGCGAGCACCACGCGCTTCATGCCGCCCTGCCCTTCACGATCTTCGCCTCGAAATCCGCGCGGAACTTCGTCAGGAAGCCCATCATCGGCCACGCGGCCGCTTCGCCGAGCGCGCAGATCGTGTTGCCCGCGATGCCGTGCGCGATCGTGCCGAGCAATTCGAGGTCGCCCTCTTTGCCCTGCCCGTCGGCGACGCGGCGGCACACCTTCTCGAGCCAGCCGGTGCCCTCGCGACACGGCGTGCACTGACCGCACGACTCGTGCGCGTAGAACTTCATGATCCGCCAGGTCGCCTTCGGGATGTCGGTGTGATCGTCCATGACGACCACGCCGCCCGAGCCCGCCATCGTGCGCAGCACGCGGCCGCCGCCCATGTCGAAGACCTGCCCGGGCACGACCTCGACGGGCTTGATGCGCTCGTCGGTCATGAGCGCGTCGAACTCGACCGGGACGTCGAGCTCGCTCTCGTCGAGCGGCGGCATCGACGAGCCGCCCGGGATCACCGCCTTCACCTTGCGGTTCTTCCAGACGCCGCCGCAGACCTCGTCGATCAGCTGGCGGAACGAGATGCCGATCGGCAGCTCGTACACGCCCGGCTTGTTGACGTGGCCCGACACGCACACGATTCGCGTGCCGCCCGAGCGCCCCATGCCGAGCGAGTTGAACCACGCGCCGCCCTTCTCGATGATGAAGGGCACGTTCATGAGCGTCTCGACGTTGTTGACGATCGTCGGGTTGCCGAACAGGCCCTTGATCGCCGGGAACGGCGGCTTCAAGCGCGGCTGACCGCGCAGGCCCTCGAGCGAGTTCAAGAGCGCCGTCTCTTCGCCGCAGATGTACGCGCCGGCGCCGCGGTGCACCGTGATGTGGCACTCGAGCCCGGTGCCGAGGATGTTCTTGCCGAGGTAGCCGCGCTGATACGCCTCTTCGACGGCCTTCTGCAGGACGACGACCTCGCGCATCATCTCGCCGCGGATGTAGATGTAGTTGTGCACGGCCTTGAGCGCGTGCGCGGCGATCACGATCCCCTCGATCAGGAGATGCGGATCCCAGTACATCAGCTCGCGGTCCTTGCACGTGCCCGGCTCGGACTCGTCGGCGTTGACGACGATGTGGACGTCCTTGGCGTCCTTGGGGACGAAGCCCCACTTCACGCCGGTCGCGAAGCCCGCGCCGCCGCGGCCGCGCAGGTTCGACGCCTTCACCTCGTTCGTGATGTCCTCGGGGCGCATCGCGAGCGCCTTGCGAAGGACCTGATAGCCGCCGAGCCGCTCGTACGCGGACAGCTGCTTGGCTTCTTCGTTGCCGAAGCGCGCGGTGACGAGCTTCGTGCCGATCGGCGCGGGCATCAGACCACCTCCGACTCGGGGTGCGGGATCCGCAACAGCTCGCGGATGATCTCGTCGACCTGGGCCGCATCGACGTCGAGGTAATACTTCGTGCCGCACAGGACCGCGGGCGCGTTCGCGCAGGCGGCGATGCACTCTTCCTCGACGAGGGTGAAGTCCTTGTTGGACTCGCCCTTCTTGAGGCCGAGCTTCTTCTCGAAGGCGTCGAGGACGTCGTAGCCGCCGCGCAGCATGCACGAGATGTTCGTGCACACGCGGATGGTCGTTTTGCCGCCGGGCTCGCGGCGGAACATCGTGTAGAAGGTCGCGACGCCGTAGACGTGCGCGTACGGGAGATCGAGCTCGCGCGCGACGAGCTTGAGGGCGTCGTCGGACAAGTGCCCGTGCTCCTTCTGCGCGAGGTGGAGCGCCGCGAGGATCACCGGCCGCTTGGTCGGGTACCTCTCGCACAGCCCAGCGATCTTCTTCTTCGCTTCAGACGAGAATTCGAGTGACATCGGGCCCTTGCCTCGCAATGCGGGCGAGCGGGCGGAAAATACGGGGCCCGGCGAGTGGCGTCAAGGCCGCCATCCCCCGAGATCAGCGCGTTGTCGTGATACTAGATGTCGCGTGTCGGAAGAGTTGACGCGCATGGAGCGGCTCGCCGTCGCGATCGGGAGGGCCGCCAACGAGCGCCCCTTCGGCAAGCGCCTCCAGACGACCTGGATGCGCACGGCCTCGTGGTGGTGGATCCGGCCCACCCTGATCAAACGCCTCTACACCGAGAACCTCGATCGCCTCCAGGACTACCACCCGGAGGGCGGCACGATGGTGGTCGCGAACCACCGCAGCTTCTTCGATCAGTACGCGATCATGCTCGCGATGTGGTCGACCCGGGTCTACTGGGCGCGCGACATCACGTTCCCGGTCCGCTCGAACTTCTTCTACGAGCACCCGGTCGGCGCGCTGGTCAACGTCTTCGTGACCGGCAACGCGATGTACCCGCCGATCTTCCGCCAGAAGGAGCGGACCAAGCTCAACGACGAGTCGCTCGAGGCGGTCGCGCGCATCCTCGCGCAGCCGCGCCAGGTCGTCGGCGTGCATCCCGAAGGCACGCGCGGCAAGGGCCCCGATCCGTACGAGCTGCTGCCCGGGCAGCCGGGCGTCGGCAAGATGGCGATGCTGGCCAAGCCGATGGTGCTGCCGGCGTTCGTCAACGGCCTCTCCAACGACTTCCTCGGCGACGTGCGCGACGGCTACACCAAGGACATCCGCAAGCGGCGGCCGGTGATCGTGATCTACGGCGAGCCGATCGACATGTCGGATCTGTACGCGCAGAAAGGACGGCCGACGCTCTACAAGAAGGCGGCCGATCGTTTCATGGCGGCGATCGCGAAGCTCGGCGAACGCGAGCGCGAGGTCCGCGCCCTGTGCGCGGCGGGCAAGATCTCCGACGACGATCCGAACTGGCTGATGAATCGTCCCGTGGATCGCCTCTACGTGCGGCCCTGAGGATGACGCCGTGGCAGCGCGCGCGCGCGCGTTTCCTGGCGAACCGCGGCGCGATCGTCGGGGCGGCGTTGGTCGGGGTGATCGTGCTGGTCGCGATCCTCGGGCCGTGGATCGCGGGCGATCCGCTCGCGCCCGACATCGAGCGCGGCCTGTCGCGCTTGGGCGCGCCGCTCGGGCCGCGCGCGGGCGCGTGGCTCGGCAGTGATCAGCTCGGGCGCGACGTGTGGGCGCGGATCGCCGGCGGCGCGTCGCTGTCGCTGCAGGTCGCGACGGTCGCGACCGCGATCGCGATGACGCTCGGGCTCGCGATCGGGCTGGTCGCGGGCTACGCGGGCGGGCTCGTCGACAAGCTCCTCATGCGGTTCGTCGATCTCGTGCTCGCGTTCCCGTTCCTCTTGCTCGCGCTGCTGCTCGCGGCCTTGTTGCGCGAGGCGAACCTGTCGAGCGCGAACGCGCCGGTCTTCATCACGCTCGGCGTGGTGTCGTGGACGACGATGGCGCGCGTGATCCGCGGCAAGGTGCTGACCTTGCGCGAGCAGGAGTTCGTGCAGGCGGCGCGCGCGATCGGCGCGCGGCCGTCGCGCATCTTGATCCGGCACATCCTGCCGAACGTCGTCGGGGTCGTGATCGTGCTCGTGACGCTGACGTTCGCGCAGATGATCCTCGCGGAGAGCGTCTTGTCGTACGTCGGGCTCGGGCCGCCGCCGCCCGCGCCGACCTGGGGTCGCATGCTCGCCGAAGGGCAGACGTACTACCGCACGGCGCCGTGGCTGATCGTCGCGCCGGGCGTGGCGATCTTGATCGCGGTGGTCGGATTCAACCTCTTGGGCGAAGGGCTGCGCGATGCGCTGGATCCGAAAGAGCGCCGGTAGCCTCCTGGTCTTGATCGCCGCGTGCGGGCGCGATCTCGGGCCGGTGTCGGCGCCGCCGTCGAGCACGCCGGTGCGCGGCGGGACGATCCGCTGGGCGACGAACCAGCAGGTCCGCACGCTCGATCCCGACATCGGCAACGACGAGGTCTCGATCTACGTGATCCACTCGGTCTACGACACGCTCGTCGGGTACGAGCCGTCGGATCCGTCGCGTCGCGGGTCGGGGTTGAAGTTGGTGCCGCACCTCGCGACCTCGTGGACGGTGTCGCCCGATCACCTCGACTACGTCTTCACGCTGCGCGACGGCATCGCGTACGAGGACGGCACGCGCATCGTCGCCGCGGACTTCAAGACCTCGCTCGATCGCGCGATCAACCTCAAGCGATCCGCCTTCGCGAGCTACGTCGGCGACGTCGTCTCGGTGGCCGCGCCCGACGACACGCACGTCGAGATCAAGCTGTCGAAGCCGTACGCCGGCTTCTTGTACGTGATGGCGATGCCGTTCGCGACGCCGATCCCCGCCTCGCACCTCACGGCGGTCGGCGATCAGCTGCGCCGCGAGCCGCTCGCGAGCGGCGCGTGGCGGCTCGCCGGCTGGGACGAAGGCCAACAGGTCGTGCTCGAGCGCAACCCGCACTACTGGGATCCGACGCGGCCCTACCTCGATCGCCAGATCCTCCTCGAGAACATCCCGTCGGACACCGCGTACCTGATGTTCGAGCAAGGCGAGCTCGACACCGTCGATCGCCTGCCGTCGCCGGTCTACGTGTGGATCCAGGAGCGCGACGACTGGAAGCCGTACCTCCACGACGTCGGCGGCATGAACGTCTACGGCGAGCGCATGAACGTGCGCGTCAAGCCGTTCGACGACGTGCGCGTGCGCCGCGCGCTCAACTACGCGGTGAACAAGGAGCACATCGTGAAGCTCCTCGGCGGCGGCGCGACGATCTCGCACGGCCTGTTGCCGCCGGGGATGGTCGGCCGCGACGACGCGCTCGCGCCGTACCCGCACGATCCAGAAAAGGCACGCGCGCTGCTCAGGGAGGCCGGCTATCCGGACGGCTTCGAGACCGAGTACGTGACGACGAAAGGCGACGACGCCGAGAAGCTCGCGCTCTCCGTCCAGGCGGATCTCGCCGAGGTCGGCGTGAAGCTGAAGATCCGGATCATGTCGTTCGCCGCGTATCTGTCGGAGAGCGGCAGCCCGAAAGGCGTGGCGTTCTCGATCGACTCGTGGCTCGAGGACTACCCGGACGCGTCGGACTTCTTCGACGTGAAGTTCGCGACGTCGTCGATCAGCGACGAGAACTCCAACAACGACTGCTTCTACTCGAACCCGAAGCTCGACGCGATGATCGAGCAGGCGCGCTTCGAGCTCGACGACGCGAAGCGCGTGGAGGAGTACAAGGCGATCGAGCGGCTCCTCTACGACGAGGCGCCGTGGATCTGGGAGTACCACCGCCACTTCCTCGAGGTGACGCAGCCGTACGTGCACGGCTACGAGCCGCACCCGGTCTGGTTGCGCGACTACACCGACGCGTGGATCTCCCGATGATGCGCTTCTTGTTGGGCCGGCTCGTGTGGTCGATCGTCGTGATCTGGTTCGTCGTGTCGGCGACGTTCGTGATGGTCTCGGCGATCCCGGTCGATCCGATCCGCACGATGGTCGGCCCGCACGCCGACGAGAAGACGATCGTGCGCGTGCGCGCGGAGTACTGCCTCGACGAGGGCTTCCTCGGCCAGTACGGCTGCTTCGTCGGGCGCGTGATGCAGGGCGACCTCGGGACGTCGTTCCGCTTCGATCGCAGCGTGTCTTCGATCATCGCGGATCGGATCTGGCCGACGACGCAGCTCGCGCTCGCCGCGATCTTCCTGCAGCTCGCGATCGGCGTGCCCTTGGGGGTGCTCGCCGCGGTCCGGCGAAATCGCGCGGCCGACTACGCGGCGAACGTCACCGCGCTGATCGGGCAGAGCGCGCCGACGTTCTTCATCGGCACCGTGCTCGTCTACGTCTTCGCGTTCCGCTTCGGCTGGTTCCCGATCGGCGGCTACGGCGCCGGCTTCTGGGGCCGCCTCCATCACCTCGTCCTGCCCGCGGTCACGCTCGCCGCCGTCGGCGTCGCGTACTACTCGCGCGTCGTGCGCAGCGAGATGATCGACGTGCTCGCCGAGGACTACATCCGCACCGCGCGCGCGAAGGGCGTCGACGAAGCTTCCGTGGTGCGCCGGCACGCGCTCCGCAACGCGCTCGGGCCGCTCGTCACGCTGGTCGGCCTCGACCTCGGCGTGCTGATGGGCGGCGCCGTCGTGACCGAATCGATCTTCGCGTGGCCCGGCCTCGGCCGCGAGGTCCTGCAGGCGATCTTCGAGGTCGACATCCCGCTGATCATCGGCGTGACGCTCTTCACCGCGATCGCGATCGTGATCGCGAACCTGCTCGTCGATCTCGCGCAGGCCTGGATCGATCCGCGGGTCCGGCTAGAGTAATCCATGACCGACCGACGGCGCCGCGCGATGCAGTTCGTCGTGCTGATGGGCGTCGTGAGCTTGTTCGCGGACATGGTGTACGAGGGGATGCGCTCGAGCGTCGGGCAGTTCCTCGGGATGCTCGGCGCGAGCGGCGCGGTGGTCGGGTTCATCGGCGGGCTCGGCGAGGCGATCGGCTACGGGCTGCGCTACGTGAGCGGGCGCGTCGCGGATCGCACGCACGCGTACTGGGGCCTGACGATCGCGGGCTACGCGCTGACCGGGCTCGCGGTCCCGCTGATCGCGCTCGCGCCGTCGGCGTGGACGGTCGCGCTGCTCGTCGCGTGCGAGCGGCTCGGCAAGGCGGTGCGCAACCCGGCGCGGTCGACGCTCTTGTCGTTCGCGGGCGACGAGATCGGCGCGGGCTGGACGTTCGGCCTGCACCAGGCGCTCGATCAGACCGGCGCGGTGCTCGGGCCGCTCGCGGTGACCGCCGTCGTGTGGTGGCAGGGCGAGAGCCTGCACGGGTTCCGCTGGGCGTTCGCGGCGCTCGCGATCCCCGCGGTGATCACGATCGGGTTGGTCCTGTTGTCGCGCGCGCGCTATCCGGATCCGCGATCGCTGTCGCGCGTGCCGCCCGACGCCGCGGGAGCCGGATCGCTAGGTGCTTCGTATACGAGATATCTGATCGGCGCGGCGCTGCTCGCGGCGGGGCTCGCCGACTGGGCGCTGATCGCGTTCCACCTGGGCGGCAGCGGCGCGGTGCCGATCGGCTGGCTCGCGGTCGTGTACGCGGGCGCGATGGGCGTCGACGCGATCGCGGCGCTCGTGATCGGCCGCGCGTTCGATCGCGCGGAGAAGGCGCGCGGCACCGGCGGCGGGCTCTACGTCCTGGCCGGCGTCGCGCTGATCGCCGCGGCGTACGGGCCGATCGTGTTCCTCGCGCCGGGCTGGGCCGCGCTCGTCGGCGTCGCGCTGTGGGCGTTCGCCGCGTCGGCGACCGATTCGATCGGCAAGGCGGTCGTCTCGCAGCTCACGCCCGCCGCGTCGCGCGGCCGCGCGTTCGGCGGCTACTACGCGGTGTACGGCGTCGCGTGGTGGGCGGGCAGCTTCGTCACCGGCGAGCTCTACGATCACTCGCGCGTGGCGGCGTCGGCGTTCGCGAGCGCGTGCTTGATCGCGTCGGCGATCGTGCTGGCGTCGACCGCGCGCGGCGTCGCGCGACGCTAGTGGTGGTGACCGCCGCTGCCGCTGTCGAAGCCCGACGAGCTGCCGGTGTCGCAGCTGCTGTGATGGCTGATGCTGTGGCTGCTGGTGTCGGTGTGGCAGTGGCTCGTGTCGATCATCGATGAATGCACCGGGTCAGCGGCCGTGAACATCATCGGATCGGGTGAGCTCGACGCGCCGGCGTCGCTCGGCATGAAGTCGCTGGAGCTCGCGCTCCACCGGCGGCGGGGCAGCCGCCCGCGCCCGCGCCCGGCCCGCGCGATCGCGACGACGAGGAACGTGAACATCGCGCCGATGATGACCTGCTCCATCGATGCCTCCTGCCGCCAACGTGCGCACGCGCCGCGCGCGCGCCAGTGGGATCGCGGTGACGTCGCGTGCTTGTCACCGTCGCGTCACAGATCCAGCGGCACGGATCACGATCGCGGCGCGTCGACTCAGCAGTAGCGGCAGCCGGAGCACGACGCCGTGCCGACGCCGATGCTCGCGCGCGCACCGTCGACGATGACCAGATCGCGCTCGCACAGCGTGCGCACGATCTGCATCGAGAGCTCCAGGGGCTTAGCGGCGGGCTTCGTCTTCTTCATGCGCGGTCGATGCCGCGCGCCGCCGATGTGACCGCTCACAGGAACAGGTGCGCCATCAGGATGACGTTCGGCCGCCAGATCAGGCCGAAGGTCGTCGTCGACTGCGAGGTGTCGGGGCCCGCGAGCGTCTGCCGCGTGACCTTCTGCGATTCGAGCAGCGGGTTGGTCGCGGTGAGGCTGACCGAGACGTGGTGCCCGACCCAGTAGTCGAGGCCGAGCCCCCAGCCGAGCGTGAACGACGACGTCGTCGTGTTGTTGCCGTCGCCCATCGGATCGTCGGCGAGCACGCCGAGCCCGGCGCTGCCGACCAGCACGAGATCGACGCGATCGCGGACGTTGTGCGGCCAGCGGACGTTGGTGCCGAGATCGAGCTCGGTGGTCTTGTCCGAGGTCTGGTTGCCGATGCCGTCGTCGGTCGTCGTCGACGATCCGCCGAGCGTGATCACCGGTTCGAACGTGAGGCCCGACGCGAGGCGGAAGCGGACGCTCGTCACGTTCGGCGACTGCAACGACGTCGGCAGGTCGTAGCCGAGGCCGATGCCGATCGTGAAGCCGACCGGTCGATGCGTGTCGACGGTGATCATCGGCGGCGGCGCCGGCGGCGGCGCGGGCGGCTCGGGCGGGACCGGAGGCGTCGGCGGCTCGGGCGGCGTCGGCGGCGTGACCTCGCCGCCGGGCGGACCGCCGACGGGCGCGGTGTCGGGTTGCGCGGCGGCGACGCCGCCGGAGAGCACGAGCGCGAGCACGATCTTCTTCATGGGGTCCCCGTGATCGGCATGCATGCGATGAGGCAGGTCTCGACCTCGCTGCACACCGGAGCGTCGAGACACGCGAGGCACGAATCGGGGACCGGCACCGTGCCGAGTTGTTGCTCGCACTGCGACGCGCACCGCGCCTGCGC
>Ga0310811_10005967_pt1 | contig 15508 bp, 19 predicted proteins | sample YCmetagenome_FD_207642 | JGI IMG/M metagenome (GOLD analysis project Ga0310811, IMG submission 207642) | Soil microbial communities from experimental microcosm in Duke University, North Carolina, United States - YC | ecosystem: Engineered > Artificial ecosystem > Soil microcosm > Unclassified ...
GTCACCTCTCCCGTCACTTTTACAGAATACGGCGGCATGGCCTGCGCAAAAACACCTGTCCCCGACAAACAAAAAGCCGCCGCAATCGCCATCGTCCAAAATTTCATCGTCATATTATTTTGTATTCCCGATCCAGCCCGTTATTATGATAAGTCTCATTGAAGGTCTTCGGCCCCCCATGACAGTTACCGCAATACATTGATTTCCGCGAGGTCAAACGTAGTAAAACGATGATCAACAAAAACTTTCTCATAAACGGCCTGGTTATATACTCAAATATATAACGATTCGCCGAAGACCTATCACTGTCCCTGTAGAAATAGTATGTATTGCCTTATATCGCTAACGATTGCCGCGCATTCCCGAGCAGCATGATCAGCCTGTCCAGCTTGCGCATATGCTCGGCGGAAAATTCCCGGCGATGCGCATCGGTATAAAGATTATTCTTAACAAGCGGCACGGAATAAGGGATCACCCAGGCCCTCAACGCCTTGGCCACCGCATCCATAGCATTGATGCCCTGCATGGCCTGCCCGCCATCCGCCCAGCAGACCAGTCCAACCACTTTATCGGTGAGGTATGGTTTTTCCTGGCGGGCCGTCAGCTCCAGCCAGTCGAGACAGTTTTTCATGGCGCCTGTCATCCCCCCATGGTATAACGGAGTAAGCCAGATCTGGAGATCCGATTGAAGAAAAGCCTCCACCATCTTTTCGACGGCGGCCGGCGGATGCGGCTGACGCAATTGAAAGAAAGGAATATGGCCATCAGAGACGTTTACCTGCGTAACCGTGTAGCCTTTGCCAATTAACTGCTGCTGCAAATAAGCGGACAATTTACGGCCGGTCGTTTCCGGGCCTGTGTCGCTGCAGCCGTTGAAGAGTAACACGTTCATCCCACGAAATTACGGAATAACCGCCATACCATTATACCTTGTCCGTCCCCGCCTGCGGGCTAGTGATCCGCGATCGCCATCACAGGCTTTTTCCCTTTTTTCCTCGAAGACAGCAGCAGCAAGGGCAAACCGGCCAAAAAGATGACCCCCAGCAAAAGATAAGCATCCGTAAAACTCAGCGCACTGCTCTGCCTCACCACTCCCGCATCCAGCAAACCCAACGCCTGACGCTGAGCATCAAAGGAATTGGAGCCCTTGCCGATAAAATAACGCGTATAGCCCGCAAGCCTCTCCGCAACCTGCGGATTACCCGCAGTAATATGTGTTAACAGATCCGTACGATGCACCGCACCGCGACGCGTCAGAAAAGTATTGACCATCGCGATCCCAAAAGACCCGCCCAGCTGCCGCATCATATTGTTCAACGCCGTCCCCTGCGGCATATCCTTTGGCTCAAGCCCCGATATCGCCAGTGAGGACAAAGGCACGGTGATAATGGCAATGCCTACCGCCCGCCAGATCAGCGGGATGTAAAAGTCCCCGCTGCCCGCATCCAGGTCCAGCCGCGACATCTTCCAGGTAAAAACGATAAACAGAAACATCCCCAGCGTGATCATAACGACCGGCGGAGTCCCCCTTTGTAAAAGTCGGGCCGTGATCAGCAGACCACCGATCGCGAATACCGCCCCCGGCAGCAAAAGCAGCCCCGTAGCCGTCGGCGTAAATCCCAGGAGCCGCTGCGCAAACACAGGCGTGAGATAGACCGAGCTGAACAGACCGATCCCCGACACAAAGGTCAACGCCGCCGCAATGCTCAGGTTCTTGCTTTTCAATACCCGCAGATTGACCACAGGACTCTTTACCTTCAGCTCCCACCAGACAAAAAGACTCAAACCAATTACAGCTATCGCCGTCAGCACAACGATATAATTGGCAGCGAACCAGTCATCCGTCTCCCCCCTTTCCAGCACCGTCTGCAGCGAGCCCACTCCCGCAGCCAACAGCAATATACCCGTCCAGTCGATCCTGCCAACCACAGGTTTGATCACCGGCTCACCCAGCAAACGACTACAGATCACCGCTACCGCAATGCCGATAGGAACATTGATATAAAAGATCCAGGGCCATGAATAATGCTCCGTTATATATCCCCCAAGCGTAGGCCCGATCGTTGGACCCACAAAGATCCCGACCCCAAACAAGGCGCTGGCCAGATTTTGTTTTTCCCTGGGGAACAGCTCATATACGATGGCAGCCGATACCGATAACAAGGCTCCGCCACCCATGCCCTGAAAAAAACGACAGATGACCAACATCCAGATATTAGTCGCCTGACCGCATAATAAAGAGAACACAGTGAACATGATAACCGAACCGATATAATAATTGCGCCTCCCGATCCTTGCAGAAAGGAAACTCGTGATCGGGATGATGATGACGTTGGCAATAGCATACGCCGTAATGACCCAGGACGTATCCTCCAGCGTAGCGCCGAGGTTACCACTCATGTACGACAAAGCCACATTTACGATCGAAGTATCTATCAATTCCATGATGGCGGCTGCTATTACCGTGATCATCAATATTGTCCGTTTCATCTTGCCTATTATTATACCGATCGGTATATTTTATTTTAAAAAAAAGGAATTCTTTGCCCAGTGCCTTATGTGCCACATGCTGCCTCCGCTCCCATGCTGCACACTTCACTTTTGCTCACCCGGCAACTACGCATTTTGCGGCAGCGGATTCATCGCAGCCAATGCCTGTTCCGGAGACTGGAGATAAAGCCGGTAGATATCTTCCGTTCTTCCAACCCGTATCTCATATGTATCATTCTCAAATCCCTTCTTCAGCTCTTCCGCAACAACCGAAGGCGCAATCCCGTTTTTCCCGCCTATTTCGGTAGAGAACTCGGTGTCGACCAATGGCGGCTGGATCTCGAATACCTTCACACCTGTAGACCTCGACAATATCACACGTAAAGACAACGAATAAGAATGCAGCGCGGCCTTGCTGGCGCCATAGCCAACCATCCTTCCGCTGGGCACGATCGAAACGATGGAAGAGACATTCACGATAGCAGCAGCCGCCTGTTTTTTTAGCAACGGCAACAGCTTTTCGTTAAGCCGGACGATCGACAAATAATTCGTCAGCATTTCCTCGCTTGCTTTTTCGAAAGCATTCGCATTCTCCGCGAGAGGATCATAGACATGAGCTCTGCCCGCATTGTTGATGACCACATTCAGATCAGGATGATCTTTATAAATGGTCGCTACCAGCTTTTCAACATCGCCGGCATCAGATACATCCCCAAGGATAGCAGTAACATTCTTCAGCTTCGAAGCCGCTTCCTTCAGGCGTTCTTCACTGCGACCAGTAATGATAACTTTGTTATCGGCACTGAACAGTTTCGCAAACTCAAATCCGATCCCGGCGCTCCCGCCTGTGATAAGGATCGTGTTATTAGACGTTTTCATGATCTTTTTTTATAGTGCTTTAATAATTGTTTCCAGTGAATTGACTATTGCCCTCCGATGACTCGCCTTACCCGTCGCCTTCGTAAAAAGTATCGCTCCTTCCAAAAGGGCGATCATCGTAACCGCAGTATCCTCTGCATTGGTGTCTGCCTTGAACTCTCCGGCCGCGATACCTTCCTGGATAATTCCCGTAAGCCTGTCCTTCCACCGGATCAGAGCCTCAACCGCCTTCGCCTTCAGCCCAGGGTGCGTGTCGTCGGCTTCGGTTATCGTATTCAGGATCGGACATCCCCCTTCACAAAAGGTATACTTTGAAAAGTTCCCATATACCTCCACATATACCATCAGCTTATCCCTGTAAGAGCCTTGTTTTGCCATTTCGGCCCGGATCACACCACTTACTGTCCTCGTATTGTGGTCAAAGGCAGCCATCGCTACCTCGTCTTTATCCGTAAAATTTCCATAGATACTACCCTTGGTCAGACCGGTCGCCTCGGTCATATCGGAGAGAGAAGTCCCGGCATAACCCTTCGTATTAAAGATGGGAGCGGTTTTCTTAATGATAAATTCGCGGGTTCTTTCCGCTTTGCTCATGACTTGATCGTTTTTCACAACACAAAAATATACCATTCGGTATAATTTGCAAAATTTAATTTTCTCTTCCTTAAATTCGTTGAAAATCAATCCATGTACGAAGCCATCGACCAATTTGTCGCCAAATACATCCAGCTGACCGAAGAAGAGCTCAACTTCTTTCATGGATTGCTCCGGCATAAAAAGGTCAGGAAAAAAACCTTCCTGCTCCAGGAAGGCGAGACCTGTGACTTTGAAGCCTTTGTTCTGAAAGGTTGTATCCGAAGCTATTACATCGACAAGGACGGGACCGAAACCATCCTCCTGTTTGCGGTGGAAGACTGGTGGGTGAGCGACCTGACCAGCTTTTCCGAACAAATACCATCCAATCTCTTTATAGAGACCATCGAAGACTGCGAACTCCTTTCGATCGACTACAAAAACAAAAGCCGGCTCTTCGAAAAGATACCGGCCTTTGAACGTATGTTTCGCTTATTGGTCCAACGCGCACTGGGCGTCCTGCAGCAGCGTTTCTATGCCTCCGTGTCCCAAACGGCCGAAGAACGATACATCCAGTTCATGGATAAATACCCCAGGATCGCCCAACGGGTCCCCCAGCACCAGATCGCACGTTACATCGGCGTGTCCCCCGAATTCCTCAGCAAGGTCCGCAGCACGATGTATAAAAAACACTAGCGTCCTATCACCCAAAAACCTTGCCCGTCACTCAAAAATCTTCCCCGCTTCAGCTATCTCCGCACCGGTGATCGTATGTCCCATACCTTTATAAACATTGACGATCATCTCCGCGCCCATCTCTTTCAGGACGATCTCACTCTCACGCACCCGTTGTACCGGCACATGCGGATCAGGATCACTCGTCCCGATGAACACCGGCGTCCCCCCAAAATCTCCTTTATAGTTCTCCCGGTAGATCTTATCCCCTATCAGCCCGCCGGTAAAAGCAGCCGCTCCTCCATACCGCGCAGCATGACGTGTGATGTACTCCAGCATCAGACAGGCCCCCTGGGAGAACCCCGTAAACCAGATCTTGTCTGCCCCTACTCCCTGCGCCTTGATATCCTCTACCACCTCTAATACCATATCCAGTGCAGATGAAAGCCAGGGCTCATTCTGAGCAGGCGCCGACAGGAACGAATATGGATACCAGGAGTGAGCCGCCGCCACCGGTGCAAAAAGACTGAAGTTCCCCACCGGTAAAGAGTCGGCCAGTGAAAGGATATCCTCGGCCGATCCTCCCCTACCATGAAGCAGTATCAGGGCCTTGCCGGTTTCGCTCAGCGGCTTGCCCGCCGTAATATATTTCTTTGTATGCATAGATTTATCCTCCTTTATCCGTGGAGCGCCGGTAATGATTTTTCCAATTCCTCTCTCATCTCTTCATACTGCTTAGGCAGCCGGAGATGAGTTCCCAGTTCACTCAGCGGTTCATCAACCGTAAACCCGGGATTATCCGTTGCAATTTCAAAAAGGACCCCGCCCGGCTCCCGGAAATACAACGAATAGAAATAATCCCTATTGATCTTCGGGGTAATATTCAGCCCTTTGCTGAGGATCTTTTCCCTGAACTCCATCTGGATAGCCTCATCAGGAACCCGAAAGGCTACATGGTGATTGGTCCCGCTGCCGCTTTGCCCCCTGTTTTCGTCAGGAGCTTCGACAAGGTCCACAATAGAAGCCGTAGGGACAGCATCCGTAACATAACGAAACCGGTTCCCTTCCTGCTCTTTCAGCTCATATCCGAACACGTCGGTCAGGATAGCGGCAGTAGGCTTGATGCTCCTCAACGTAAGCGTCACGCTGTGAAAGCCTTTTGTCCCGTCCGCCGCACTTACTTCGGGTGTGGCCCAGGCCTTACGGTCATCCGCATATTTGGATGCGATGAATTCCAGCTTAAGCCCATCAGGGTCCTGGAAGGGTAAATAAGTCTCCCCAAGCCTTTCTGAGACTTCCCCATGTTTTACATTCAGCTCTTTGAATCTGTTCGTCCAGAATTCCAGGCTTTCTTTCGGTACGGAATAGCCGATCTCCGTCGCCATACCGGTCCCGGCCCGTCCCCCGGTTATGCCTTCCCAGGGAAAAAAGGTCAGTATGGTCCCCGGCGCTCCGCTCTCATTCCCATAGTAAAAATGATAGGTACCCGGGTCGTCAAAGTTCACGGTCTTTTTGACCATCCGAAGACCAATTGTCTTCGTATAAAAATCATAATTGCGTTGGGCATCGCCCGCAATAGCGGTGATGTGATGTATCCCAAGGATCTTATTTGCCATAAATCTGTTTTTTTTGATCGTTTAAAATTGCCAGCACTTCATTTTCCAGCAGACCGCTGCCGCCACCGAAGTGCCGGGTGACGACAACTCCCGGATGTAATTCCTGCACTCTCCGACGCAGATCTTCTTCTTCCTCCGCCGTTACCCCGGCACAAACAAACACGATCCTGAAATCCGTTTTGGCAACCGCCGCCATCGCTTCTTCATCCGTGGTAACGATCGTCGCCGCCCAGCCTTCATGACCGTTGATCAGCCGTTCCACCACCTGCAATATGGCCAGCTCCCGCCCCACTGCAAGAATATTCAATTGAGTATCGTTCATCTTATTGAATTTTATTTTTCATCGGGACATCCATGATCAATATCTCGGAACCTTCTTCAAGAGATTGGATCCCGATACTGTCCAAATCCGTAACCCCCAATCCATCACGTGTATCCAGACGCTGCCCGTCCACCGCAAACGATCCTTTTATCACAAAAAGATAAACCCCGTTCTCCTTTTTCTTCCGTTCATAGCTGATCTGCCTCTCCTTGTCAAAACGACCGCTAAAGAACCACGCATCCTGGTAGATCCACGTCCCCTCACCAATGCCTTTCTCACCCACGACCTCGCCGGCTGCTTCATCACCCGCCACCCCACGCGGTGCTATCAGCTGTTGCAACCGGTTCTCCCCTTTTAAGGGGTCCAATTTCACCTGGTCATACCGCGGCGTCACATTCAGCTTGTTCGGGAACAACCAGATCTGTAAGAACTTCGCAGGCTTGTCCGGGCTATTATTATACTCGCTGTGAAATACCCCGCTCCCGGTGCTCATAACCTGTATCTCACCGGCGCTGACCACCTCCTTATGCCCCATATTGTCCTCATGTACCAGGGCCCCTTCCAGCGGGATACTGATGATCTCCATATTGTCATGGGGATGTGATCCAAATCCCTTCCCGCCAGTCACCACGTCGTCATTCAATACCCGGAGTACTCCGAACTGAGTTCTTTCCGGGTTATAATAACTGGCAAAACTGAAAGATTGATAGCTGTTCAGCCAGCCATGGTCGGCATGCCCCCTGGAAGCTGCTTTATGTAAGATGGTATTGCTCATACTTGTTATTTTTTATACCACAAAGCTACTACTCCCCATTACCCTGAACCATTAACCTGGATTAAGAATTTACAATAGAAACCTTCATATATACATTAGTTTTTGTACTTTTCCGCCGAACTTTGCCGCTAACAAGAACTGTATGAGAAAAGTCTATATTACCCTCCTTTCAGCCCTTTTTATGTCCGGCAGCCTCCTGGCCCAGACCGTCGCGGACAGCATCGTCTATAGTAAAACAAGAACAAGTGTTTATACCATAAAACCCGGGGTAGATCTCCCGCTGGTAATAGGCGGAGCAGCTTATGATCTCTATGGCTTCTCCCAGATCTCAAAAAAAGACGGTCTCTCCGAAGCCGAAGTACTTTCCAAACAAAAAAGCAACATCCCCTGGTTCGACCGCTGGGCCGTACATCCTTATTCCCATAGCATCGACCAGCTGAGTTATGTACCTTTTTATGTGGCTGTCCCCCTTCCTCTCGCATTTTTTGGAATAGACAGCAGAATGCGTAAAGACTTCTGGAAACTGACCTATCTCTACGGAGAATCGATGATCCTTACCGGAGCACTCTACACCTCCGCAGTACATTGGGCCAAAAGAAGCCGCCCCCTGGTCTATGAATCAAAAAGCCCCATGGAGGAACGCCGGTCTTCCAATTCGCAGAACTCCTTCTTTGCGGGTCACGTAGCGCTGGTCGGTACATCCGTTTTCTTCATCGCCCAGGCTTATGCAGATTATCATCCCGAATCAAAATACAAATGGGCCTTCTACACCGGAGCTGGTGTGATAACAGGCCTTACCGCCTACTGGCGAAACAAGGCAGGAGAACACTTCCCCTCCGATATCGCCGTCGGTACCGTGGTTGGAGTGGCTTCGGGCATCCTGACCCCCATTCTCCACCGGACAAAACTGATGCGCAACTCCAAATTGACAATCCTCCCGGTCAGCAGCGTCGGCAGCGGCCTGGCGGTATTATATAAGCTGTAAATGATTACATGATCCAAATTAAAAAGCCATCGAATTCGATGGCTTTTTAAGGGAAGTATTTGTAAATTTCTTTTCGGCCCAAAACACGAACGAGCTCAATAGTCTCATTCTCAAATTTGCTAATGCGGCATCATCTTCAGCTTCAGAATGAAAACCGATGTTAAGGATGCTCAAAAATGCCTTCACCACTTTTTCCTGCTGTTTATTTTTGGGATTGACTATAAGTGACATATTACAAATTCAAGATTTTTACTTAAGTCAAGGAAGAACATTATATTTATTGACTATTAATCAATTATGCCACGCCCAACCATCCTCGCCCTCTCCGGCAGCACCCGCCAGACCTCCGTCAATAAAGCCATCCTGGACTTTATCAGGACAACCTATGCCACCAACTATGACATCATCATCTATGAGAAGCTCTCAGACCTCCCCTACTTCAACCCAGACAACACAGACCCCGAACACCTCCCCGCAATAGTCCGGGAATTCCTCTCACTGATTGAAAACGCAGCCGGAGTCATCATCTGCACCCCCGAATACGTCTTCAGCCTGCCGGGGATACTAAAGAACGCCATCGAATGGACCGTCGCTACCACCGTCTTCCAGGACAAACCCCTGGCAATGATCGTCGCTTCCCTCTCCGGGCAAAAGGCATTCGAATCCCTCGACCTGATCATGAACACAGTCGGAGCCAAAATGACCCCAATGTCAAAACTGCTCATAACCGGCGCATACAGTAAGCTAAATAAAGCCTCCCATACCCTGGATGAAATGACGCTAAACCTCCTTAAAGATTTGATGCTTTTCTTTCAGGAACTGGTGCCCCAGCCCTAAACCAGCCTCTATCGGGGCCTACCCAATGTCACAGAGACCCGTGCCGGCGCCTAGATCACCTTCTTCGGCGGCAGATCGAACGCAACGGCATCATGCTCAAAATGCCCCTTATGCGACCCATCACAAAAAGGCTTATTCTGCGAAAGCCCGCAGCGACAGATACTAACAACCTCCCGACCACCAAGGCCATAGGCCACTCCATTGCGATCGACTATCTCAAAATCCCCTTCCACTTTAATAGAACCATTGTTGTTGACTGTAATCTTGGTAGTAGCCATTTATTTTATGCGATTTCGGCCAAAAATAACAAATTCATCGAACCATCCCCCCAATTAGTCGAAAACATTTTACCCCCAAAAAAGGATCAGGTAATTTCATCCTATCTATTTAACCCCGTATGGAATACGACAACGACAAACCCAGAAAGCAGCCTCCAAAGATGGAGAAATTCTATTGGATCATGCTGCTGCTCCTAAGCCCCCTGACCAATAGCCTCACCCTATTTCCAAAATACCCCGCTGTCTGGCTGGCTCTCCTGCTGATCAACGGGGCGCTGCTCCCCGCATATATCATCTATTCCCGTATCATGGGCGCGGCCCTGGACCGCCGCAGCCGGAGAATATTCCCTATCCTGCTCAGCTTCCTGTCCTTCCTTGTGATCCTTACATTCCTGCATTCCGTCTATGCCCTGCTGTTGAACTTTCACCCCTTCCCGGCATTTCAGTCCTATTTGACTTTCAAGGGAACCACCATCGTCCGGGAGTGCTGGTGGACAGCCGTAAATCTGGCCTTGTCGATAGCGATCTACTACGTCCGTAAAGCCGATGACGAAAAAGACCAGCTGGCCCTCATGCAAAAAGAGAATACATTCTACCAGCTACGCTACCTCCGCTCCCAGCTCAATCCCCATTTCCTCTTCAATACGCTGAACAGCATCTATTCCCTGGCTCTGCAAAAGTCCGACAAGGCTCCGGAAGTGGTGGTAAGACTGGCGGATATCATGCGTTACCTCATCTATGAATGCAATGAGGAAAAGATCCCGCTGGATAAAGAAATAGAATTCATCCGGAACTATATCGAGATAGAAAAGATGAGACACAGCGCCGATATCCGGTTTACCGTTGAAGGCCAGACCAGCGGCCAGATGATCGAGCCCTACCTGTTCATTTCCTTCATTGAGAATGGTTTCAAACACGCAATGGATCACAGCTTCAACGAGCCCTTCATCTACATCACCCTGAAAGTCGGCAATGGCCAGCTGATCCTGAACGTTATCAACAGCACCAATGCCGACCTTGCCATGCAGGCTGGACGTATCAATGGCATGGGCATCACCCACAGCCGGAACCTGCTCGAGCTGCTCTACCCCGCTTCCTATGACCTCGATATCATCCAAACCGAGATGATTAGCGCTAAAAAATTTAAAAAAAATAATTTTTTAGCGCCAAACCACAATGTCGGTACTTCCGGCCTCGGGGCCGAAAGTACGGATTGGACTTCGTCCAACCTGGATGAATCCCGCAGCAGCCAGCTCCGGATGCGCAATGCCCGGGAAAGACTGGAAAACCTATACCACGATTCTCATACCTTAGACGTAATTTTGAACAAGAGCTCGTTCACCGTATCATTAATTTTAAAAACCGCCAAGGCTTGATAAAATGCATCATCGTAGAAGATGAGATACTTGCCCAGGACGTCATTCGCAACCACCTGGCACGCATCGATCAGCTGGAGCTGACAGGCGTATACCGGAACGCACGCGAAGCCATGGAAGCGCTGAGCACACAGGAAGTAGACGTCATGTTCCTGGACATCCGGCTGCCGGGTATGAGCGGCCTGCACTTTCTACGCAGCCTGTCCGATCCGCCACTGGTAGTGCTCACCACAGCCTATGCGGAGTACGCACTCGAAAGCTATGAGTTCAATGTCATCGACTACCTCCTGAAGCCCATCTCCTTCGAGCGATTCTCAAAGGCCGTGAACAAGCTGCTCGACGGACGCCTTTATTCGCTGGCAGGCAAGGAACCTCCGCCACCCGGCGATCATATCTTTATCAGATCGAACAGCAAATTCTTCCGGGTCAACTTCTCCGAGATCCTTTACGTACAGGGCATGAAGGATTACCTCAAGGTCCACACACCGGAGTATACCCTCATCACCCACCAGACAATGAACGAGCTCGAAAAGACCCTCCCCGCCCGCCAGTTCATCCGGGTGCACCGCAGCTATCTCGTGGCGGTGCGGCATATAAAAAGCATCTACGGCAATTCCATCGAGCTCGGAAATGAAACTATCCCCATCGGTCTCAACTACAAAGAGACGGTCATGAACCTTATTGGCCGGAAACCCTGAGATCGTATCGTATTCCTATCTTTGCGCTCTAAATTCATCGTATGCAATCTTTGAAAGGTAAAAATGCACTCATCACTGGCGCAGGGAAAGGTATCGGAAAGGCAATGGCTATAGCATTGGCCGCAGAAGGCGTGAACCTGGCCCTCATAGCCCGGACAGAAAAGGACCTCCGGGCCCTCGCGCAGGAACTCAAACCCTCTGGCGTAAAAGTCGAATTTGCTACCGCTGATGTCTCCAGTAGAGAGCAGGTCGACCTCGCGGTAGAACAACTCACAAAAGCGCTCGGCCCCCTCGACATACTCATCAACAACGCGGGCATCGGCCAGTTCGGAAAATTCATGGAATTGTCACCGGAAGAATGGGAGCAGATAGTAAAGATCAATCTGTTTGGCCCCTATTATGTTACCCGGGCAATATTGCCCTCTATGCTGGAACGTCAGACAGGTGACATCGTCAATGTCTCCTCCACTGCCGGACAGAAAGGAGCACCCCTGACCAGTGCCTACAGCGCCTCAAAATTCGGTTTGATCGGAATGTCCGAATCCCTGATGCTGGAGGTGCGGAAGTCAAATATTCGTGTCTTTACGCTTACACCCAGCACGATCGCTACAGATATGTCGATAAACCTGAAGCTAACGGACGGCAACCCGGAAAAGGTCATGCAGGCCGAGGACTTCGCAGAACTGGTCGTATCACAGCTCAAGCTAAACCGCAGGGTCGTCGTAAAAGATGCAGGCTTGTGGTCTACAAACCCATGATCAACCCCACCCCACTCATCCCGATCATCAAGGCATCCTCGATGATCGTCACCGTACTCATAGGAAGATTGAATACCGCCCCCAAACAAGCGCATTTGATCTTCCTCTTATTTAACACACTCTGCAAAACCCCCACAATACTAACCGACATCACAACCAATGTCACCAAATTCGTATACAACGGAGAAAAGCCAATTGCAAACGCTATCCCAAGTCCCAGCTCGATAAAAGAATAGACATATCCCCAACCGCCCCAACGCCTGGCAACGATATCATACATCGCGTAGCTCTCCGCAAAAGCCCTGAGATCAAGTAATTTGAAAAAAGAAAAGCTCAAAAAGAAGCCGCTCATAAAGATCCGCATAGCCACCTTCGCGTCGAAAGACTCCCCGCTTGATGCCCCAACCAACGCCACCAGCGTGATATACCCAAAAAGCAATAGTATCGGCTTATACGTAACCCACCACCCCTCCACAACCTCCGGCACAGCCATTACCTCCGACCCCGCAACAGTCGCCGGCACCGACGCTGCAACACCCGGCACCACCACCTCCGACAACCCATACTTCGGATACTCCGCCAACGCCCCCTTCAAGATCTCCGTCCCAACATGCCCCGACATCTCCACCTCCGCTTCTCCTTTTTCCAGATCGATCACAACATCATTCACCCCCTTCACCCCACTCAACAAATTCTTCACCTTCGCGGCACAACCGCCACAAGTCATTCCCGATATAGCGTATGTATGTTTCATGATACAAAGCTACACCCGCAAGACCCCGAAGCCCTTACTCAATCTTGGGATAGATTTATAAGATTTACAGGTCCTCTATATTCTTTCGCTTATGATCCTTCAAGGATTTATAATAAGTAGGCGTCAACCCCGTCACTTTCTTGAACTGCGAAGACAGATACGCCACACTGCTATACCCCAGCTGATCCGCTATCTCCGATAAAGACAGCTCATCATAAACCAGCAATTCCTTTACCTTCTCTATCTTCTGGGCAATAAAATACTTTTCGATCGTCGTTCCCTCCACTTCGGAGAACAGATTACTGAGATAAGTATATTCATAATGAAGCTGACCCGCTATATAGTCGGACAAATTCACTCCTATAAACTCGGAAGAGTGATGCACCAGCTGCACGATACAATTCTTTATCTTCTCGATGATCCTGCTCTTCTTGTCATCGATCAGCTCGAACCCCAACTTCCGCAGACCCACATCCAGTCTCTTAAGTTCCTCAGCAGACGGCTTGCTCCCGATCTCCACTTCCCCCAGTTCCACCGTCAACGGATGCAGACCGGCCTTCTCCAGCTCAGCCTGCACAGCCATACGGCAACGACTACACACCATATTCTTTATATACAAACGCATATGATCATTTAATTGTATTGGGACAAAAAATTGAAAAAAAATAATTTTTTGTCCCAATACCATAATGTCTGCACACTGCGGCTTTAGGCCTGGTGTGCGAACTGGACTCCGTCCAGTTTTGTAAAATTATCAAATTCTTGATGAACGGCGCGGTTGCTCACTAAAGAAACGATTACTTTAGATCATATGAACAGAAAAGACTTCCTTTCTCTCGCCGGCCTCGGAATGGGCGGCGCCCTGCTCAGCCAGCTGCCTTTAATGGGTATGGGTGCGCCCGTCCCGCCCGGAAAGCCATTGGAGACAGTCGACGCAGCACTAAAGAAACAGCTGGCAGACATCGCCCTCAACGCGGCCCGCTCAAAAGGCGCTACCTATACCGATGTCCGCATCGGCCGCTATCGCAACCAGTTTATCATTACCCGGGAGGATAAGGTGCTCAATACCGTAGATACCGAGTCCTATGGCATCGGTATCCGCGTCATCGCAGGCGGCTGCTGGGGCTTTGCAGCCACCGACAAGCTGGATCACGACGGCATCGCACAAGCCGCAGCGCTGGCAGTCTCCATCGCCAGGGAGAACGCCCGGCTCCTGACCGAACCGGTCCAGCTCGCACCACAAAAAGGGTATGGAGAGGTGAGCTGGAAGACTCCAATAGTAAAGAACGCTTTCGAAGTCCCAATAAAAGAAAAGGCAGAACTGCTTCTTGCCGCCAATGCAGAAGCCATGAAGACAGGCGCCAGCTTTGTCGACTCCGCCCTCTTCCTGGTCAACGAACAAAAATATTTTGCATCCTCGGATGGCAGCTATATCGACCAGGACGTCCATCGGATCTGGCCCACTTTCACGGTGACCAGGATCGACAAGGCCTCTGGCAAATTCGAGACCCGCGACGCCCTCAGCGCCCCCATGGGCCTGGGTTACGAATACCTCATCCCCGATGAGAAAAAGAAGATAAAAACAGTGACGACCCTCTACCGCGACCGGTATGATATCCTCGAAGATGCAAGGCTGGCAGGTGCAGAGGTAGGACAAAAACAAGCAGCAAAATCGGTCGAACCCGGAAAATATGACCTCGTCCTCGACCCCAGCAATCTCTGGCTGACCATCCACGAGTCGACAGGTCATCCGACAGAACTGGACCGGGTCCTGGGTTATGAAGCCAACTTCGCGGGCACCAGCTTCCTTACCCTCGACAAATGGAAAAGCGGGAAATTCAATTACGGCAGCAAGCTGGTCAATATCGTTGCGGACAAGACGCAGCCCGGATCACTCGGCGCCGTAGGTTATGACGACGAAGGCGTCGGAACAAAGGAATGGGACGTGATCAAAGAAGGTACGCTGGTCAATTACCAGGCCATCCGCGACCAGGCCCATATCGTCGGACTCACAGAGTCCCAGGGCTGCTGTTATTCACAAAGCTGGCGCGATGTCCAGTTCCAGCGCATGGCCAACATCTCTCTGAGACCCGGAAAAACACCCCTGGTACCAAACGATCTGATAAAGAAAGTCGAAAAAGGAATTTATATCGTTGGCAACGGCTCCTATTCGATAGACCAGCAGCGGTATAATTTTCAGTTCAGCGGCCAGCTGTTCTATGAGATAAAGAACGGTAAGATCGTCGGTATGCTAAAAGACGTCGCCTATCAGGCCAATACCCAGGAATTCTGGAATTCCTGCGCAGCCATCTGCGACCAGACCGACTACCGGCTCGGTGGCTCCTTCTTCGACGGCAAGGGACAACCGGTGCAGGTCAGCGCCGTATCACATGGCTCTTCGACAACCCGCTTCAATGGCATAAATGTTATCAATACGGCGAGAAAGATCTAGCCCGCCAGAACTGAACTGGCGCAGCCCCGATCAGACAACA
>Ga0310811_10005968_pt1 | contig 15507 bp, 15 predicted proteins | sample YCmetagenome_FD_207642 | JGI IMG/M metagenome (GOLD analysis project Ga0310811, IMG submission 207642) | Soil microbial communities from experimental microcosm in Duke University, North Carolina, United States - YC | ecosystem: Engineered > Artificial ecosystem > Soil microcosm > Unclassified ...
ACGCGGAGAAGGGCGTGCGCATCAACGCGGTGGCGCCCGGCCGGGTCGTCACCGACATGATGCTGGCGTCAAAGATCATGGATATGAGCGCCGTCGCCGCCGGCTTGCCGCTGCGCCGCATGGGCAAGCCCGAGGAAGTCGCCGAGGCGGTGGTGTGGCTGGCGTCGGACGCCGCCTCGTTCGTCGTCGGTCACGTCCTCAGCACCGACGGCGGATTCATGGCGCTGTAAGAAGGGCAACCACCATGTCGATCCACGCAGAACGCGCCCGCTACGTCCCCGTCGAGCAGGGGTTCAACATCGCCCGGCCAGCGCTCGCGCCGCATGCCTTCGTCGCCGAGGCCAGGCGCGCCGTCGCCGCCGAAACGCCGACCGGTGGCGAGCAGCTCCCCTGCACGCTTGCCGCCAGCGGCGAGATCTGGGCCGTGCTGCAGGGAAGCGGCACGCTTGAGCGCGCCGGCGAGGCGCTCGCCTGGCAGGCCGGCGACATGCTCGCCCTGCCCGGCGGCATCGCCTCGACCTGGCGCGCCGCCGATGATGCCGTCCTGTGGCTCGTGACCGACGAGCCGGCGCTGGCCTTCCTCGGCGTGCGTCCCGAAACCATCGAGCGCGCGGCGATCGAGGACACGCACTATCGTCGCGACGACATCGCGCGCGAGTTGCGCGCGCTCTACGACCGGGCGATGGCGCCCGACACACCGGGCCGCGCCCTGTTCATGGCGAGCCGCCGCACCGAGCGGCTCGGCACCTGCCTGCCGGCGATGACGCTGACGCTGAATGCCGTACGCCCCGGCGAAGCGCAGCCGGCGCACCGCCACAATGCCGCGGCGTTGGTGCTTTGCCTGCGCGAGGCGCGCTGCGCCTCGACGATCGGTGGCCGGACCTTCCCCTGGACCGAGCACGTCACGCTGCTGACGCCGGCCGGCGCGCCGCACGATCATCGCAACGCGCCCAAGGCCTACGGCGCCGTTGAGGACCGCGACATCGCGCTGGCGCTGATCGTGCAGGATGGCGGCCTCTACTATCACGGCCGCACCATGGGCTTCAGCTTCGCCTAAAGACGCTTCACGAGCGGCAGACGCGCAACCGCGACGTCGAAGGCGACCTGCATCGTCGCACCGATCGCCCCCAGGACGAGGAGGCCGACGATCATCCGGTCGGTCTGCAGGGCAAAGCGGGCGGACATGATGATCTGGCCAATGCCGCTGTTGGCGGCGATCAGCTCGGCCGAGACCAGCGCGACGAAAGCGAAGCCGATGCCGTTGCGCAAGCCGATCAAGATGTAAGGCACGACTGACGGCAGGACGATGCGATAGAAGACGGCGATGCGCCCGAGACCAAGGAAGGCGCCGGTGCGCAGGCGCAGGATCGGGATCTCGCGCGCGCCGACGGTCGTGCTGATCGTCACCACGATCCACACGATGTAGGCGATCACCACATACTTCGAGATCTCGCCGATGCCCAGCCAGATGATGACGATCGGCACCAGGGCAATCGGGGGAATGCCCTTCAGGAAATCGAACAGGATGCCGACGCTGTCCGCGAACAGGCGGACCCGGCCCAGCACGATCCCCGTTGCGATCCCCAGCACGGCTCCGGCGGCATAGCCGACTAAGACGCGCAGCAGGCTCTCGGCCACGGCGCGTCCCAGCTCGCCCGACGCCAGCATGGCGAGGAAGGCGTCGCCGACCAGGACGGGCCCCGGCAGCAGGGCCGGCTGGCGCATCCACGCCGCCACCACGGCCCACAGGATGATCGCGAGGCCGATCGACGCGGCAGACAGGACAAGTCTCGATGGCGTGCGCATCGTCGTTCAGCGGATCCGCCGCCGCACCGACCAGCGCGGGACGAAGGATTCGATGGCGCCGTTGAACAGCCGGTCGAGCAGCAGGCTCAGCAGGCCGAGGCTGATCACGCCGACCGCCATCTCCGGCACGTTGAACTGCGAGCGCGCCTGCATGATCAGGTAACCGAGGCCGCTGTCGGCACCCAGCATCTCGGCCGCCACCACGACCATGACACCGAGCCCGATCGCGGTGCGGATGCCGACGATGATCGCCGGGATGCAGGACGGCAGGATGATGCGCAGGAAGGCCGGCACGCCGACGACGCCGAGCGTCGCCCCGGCCCTGAGCCGCAACCCCGGCACGCTGCGCACGCCCTGACGGGCGCTGATCGTGACGGTGAGGCTGATCGTGTAGAGCAGCAGCGTGAAGCGCGAGAACTCGGTGACGCCGAACCACAGCAGGCTGAACGGCACCAGGGCGATCGCGGGGATGGCGTTGAACATCCGCACAAACGGGCTCGCCATCGCATCCAGCACCGGCCAGTACCCCAGCGCGCAGCCGATCATCGCGCCGAGCGGAACGCCGACAACGAGCGCCACCACGAGCCGCTGCAGGCTGGCCAGCGTGTCGCGCAACAGCTCGCCGCTCTTGGCCAGTGCCAAGGCACTCTGCGCGACAGTCTCCGGCGGCGGCGCGAGCAGCGGCATGTCGATCGCGCGCGCCAGGACTTCCCACAGCAGGAGCACAACGGCGATTGCGCCGCCGGCCCGCAGCGCGCCTTTCATGAGGTGCCCGCAAGGGCCGGCGCCATCGACGGGCCCTCGATGCTGGCTTCGAGCCGATGCGAGGCGGCAATGAAGCCCGGGCTCGCGGGATCGGGCGGCGGGATCTCAGGGCCGGTCAGCCGGTCCTTGATGCGGGCGGCCGGCCCCATCGACAGCACGACGATATCGGTCCCGAGCAGCAGGGCTTCCGAAATGTCGTGGGTGACGAACAGGATCGTCTTGCCGGTGCGCGCCCACAGCTGTTTCAGCTCGAGCTGCAGGTTGCGTCGCGTGATGGCATCGAGGGCGCCGAACGGCTCGTCCATCAGCAGCATCTCGGGTTCCATGACCAGGCCGCGCGCGATCTGCACGCGCTGCTTCATGCCGCCGGACAGTTCGGACGGGAACTTGGCGAGGTGATCGGCGAGACCCACCAACTCGATCGCCGCCAAGGCGCGGGCTCGGCGCTCCCTGGCGGGCAGCCGGCGGTCGAGGCCGAACTCGACATGCTCGAGCACGCTCAGCCACGGAAACAAGGCATTCGCGACGTCCTGGAAGACGACGACACGATCCGGCCCGGGGGCTGCGATCTCGCGCTCGTCATAGGAGATCGTGCCCGCGGTCGGTCGCTCGAAGCCGGCGACCAGATCGAGCACCGTGCTCTTGCCGGAACCGCTCGGCCCAAGCAGGCAGACGAAGGCGCCGCGGTCGAACGCCAGGTCGATGTCCTGCAGGATCAGCGGGCCGCCCGGGAACTGCTTGGATACGTGCCGTAGCCGAAGCTGCTTCCACGGCGGCTTAGGGTCCATGCCGGGCTCCGATCAGGGCGCGAGCTTGGCGTCTGCGGCCTTGAGGAAGGACCAGTCGTAGGCCGTGGTCCAGTCGACCCGCTTGGCGATCAGCTTCTGGTCGGCGAGGAAGGTCTCGATGTCCTTCATGTTGGTCAGGAACTCCGGGCTCGCGTTCATGTCCCACTTGTTGTTGGCGATGACGTGCTCGACGTCGCTCGCCGATGTCTTGAGATAGCGCCCGAGATCGGCGCTGAGCGCCTTGAGCTCGGTGCGCTTCATCTGTTCTGTGGTCTTGACCAGGGCGCTCAGGACCTTGCGCGCCGCTTCCGGATTTTTCTTCAGGAACTCGTTCTTGACCAGGATGCCCGAGAACAGGATGTAGCCTTCCTGCCCGTTCCAGCTCGCGGTCTTGAACTTGTTGGCGGCCATCTGGGAGATTTTCAGATCGAACGGCTTCCACGACGACAGCGCATAGACGTCGCCGCGGACCAGCGCCGGCACCTGGTCGAACGGCGCGAGGTTGATCCGGTCGACATCGGACAGGGTCATGCCGGCGCGCTGCAGGTACTTGAACAGCAGGTACTCGGACGATGACTTGGTGACCAGGCCGACCTTCTTGCCTTTCATGTCGGCTGGGCCCGCCATGCCGTTCGGCCCGATGATCAGCAGCATGTCGGGATTGGCCGAGAACTGCGCCAGCATGACCGAGTCGCCGCCGGCCAGCAGATAGAGCAGCGGCACGTCGCTCGCCACCAGGAACTCGGCGGCGCCGGAGCGGAAACCTTCGGTCGCCTCGGCGCCGCTGGAGAACGGCCGCACCGTAACGTCGAGCCCCTCGGCCTTGAAGAAGCCCTGCTGGTCGGCCACGAATACCGGCGCGAAGACCGGGCTAGAGCCGGCGAAGATGTTAAGCTTCTGCGCCTGGGCCGAAGCGCTCCAGCCCAGCGCGGCGACGACGCAGAGAACGAGCGTCGAGATCGATCGTAGCATGTGTTCCCCCTAGCCCCCGACAGCGACGCGTGATGGCACCGGCCCGCCGACCAGCGCGCGCGTCGGAACGATGCGATGGCCGGCCCCCGTCAGGGCGCCATGCACGGCGTGCGCCAGCGCCGGCGCGTTGGCCATGTCGCCGTGAAGACAGATCGACTGCGTCGGCACCGCGAGCCACGATCCGTCGGACGCCTGCCGTCCCTGGCGCTCGACCAGCGAGACGGCGTTGGCTGCCACCGTGCCGAGATCGCGCTCGCCGCGCATCTTGTCGAGAATGAGCGAGCCGTCGGCGTTGTAGTCGAGGTCGACATAGCCCTCGTGAACCATGGCGATGCCCGCCGCGGCGCATTCGGATGCCACGATGTCGCCCGCCATGATCAGCAGCAGCGTCGGATCGACCGCCTTGGTGGCCTGCACGATGCCGCGCGCCGTCGGCCGGTCGCGCACCCCGGTCAGGAACAGCTCGCCGTGCGGCTTCACATGGTTCAGCCGCACGTCTTCGGCGCGACAGAACGCCAGCACGGCACCGATCTGATAGACACTGACCTCGAACACCTCGCGTTCCGACAGGCTCATGCGTCGCCGGCCGAAGCCCATGAGATCCGGATAGGAGATGTGGGCGCCGACCTCGACGCCGAATTCCTTGGCGAGCTTCACCGTGGTGTGGATCGTGCCGGGATCGGCGGCATGGAAGCCGCACGCGATGTTGATGGTCGCGACGTAGGGGATCAGGGCACGGTCGTTGCCCAGCGTATAGCGGCCGTAGGATTCGCCCATATCCGAGTTGAGGTTGATCTTCTTTCCCATCATCGCGCCCTTCTCGTTTCCCTGTAGGTCACTTCACCAGGATCCGCTCCAGCTTCACCATGTCGCCGCGATAGACCGCCGAGCCCAGATAGATCACCACGCCGTGCTGGTCCTGCAGCACGCGTCGCACCAGCCCGACCGGCGAATTCACCGGGATGTTCAAGAGATGCGCCGTATCGAGATCGGCGGTCGAGATGCTGAGCGTCTGGCGGGCGAACTTGATCTCGACCCCGGGCAGCTTTTCGAGCAGCGGGATCACCATCTGCTCGTTGAAGTCCTTCGGCGCCTGGACGTAGAGCCGCCGGTCGAGATGGATGTCGATCACCGTGTAGGGCGTGTTCCGGTAGGCGTGGACGCGGCGCATGTAGCGATAGGCGGGCGCCGGCTTGCCGTCCTTCGGCTCGAGCGGCGGGCTGCCGATCGTGTCCCGCACCTCGAGCGCGGTCGGCTCGCTGCCCTTCCATATCTGGATGATCGAATCCCAGTTCGATTCGAGCTCCAGCCACAGCGTGCGCTCGCCGACGTCATCGGCGACGAACGTCCCCTTGCCCTGGCGACGTTCGACCAGGCCTTCGTTCTGCAGGATGGCGAGAGACTGGGAGACGGTGACCTGGGCGACGCCGTATTCGCGCACCAGCGCCTGGATCGAGGGCAGCCGGTCGCCGGGCCGCCATTGCCCGGCATGGATCATCTGCCGCAACAGGGTCGCAAGCTGGACATAGAGCGTTCCCGACCCGGAACGCAGCAACGCCGCCGGCACCGGACGCTTCAACTTCCTTTTCCCCGAACCGTCTCGAACCGCCACAACCCTTCCCGTTCCACAGTGCCAGCGGCGTTGCCTCGCGCGCCTCGCGATAGTATGTCGGTCTCTCTATAAATAGCAAGACCGGAACACTGACGCGTTCCGCGAAGGGGTCCCATGGAATCGCTCGATCGCACTGGCCGCCGCGTCGGCCGCACTCTCGGCAAGCGGCTGTTCACCTTCGCCGTGCTGGCCGACACGCACGTCAACGAGCACGAGGCGCAGTCGGCCTCCCCCTTCGCGACCAATGCCGAGGCCAACGGCCGGGCGCGTCATGCCATCGCCGAGATCGCCCATCTCGACCCGGTACCGGAGTTCGTCGTCCACCTCGGCGACATCGTCCATCCGATGCCCGGCCTGCCGGTGTTCGCCGAGGCGGCGCGCCGCTTCAAGGAGATCGCCGCCGCGCTCGAGGTGCCGCTGCATCTCGTGCCGGGCAATCACGACGTCGGCGACAAGGCCGTCGACTGGATGCCGGCCGACATCGTCTGCGCCGAGTATGTCGAGCTCTATCGCCGGACCTTCGGCAAGGATTACTACGCGTTCGATTGCGGCCCGCTGCGCGCCATCGTGATCAATGCCCTGCTGCTCAATTCCGGGCTGCCGCACGAGAACGAGCAGCGCCACTGGCTGGAGACCGAACTACAGCAGAGCGCGGGACGCCGCCTGTTCGTGTTCACTCACTATCCGCCTTACGTGCTGGCGGAGGATGAGCGCAGCACCTACGACAACATCGACCAGCCCGGGCGGGCGTGGCTGCTCGAGCTGCTGCGCCGGCATTGCGTCGAGGCGCTGTTCGCCGGCCACGTCCACAATTTCTGGTACGACGTGCACGGCGAGACCGAGATGTACCTGCTGCCGTCGACGGCGTTCCTGCGCCACGACTACACGGAGTTCTATCGCATCGATCCGGGCGCCGAGTTCGGTCGTGGCGACGTCGGCAAGTTCGGCTACTGCATCGTCGACCTGCACGAGCATGGCCACGTCATGCGCCTGGTCCGCACCGACGGACGCTCGCTCGGCCCCGACACGCCGTATCGCCGGCGGCGCACGCCGCCGCCGGCCAACGTGAAGACCGCACCGCTCACCGGCGTCGGCGTCGAATTGCGCCATCCCTGGGCCGAGATCCTCGAGATCCCCGCGACCGGCGGCGTGCAGGAATTCGGCCGCAAGCCGGCGCGCAACGACTACCCGGTGATGGCGCTGTGGGAAATGGGCGCCCGCCTGCTGAAGATCCCCGACCATGACGTCACCCAGCCCGTCACGCGCCTGCGCATGCAGCTCCTGCACGATGTCGGTCATCGATTCATCGCCACCACCTTCGGCGTGCCGCGCGGCGCCTTCGCCGCGGCACTCGACGGTCAAACCGACCTCCTGGATGCCATCGAGGTCAATCTCAGCAGTGCAGCCCTGACGCGCGAGGCCGCACGGCTCACCGCGTTCAAGGCCAAGTCGGCCATACCACTCTATTGGGCGAAGCTCCGCATGCACGAGGATGCCCACTATGAAGGGGGCAAGGTCTCGCACTTCATCAACACCGGCTTTACGCTCAACGACCTGCACACGGCGGAGACCATCCTGGAAAATGCCGGCCTGCGCGCGCTGGTCGCCGGTATCGTGGTCCGCATCGATCGTACGGTCGACATCCTGACGGCGGCGGTGCAGCTGGCTGAATACGCCGCGCGGACGGGGCTGAAGATCCTCGGCTCCATCAAGCTCGCCGACGCCAGCATAGCCCGCGCGCGCACCGACGACCTCGATACTGCCCGCCTCGCCGCAGAGTCGCTGCTGGCTGCCAGCTTGTCGGGCGACGTGCAGTACGTCTTCGACACCTTCATGGACGTCGACCGCGGCTACTTCCCGCGTAACGGCTTCATCGACCGTATGTTCAACCCCCGGCCCGCGCTTCGCGCCTATGCCGGGATGGCGGCCCTGCTGGGCAGCGACACGGTCGTGGCCGTCGATCCAGTGGCCACGAAGAGAGCCGAGCGCCGCGTCCGCTTTCACGTCGGCGAGACCACGCACGTCCTCGTGTCGGGTTCATCGGGGGCCGTAGCAGCCGACATCGCTGCCGCCGACAGGGCCAAGGACATCCTCGACCTCTGCTCCGGCACGTTCGTGGGCGCGGAAGGCGCGAGGAGCGCTTCCGCGCCCGGGCTATGGCTCGTGACGGACCTTGGGAAGGACCAACAGGGAGCAATGTCCCGGCACGGTATCGCTGCGGGCAACTGATCGGCCGCGCTGCTTCAAGGGTCCCGCTCCTGCCTAGATCTCGAGAAGGGCCTGATGGATCCTGGCTGCATCGCCGGCCCCTCCAGGCTTGGCAGAGATGAGCTTGACCGAAGGGTCGGTGACCATGCCAACCCCGTGGACTGCTTTCGACCGCTCGACCAGGGTTGCCTTCAAGAGCTTGGTGTCAGTGGTATCGTCGACGATGAAGACGGTGCGCCGCAGCCGGTCCTGCTCCACGAGTTCCTGCAGCTCGAAGAGACAGCCCTGGTTCTTTTCGGAGAAGCCGCGCAGATCCATCAGCACGAGATCGCTCGTGGCCAGCAGTGCCTGCAGGGCGGGCTGCCAACTGTCCTGGTGGCAATAGACCTTGTTGACCCGGTAGCGGCCGTCGGGATCCCGAACCTCGTCAAGCTCGCCGAGCCGCTGGAGGGAGGCGTGGTCGCGCCGCACGAAGAGTTGTCGCAGGCGGCCGCCCATGAAAGAGATGAGATCGCCCGGGCCAATGAGCCGCGTCGCCAGATCCGCTGCGGCGATGATCTTGACACTTCCGACCCAGCGCCAACGCTGCGCAACGGAGTCGAACAATCTCTCGGTGCGTCGCTGGAAGCCGAAGACCCGGAGCAGCAGCAGCCGTCGATTGTCAATCCAGGCGTTCGAAGATGGCTGCCACAGCGCCAGGCCTGCGGCCACGACAAGACGGTAGGCAGCGAAGGCCAGGAGCCCAAGCGGCACGCCAATCCAGCCAATCTTGTCCACCAGCAATATGGCGAAGACCAGAGTGACAATCAGCCACCATGCATCTACGAGCAGCTGCGCATCGCTGAACAGTTTCCGCTCGTACTGCCGGCCCAGCCAGCGCAAGCCCAGCCAACATGCATAGCCGGTGGGCAACGCGGCCAGGAAGTACCAGACATTATAGGCACCGAACGCTCCCAAGGCGGCGAGCAAGCTGTCGCGAATGACCGCGAAGTCGAACGCCATGACCAGACCGTATCCGACGCCGAGGTTGCTGAAGCTGAAGATAAGGAGGCCCGCCAACGCGAAGGGGGCGATCGACCGAATACGGCGACCGCTGGTGGCAAGGATGATCACGAAGGGTAGCGAAGCCTGCAATGCCAGGAATTGCAGGAAGCCAACTGCGCCCCGTGGCGATATGGCATCTGCCCGACCCGAGAGCAGGGCCGAGAGGATCACGACCGACAGTGCGCCAACGGCGGCATAAACGACGAAAGCCAGAAGCGCCCGGCCGATGGACTGTCCCAGCAGGAAAGACAGGGTCGGGACGATCGGCCAGCAGTAGGCGTACAAGATTGCGAAGATGCGGATGGGCTCCACCTCGACGCCGAAAGCAAGAATAAACAAGATCGTCATCACGGCGCTCGCGGCGAGACCGCCAAGCCCGTAGACCACCGCCGCGCGCCAGCGGAGTGCAGGGACATGGCCGGCTTTCCCGTCCCGTGGGTTGGACGGGACATGCAGCCGCCACGACGGCAGCTCCCGCTCGAAGCTATCCACTTCCGACGGCGCGCTGCCTGCGATGCTCATGCGGCGGGTGACGGAACGGCGGTACCAGGTGACGACGATACTCGCGACCACCGCCGTCATCAGGATGGCGCTCGCGAGATGGAACCAGAGCGGGCCAGTCATCGCTCCTCCTGTCATGGAGTCTTCCCACCAGGTCGCGCCAGAGCGCTGCTCAGCGGCCTGTCCGGATATGCTCCTCGAGTTCCCTGATCACCCGGAAGGCCTTGTCTCTTGAATCCGTGCCGGGAACGCCGGCAAGCGATTGCCACGTCATCGGCAACCAAAGACGTTCAGGCACTCCCGCCGCTTCTCCGTAGCGGCGGATATGCACGCCAAATGCGGCGCATCGGTCCTGGACGCAGGCGCGCGTGGCATAGCCGATCACCGCGCCGAACCTGTAGATCTCGCCGTGAGCCTGCGTGTAACGGCTTGCCAGCCGAGTGGCAGTGCATTGGAGGTCCGCCTCGAGGGCATCGGAAAACTCACCCAGCTCGGTGGCCATGTGCCGGATCACCGGCAGTTCAGGCGTCGGCACGCCGAGAGCCGAGGCCTGGCGTTTCACGTCCTGCATGATCTGAGCGACTTCGAGTTTGGCGATCTCGGAAGAGCGCCCGAGCGCGGCGGTGCCGAAATGCTTGCCCAGTTGGTATGCAGGGTATCGCGCGCGCTGGAGTGTGACCTCGTCGATGGCAAACTTCCCGCCGGTCGGTTCCGCACAGCGCTGGGCAGCCTCCATCCGCAACTTGGGGTCGACCGCCATGTTCGGCGAGACCCAGCCATGCCGCAGAACAAGCGCGGCTAGCTCCGGTGCGACGTTCAGCAGGAACAGGAAGCCACCTGTGATCGACCAGACGATACCGACGAACAGAAGGGCACGGGCGAGGCGAGTGTCCGACCATCGCCGGTGTCCGGAACTCACGTCCGACGTTGTGCCCATGGCTTTGTCTCTGCCCGCATCAATTAATTGTGCACGGCGCAACCTTCGAGCTATGCCGGCAGCAAGGTCCAATCGCTCTCAACGCTCGGCCCCGCTAGCCAAGGCTGAGCGGCAGGTCGCAGATTGCCGTGGCTTGCAAACACCACATTGAAATCATCCACTCGGCTCGACCGGCCTTCAAAAGGCGGCTACGCGGACGAACATCTCGCTGAGCACGCCGAGCAGCTGCCAATAGGTACAGGGTCGGCAGACGCAGTATACCAAGTAGTTGAACTACATCAAGTTACTCGTTGGTATTCCAATCGGAACCCCTCTATCTCAAGTCGACGCAGGGGCTGACCTTCTTTGTTGAAGCACCAAAGAACGACCTCACCCATTTGGACCATGTCGAACGCCGCTCAGAGCGCCTGTTGGCTTCGTCACTGGTCTGTTGCAGGACGCGCTCTATGGCAGCATCGAGCGCACGGCCGACCGCCGTGACACGCTCGTCGGCAAACTGCCCGAAAAGTGAGGACGGTCTGTCGTACTCGAATACCGCGTGGCCATCGTCGTCCTCGTAGAGGACGACGCGGATCGGGGCATAGAGGGCGGCCGCCAGTTCATGCCGCGTCATCGTCGACGCGGTCAGCGGATTGCCGATGTCGTACTGCACGGCATTGCGGACAAGGCCGGCGAGCCGCAGCACGCGTCCATGGTCGCGACTCTGGAAGATCGAGAAGTCGGGGCCATGCTCGAGCACCTGTCTCGCACGATCCACCTCGCCGCCGCGCAGCCATGCGGTGATCCGGGTATCGAGCTCGAGGAGGATCGACTCGAATGCCCCTCGCGCGTCTTCAAACGACGAGTCGATGGCGATCCTGACGTGCCTCACCGGCACGGTGACCTCGCTGATGAACTCGTTTGCCACGGCGACCTCCTGATTGCTTCGGCCCGACGCCGTGCGGCGCGCTTCGACCGGGGTTCACTTCACTGGCGGCGTTCGCGCGACGGCGCGGGAGCTGTCGCGACAGTCTCGGCTCCACTCCATCCATCGCACGAGGTGATCGATGTGCCGATCGCGATCACCTTGCCCTTGCCCTCGACCTCGAGGCACCCGTGATTCCATCGGCCGCTGTACGACTTTCCTGCGATCTCGATCGTGCCCTGGCCGTGCGGCAGGTCGCCGACATAGTGGCCTTCGAAGAGCTCCGCCGGAGTCCAACGATAACGCCCGAACCCGGAGCGCTGGCCATCGCGGTAGGTTCCGTCGAAACGGTCGATCGGCCGGCCGTGCTCGTACCATTGCGCCGACCCCTTGCCCTCCTTGACGCCGCTCCGACAGGCGCCCGTCCAGGTCACGGTGTCCTCGGGAGCCGGGTGCCAATCCCACATGCGACAGCCGTTTTCGGGATCGAACAGCCAGGTCCCGTCTTCGCAGGGCGCCGTCCAGCTCACCTGCAGGCTGTCGGGTTCGATCGGATCGCATGTCGCATCCGCGGCCGTGGCCGTGGCCGCCGAAAGGGGGAGAAGCATCGCGCCCAGCAAGCCCAGAACCAGAAAGGTCTTCATCGCTTCCTCGATCGCACTGGCGCACGCTGTTCGCGGCGCTGGTCGGCTCTGGTGAAGATGCTAGCGACCGCCAGCAACCAGCACGATTGTCTTTGGGAATACCGAACCTCATACCTTGGTATGGGGGCTCGATCGCCGTTCGATCCCGACCGGGGCGGCCCGTCCGGGATGAGATTGTTCCCCATCCGACCCTCCCGAAGAAAGATCGTGATGGTCGTGGCGCCGAGGTACGGGAAAGTATCGTCTTCGGCTCGCCTTCGCCTTGCCCCGCAGAAGCGGGCCGGTACGGTTGAGCACGAAGCTCACACGGCGGAAGTCATGAACGTTCGATCGGGATTCATTGAAAGCATCGGCAATACGCCCTTGATCAAGTTGCGCGCCGCGTCCGAGGCGACCGGATGCGACATCTACGGCAAGGCCGAGTTCCTCAACCCGGGCGGATCAATCAAGGATCGCGCCGCGCTCGCCATGATCGAGGACGCCGAACGGCAGGGGAAGCTCCACCCCGGCGGCGTGATCGTCGAAGGTACCGCCGGCAATGTCGGCATCGGCATCGCCCTGGTGGCCAATGCGCGCGGTTATCGCTCGGTGATCGTGATGCCGGAGACGCAAAGCCAGGAAAAGAAGGACATGCTGCGCCTGTGCGGCTGCGACTTGCGCCTGATGCCGGCCGTGCCTTACAGCAATCCCAACCACTATGCCCGCTACTCCGGACGGCTTGCCGAGGAACTGGCCGCCACCGAGCCAAACGGCGCCTTCTGGGCCAACCAGTTCGACAACGTCGCCAACCGTGACGGCCACTATCGCACGACCGGCCCGGAGATCTGGGAGCAGACCGATGGCAAGGTCGACGGCTTCGTCTGTGCGGTCGGCAGCGGCGGCACCCTGGGCGGCGTCGGACGTGCGCTGAAGGAACGCAATCCTGCCGTGAAGATCGCCCTTGCCGATCCGATGGGCGCGGCGCTCTACAGCTGGTTCACCAAGGGCGAGCTGAAGACCGAAGGTGATTCGGTCACCGAGGGCATCGGCCAGATTCGCGTCACCGCCAATCTCGAAGGCACACCGATCGACTTCGCCTATCAGATACCCGATACCGAGGCCCTGCCTGTCCTGTTCGACCTGGTCGAGCATGAAGGGTTGGTGCTCGGCGGCTCGAGCGCCATCAACATCGTCGGCGCCATGCGACTCGCCCGCGACCTCGGCCCGGGCAAGACCATCATCACCATCTTGGCCGACGGCGGCCAGCGCTATCAGTCCAAGCTCTTCAATCCGGAATTTCTGCGCGAGAAGAACCTGCCGCTGCCATCCTGGTTGAGCTGACCTGCGGCGCCCCGGCCGGCGATAACGCTTCCCCGACGTGCCGGGTTGACAGCGTCGCCGGCCCGTCGCCCGATGCCTGGGTCAAGCCATGACAGGAAAGGAAGAGGGCTGATGTCCGAGACGCCAACCTTCGGCCGCTATGCCGAAATCCCGTACGACAAGATGACCGCCGAGCAGCAGCAGGGCTACAAGGCGATGATCGAGGCCCGCGGCCGCTTGCCGGGTCCGACCAAGATCTGGGTGCACAACCCGAAGCTCGCGAAGGTCGCCGGTCCGTTCGGCGCGCATTTCCAGCCCGGCCAATACTCCCTGAGCGAGCGCGAGCGCGAGATCGCTGTCTGCGTCATCACCAGCCACTGGCGTTCGGCTTACCCGACCGCCGCGCACGAACGGCACGCGAAACAGGTCGGGCTGCCCGATACCAAGGTCGAGGCGATCCTGGGTGGACTGCCGACCACGTTCGACGACTCGCGCGAACAGATCGTCTATGAAATGGCGATCGTGCTGTCCAATGGACGATGGGTCCCCCGCGGATTACACGACCGCGCGGTCAAGGCGCTCGGCCATGTCGGCGTCACCGACGTCATCACATTGATGGGGCACTACACCAGCGTCGCGATGACACTCGCCTTCTACGACGTTCCGGACGGAGCTACGGGCATGGCACGGTAGGACTGGCCCGCGTGACCGAATCGCGAAAAGCGCACGTCTAGGCACCACCTCCGAATGGATCCGGCCCTGCAGGGGTGCGGCCGGCGCCTTCCGAAACTGACGCCTAGGCGCCGGCTCTGGAGCGAAATGGCGCCGGCCCGGCGGGGTGGTGCAAGGGCCGACGCAAGTCATCCATGAACAGGGGTAAAACATTTGGCGGGCGGACAAGTTGCTGTCCGATATCGGACCAAGGCGCGTCACATCAGTGTCGGCTCGCCACGACGTTGGCACGACGCCATCGAAAGCGATGCTGGAAGAAAGCCGGACCACCTGGCGCCGTTGCGCGGAGGAAACGAAAGATTGCCATCATCGTTCCGCCGATCGCCTGGTCAGTCGGCTGGCGATCCTTGTCGTCGAAGACGCCGCGGGGCTCGTTCTACTTCGGGCAGTTCGGCGTCTCGTGCATTTGCAGGCCTTGTAGATGCGCTGCCACCGTGAAGCCTCCGGCATCAACGACCAAGGCATTGAGAACACCTGAATCGAAGATGCGGCCACGCAGCGACAGCAGGGGTTTGCTGTCCGGCTGCCCGGCGCGCGCAATCGCCATGGTGAGCGGCCAGGATTTCGTACCGGGCACCGTCACGGCGCGTTGCGAGGGTGGCGTCGCATCGGGGGTCCCCGTCGCTGCCCGTTTCACGTCGATCAGAAAGACAGCACCCGCCGCCTCGGCACCGAACATGAGCACCGGAAAGGCTTCGCTTCCTGCCATGAGCCGCTGAACCAAGTAGCTCACGGTGGTAACCGGCATCAATGTGAGCGAAGGCAGGATGGCTTGCTCCGGGTCACCGGCGCCTTCCATCTCCATCCGATACGCTCCTGCGTCCCTCTGCGCTGTGCCCCGGACCTCGCGCTCGGTGCCGTTCACGACCTGGACGGTCCGCCAGGTGAAGCCGTTGCCACCGCGCTGTTCCTTGCCTTCCGTGCGCGAGGTGACGCTCACCTTGAGGGATGGCGTCAGCGACACGTCGACGGAAAGCTCGCGCCGGATGCGCCAGCCATCACAGTCCTGCTCGATATCCTGGATGGCGCTGCCGATGCGCGTTGCATTGAGGGCGGTGCCAAGGCGCAACGAATACTCGGCCCTGTGAGGCTGCAGCTGCGCCGCTGCCGGGCCGGGCGCCAGCAGTGCGGCGGCAGCAGCCAAGCCCGAGACCAATGCCGCGATGCGCTGCATCATCGCGGCTCACACCTCGAGACGCACGACGCGCCCTCACACCGCGTCGCCTGCCCGAGTGGACGGGAGAGGCAAACCCGGTCGAGAAGGAATCTCCTGGACAGCACAATCATGAATCCTT
>Ga0310811_10005969_pt1 | contig 15505 bp, 14 predicted proteins | sample YCmetagenome_FD_207642 | JGI IMG/M metagenome (GOLD analysis project Ga0310811, IMG submission 207642) | Soil microbial communities from experimental microcosm in Duke University, North Carolina, United States - YC | ecosystem: Engineered > Artificial ecosystem > Soil microcosm > Unclassified ...
GGCAGGTAGCGGCGCGTCCATGGAATAGAGGTCATGGCGCAGCACCGCATCCGGCCCGGTGGCAGCGAGCAGTGCGGGGATCGGGTGGTGCCAGTCGCCGAACAGCCGGGTCAGCTCGGCCTTCTCAACGGCCGCCTGCTCGCCGGCGAGCGCCGCCGCCGTGGCGTAGCAGTACACCTGATCGTGGGCCAGTGGCATGACGCCGAAAACCAGTCCGCGGCCCCACGTCTCGCCGGCGGGCACGGGACCGCGCGTCTCGGAGGCCGGGGCGACGAGGCGCCAGCTCGTGACCCCCGCGTACACGGGGCCGGGGTGCCCGGGGAACAGCGCCTCCCTGGTCGAGGACCGGATGCCGTCGGCGGCCACGATCAGGTCCGCCGCGATGTCGCCGTCGTTCGTGGTGACTCGCCCGCCTTCTGGATCGACCGACTCCACGCGGGTGTTCACGCGCAGGGCGCCGGACGAGAGCCGTACAGCCAGGAGATCGACCAGAGCCGAGCGGAGGAGGATCACGGTGGGATCGCCGTAGCGTGCCCATGCCTCCTCGGCGCTCGTCCGGGAGAGCCAGCGGCCGTCCGGCCGCCGTATGCCCGCCTCGCCCTGGACGGCGGAGAGCTTGCGCACCTCGTCGCCCACGCCGATCGTGTCGAGGGCCCTCAGCGCGTTCGGCGCCACGGCCAGCCCCGATCCGACGGGCTGGATCGACGGCGCCTGCTCGAAGACGGTCACCGCCCATCCGTCGCGCTCGAGGGCCGCCGCAGCCGTCAGACCGCCGATTCCCGCACCGATCACCACCGCCTGTGCCATGACGCCTCCCTTTCACTACATCTGTAGTCGAACGTACTACGCCTGTAGTTCGATGTCACTACGGGCGTAGTATTCGACCGTGATCAGTCATCGGGCGGAAGCCATCGCGGACGCGGCCATCGAGATCCTGGCCGAGCGCGGCATGCGGGGGCTGACCCATCGCGCGGTCGACGAGGCCGCGGGCCTGCCGCAGGGCTCCACTTCGAACCATGCCCGCACCCGCGCCGCCCTGCTCGAGTTGACCATCGCCCGGCTGGCCGACAGGGAGGCGGCCCTCTTCTCCGGCCCGCTCGCCGCCGGGCCGCCGGAGACGGCCGACGACCTGGCCGGCCTCATCGCCCAGGTGACGTACCAGGCCGTGACGGCGAACCGGCGCGGCACGATCGCCCGGTACGAACTCGCTCTCGAGGCGACCCGCCGGCAGGAGCTCCGCAAGGTCTACGACGAGTTGGGCCGCCGGTTCCGCGAGCCCGCCGTCGCCCTTCTTTCGACCGTCGGCTCCGCCGATCCCGTACGGCACGGCCATGGGCTCGTCGCCTTCGCTGAGGGCATCCTGTTCGACGCCGTGGTGGGGGCGGGCGCGGCGCCATCGCTGGGCGACCTCCATGCCGCCTTCGCCGGCTTCCTCCGGGGCTGCCTCCCGTGACGAGGGGGTTCGACAGCCATACCGGCTGGTCGGTACGCTGCTGACGTGAACGATGCCGAGGAGAACGCCGCAGGACAGGACGCCCTCGGCGTGAACGCCGACCCGCCCGGCCTGGACCTGGGCCGGCTCGCGGATCACCTGCGTGAAGCGGGGCTCGCCCGCGGTCCGCTCTCCGCCGAGATGATCACGGGCGGGAAGTCCAACCTCACCTACGTCGTCAGGGACGGCGACGCGACGTTCGTCGTCCGCAGGCCGCCGCTCGGCCATGTGCTCGCGACCGCGCACGACATGAGCCGTGAGTACCGCGTCATGAGCGCGCTCCAGGACACGCCGGTCCCGGTGCCGCGGACCTTCCACCTGTGCCGGGACGCCGACGTGATCGGCGCACCCTTCTACGTCATGGAGTACGTCGAGGGCGGTCAGCCCCCGATCGACCCGGCACTGGCCCACCAACTCGTCGACGTGCTGGCGGCGCTCCACTCGATCGCCCCTGGCGGCGTCGGCCTCGGCGACTTCGGCAGGCCGGACGGCTTCCTCGAGCGCCAGGTCAGCCGGTGGAAGCGCCAACTCGACGCCTCACGCAGCCGCGAGGTCGCGGGCATCGACGAGCTTTTCGCACGGCTGTCGCAGTCGGTTCCGCGCTCCGGCGAGCCGGCGATCGTCCACGGCGACTTCAAGCTCGGCAACACGCTCGTCGCGGACGGCCGGGTCAAGGCCGTCCTCGACTGGGAGATGTCCACACTCGGCGACCCGCTCACCGACCTGGCACTCTTCCTTCTCTACGGCGACTTCAACCAACTCGACAGTGAGAACGCCGGAGAGTCGCCCCCCGCGGACGAACTGGCCGCCCACTACGCGGAGGCGTCCGGCCGGGACATCTCCCGCCTGGGCTGGTACATCGGCCTTGCCTGCTTCAAGCTCGCGGTGATCGCCGAGGGCATCCACTTCCGCTTCACCCAGGGGCTCACGGTCGGGGACGGGTTCGCCGAGGTCGGTGAGCAGGTCGCCCCGCTGGTCGCCCGCGGTCTCATGGAGGTCTAGATGAATTTCGGGTTCGACGACACCACGGCCGAGTTGCGGGCCAGGCTCCTGGCGTTCATGGACGAGTGCGTCCTTCCCGCCGAGCGCGCCTACGAGGAGCAGACGGCCACCAGCGGCTGGGGCCCGCCGCCCCTGCTCGAGGACCTGAAGGGGGAGGCCCGCAAGCGCGGCCTGTGGAACCTCTTCCTGCCGGGAGAGGAGGGCGCCGGGCTCACCAACCTGCAGTACGCGCCGCTGGCCGAGATCATGGGCAGGTCCCCGTCGATCGCCGCGTCCGCGACCAACTGCGCCGCGCCCGACACCGGCAACATGGAGTTGCTCGCGCAGTTCGGCAGCGAGTGGCAGCGCAAGGAATACCTGGAGCCGCTGCTGAACGGTGAGATCCGCTCGGCCTTCGCGATGACCGAACCCGACGTGGCCTCCTCCGACGCGACGAACATCTCGACGTCGATCGTCAGGGACGGCGGGGAGTACGTCATCAACGGCCGCAAGTGGTTCATCACCGGGGCGATGAACCCCAACTGCAAGGTCCTCATCGTGATGGGGAAGACCGACCCCGAGGCCCCGTCGCACCGCCAGCAGAGCATGGTCCTCGTGCCGCGCGGCACCCCGGGTCTGACGATCAAGCGGGGCATGAAGGTCTTCGGCTACGACGACGCCAGCCACGGCGGCCACGCCGAGGTCGTCTTCGAGGACGTCAGGGTGCCCGTCGACCACCTGATCGGCGAGGAGGGCGGCGGCTTCGCCATCGCCCAGGCACGCCTCGGGCCTGGCCGCATCCACCACTGCATGCGCCTGATCGGCGCGGCCGAGCGCGCGGTCGAGCTCATGTGCAGGCGGGCCCTGTCGCGCAGCACGTTCGGCAAGACGATCGCCCAGCAGGGCGTCGTCCAGGACTGGATCGCCGAGTCCCGCGTCCGGATCGAGCAACTCCGGCTCCTGGTGCTCAAGACGGCCTGGCTCATGGACACCGTCGGCAACCGCGGCGCCCACACCGAGATCCAGGCCATCAAGATCGCCACTCCGGCGGCCGTCGAGTGGATCCTCGACAAGGCGATCCAGGTGCACGGCGCGGGCGGGCTCAGCCAGGACTTCCCGCTCGCCGGCGCGTGGGCGGGCGTGCGGAGCCTCAGGTTCGCCGACGGCCCCGACGAGGTGCACAAGAGGTCTCTGGCCTACCGCGAGCTCAAGAAGTACATGGACTGAGTGGGAGAGGACGACTCGTGGGATGGGATGAGGCGGCGGTCGACGAGCGCGCTCAGGCGTTCCTGGCCGACCATGATCCGGCGAAGATGGAACGGCTCGACTTCCTGCGTGCGCGGTTCGACGCCGGTCTGGCCTGGGTGCACTTTCCCGAAGGGCTCGGCGGCCTCGGCGCGGCGCGCGGTCTGCAGGCGGTCGTGGAGCGGAGGTTCCGCGGCACGCCGGACAACAACCCCGGCCTGATCACCATCGGTCTCGGCATGGCCGCCCCGACGATCCTCGCCTTCGGCACCGACGAGCAGCGGCAACGGTTCCTCCGGCCGCTGTGGACGGGGGAGGAGGTCTGGTGCCAGCTCTTCAGCGAGCCGGGCGCCGGATCCGACCTCGCGACGCTCGCCACGCGGGCGGTCAGGGAGGGCGACGAATGGGTCGTCGACGGGCAGAAGGTCTGGACGTCGGGGGCTCACCACTCGCGCTGGGCGATCCTGGTCGCGCGCACCGACCCGGACGTGCCGAAGCACCGCGGGCTCAGCTATTTCGTGTGCGACATGGAGGCCCCCGGCGTCGAGGTGCGGCCGCTGCGCCAGATCACCGGTGAGGCCGAGTTCAACGAGGTCTTCCTCACCGGCGTCCGGCTGCCCGATTCGCTCCGGCTCGGCGAGGTCGGCGACGGCTGGCGCGTCGCGCAGACCACGCTGATGAACGAGCGGGTGGCGATCGGCGGCACGCCGACCAGGCGGACGATGATCGGCCTGCTCAGTGAGACGTGGCGCGAGCGTCCCGAGCTGCGCACCCACGCCCTGCACCAGCGGCTGCTCAAGCTCTGGGTCGACGCGGAGGTCATGCGGCTCACGGCGACCCGGCTGCGCGAACAGCTCGCCGCGGGGCACCCCGGCCCTGAGGGGTCGGGGATGAAGCTGGCCTTCGCGCGGCTCAACCAGGAGCTGACCGGTCTGGAGGTCGAGCTGCTGCGCGAGGACGGCCTGGCCTACGACGACTGGGCGTTCCGCCGCTCCGACAGTGTCGACTTCCTCGGCCGCGGGTCCGGCTACCGCTACCTGAGGGCCAAGGGCAACTCCATCGAGGGCGGCACGTCGGAGATCCTCCGCAACATCATCGCCGAACGCGTCCTCGGGCTCCCGTCCGAGCCCCGTGTCGACAAGGACGTCGCCTGGAAGGACCTCCCCCGATGAGCGAGGAAGCACACAGCCCGATGACGCTGCTCTACACCGAGGTGGAGGAGGAGCTGCGGGCGGCCGTCCGCGGCCTGCTGTCCGGCCGGAGCTCGCCCTCGGCGGTGCTGGCCCACGTCGAGTCGGCGGCCTCGGACGGCGCCGTGCCGTACGACCTGGAGGTGTGGAAGGCGCTCGGGCGGGACATCGGCGCGGCCGGGCTGCTGATCCCCGAGGACCTGGGCGGCGCCGGCGCGTCGGCGCGCGAGGCGGCCGTCGTCTTGGAGGAGCTGGGTCGCGCGGTGGCGCCCGTGCCGTATCTGAGCAGCGCCGTCCTCGCCACGCGCGCGCTGCTCGGCGCGCAGGACGAGGCCGCACGGGATCTGCTCGGACGGCTGGCCTCGGGAGAGGTCACCGCCGCACTCGCGGTGTCGTTCGCGGCCTCGCCGTACACGCCGCCGCTCCCGGCGGTGACGCTCGGCGCGGACGGCACACTCACCGGCAGGGTGACCGGGGTGATCGGCGCGGAGGTGGCCGACGTCCTGATCGTCCCGGTCTCGGTGGAGGGGAGCGGCCCGGCGCTCTACGCGGTGGACGCGTCGGAGGCGAGGATCAAGACCGTGGCGTCCCTCGATCTGACCAGGCCCATCGCGACGGTGTCGTTCTCCGGGGCACGGGGGCGGCCGGTCGGGAGCGCCGCCGGCGTCGGGGACGCCCTGCTGCTGGCCGCGGGCCTGCTGGCGTCCGAGCAGCTCGGAGTGGCCGAGTGGTGCCTGACGACGACGGTGGACTACGTCAAGGAGCGCAAGCAGTTCGCCAGGCCGGTCGGCTCGTTCCAGGCGATCAAGCACCGGCTGGCCGACCTGTGGCTGGAGATCGTCGGCGCCAGGGCCGCCGCCCGCAACGCCGCCGCCCTGCTGGGCGCCGGTGAGGACGCGCACGTCGCGGTCGCGGTCGCCCAGGCGCACTGCGGAGTGGCGGCCGTGCACGCCGCGGAGGAGTGCGTGCAGCTTCACGGCGGTATCGGGATGACCTGGGAGCATCCCGCGCATCTCTATCTCAAGCGGGCGAAGGCCGACGAGATCGCACTGGGCACTCCCGGTGACCACCGTGAGGCCCTCGCCAGGCTGGCCGACCTGCCGGGTCCGGTCAGCTGACCGAGTGCCCGAGGGAGCCGAGCAGGAGGTCGGCGAAGTGCCTGCCGACCTCCTGGCCCGAGAGCGGGCCGTCGGGGTTGTACCACGTGCCGAGGTGGTGGACGGAGCCGAAGAAGAAGTCGACCACCATCTCGGCCGGGATGTCCTCGCGGAACACTCCGGCGCGCTGGCCCTCGGCGACCAGGTCGCGGAAGCGCTCGTGGTAGCGGCGGCGCTCGGCGCGGACGGTCTTGTACGTCTCGGGGGTGAGCTGGTGCATCGACCGGAAGAAGATCTTGGAGTCGTCGAGGTTCTCGACCGTGGTGACGACCACGTCCATCGCGGTGGCGTGCAGGCGCTCGGCGACCGGCCCCTCCGCGTCGGCGAACCGGGTCAGGCGCTCCATCTGCAGTCGGAGGACACGGCCGTAGATCTCGTGCAGGAGGTCATCTTTTGATCCGAAATAGTGGTACATGGCGCCCTTGGTGACGCCGGCGGCTGCGACGATCTCCTGGACGGACGTGCTCTCGAAACCGCGTTCGGCGAACAGCCGGGTGGCCTCGGCGAGCAGGCGCCGGCGGACCGGCTCCTCCACGGTGACTGCGCTGCGCGCCATCGTGTCCTCCTCGTTGTCTGTACGGCACAGCGTACCGACTGGTCGGTCGACGTGCTGGGGACGGGGCCAATCCCCGGTTTCGGAGGCGGGAATGGGCTAATTTCCTATCCCGAGGAGAGTTGGGGTTCCTACTTGGGTATCCCTGAGACAGCCGCCTGCCTACCGTGGGGGAGTTTTCGCCATGCCCAGTGGCTCGATCTACGTGCCTCAGGACGAGAAGTTCAAAGGAGCCTCGCCGCAGAACCTGTACGAGACCTTCTGGTTCGCCGGGCGCAAGAACCGGCTCCGCGTCCGCGCCGCCGTCGGGGTGGCCGGCTTCATCGCCGGCTACTACCTCGCCTTCCAGATGGGGCTGGACAATCCCTTCGCCGCCGGCGTGGTGTTCGCCGCCGCCGCGGCCCTGATCGACCTCCTGATCGCCTGGCGCTCCCACGAGCGCACGGCCGTATGGCGGGGCAAGCGCCGCGGCGAGGTCAGGACCGGGAGGCTCCTGCGCCGAGGGCTGACCCGGCACGGTTACCGCGTCATGAACGGCCGTGCCATACCGGGCGAGGCCTCGATCGACCACCTGGTCATCGGACCGGGAGGCGTGTGGATCGTGGACAACGAGGCGTGGGAACCCGACACCCACATCGCCAAGTACGGCGAGCGCCTGTTCTTCGACGAGAAGTTCGGCACCTCGGTGGCCAAGGGGCTGATCGGCGCCGCCACGTCGATGGCGGGGCTGCTGAGCCGCGAGACCGGCATCCCGGTCACGATCACGCCTGTGCTCGCCATCCACGGCGGGAAGATCGACTCGCGCGGCGGGCTGCTCACGGGCGAGGGGCTGACGGTCTCCTATCCGCGCAAGGTGGCGCGCTGGATCCGGTCGGAACCGACCGCCGAGCTGACCGCCGAGCAGATCGAGTTGTTGTCGCGGACGGCCGCCCGCATCCTGCGCCGCATGATGTGATCCTCGGCCGGCTGGGAGATCGACGCGGGCGAAGGGCGTCGATGCGACCAGGGGCCGACACCGGACATGGGCCGGATCGAGATGGGGATCTCGATCCGGGAGCCGGCTCGAGGATTCACTTCAGCGTCTCGATGAACTCGGCCAGTTGGGCGACGTTCCGGCATTCGTGCATCGGGACGACCGAACCGTAGCCGGTGGCGACCGAATCGCCGGTGTCCCACTGCGCCCGGGGCTCCGGGTTGAGCCAGTACGCGTGCCGGGCTAGGCCGGCCAGCCGCTTCAGCGTGTCCAGGGCGGGCGCCTGGTAGTTGGAGCGGGCGTCCCCGAGGATCAGCAGCGACGTCTTCGGGCCCACGGCGTCCGCGTAACGCTCGGCGAACCTCTCGAAGACGTTGCCGTAGTTGGTGCGGCCGAACCGGGTGATGTCGGCTTCCTGCGCCATCCGGGAGATCGCGTCGATGACGTCGGTGCCGGGCGCGAACATCTTGGTGATCTCGTCGACCGTGTCCACGAACGCGAACGCGCGCACCTTCGTGAACTGCTCGCGCAGGGCGAAGGTGAGCAGCAGCGTGAAGTGGGAGAACGTGGAGACGGAGTCACTGGCGTCGCACAACACCACGAGCTCCGGCTTGTGCGGGCGCTTGGGCCGCAGCCGCGTGCTGAGCGGGACTCCACCCGTCGACAACGAGGCCCTGACCGTGCGCCGGAAGTCGAGCCGCCCGCGGCGGCCGAGCCGGTTCCTGATCGTGAGACGGGTCGCGAGCCGGCGGGCCAGCGGGTAGACCTCACGGCGGAGTTGTGCCAGCTCGGCCTTCGTCACGCGCAGGAAGTCGATCCTGTCGATCGGCGGCTTGACCGTCGAACGGGCGATCTTCTCGATGCCCGACTCTTCGGCGATCCTCCGCCGGACGTCGGTGGCCACTTCTTCCTGGAATCTGGCGATATTTCGGCTTATCTGTTGGCGGGCGATCTTCTCGGGGAGGCCGCCGCGTTCCGTCAGCATCCGGCCGAGCAGGCGGGCCGTCAGCGTCTCGGGGGACAGCGCGCGCATGACGGCGAAGGAGAACCACGACTGGCGTCCCGCCGCCGCCTGAACCCGGCCGAACCGCTCCACCATCGCACGGGCGAACTCCCGGAACGCGGGGTCGTCGGGATCGTCCATCAGCAGGTCGGCGAGCCGGTCGCGTAACTCGGGGATCTCGGCGTGCTCCAGGTCGACGGCGTGGTCCCGCCGCTCGCCCGTGTCGGGATCCGTGTCCGCGTCCGGGTCCGCGCCCGGGCCGTCCGAGACCACGGGCGGGAACCACAGGTCGAACAGCACGTCGAAGCCGGGACGGTACGACGGGCGCTTGACCAGCGTCGCCGCGTACGCCTCGCGGAGCGTGTTCCGGTCGGCCAGGTCGATCACGGTGAGGGCGCCGGCCGCGTCGAGCCCTTCGGCGAGCGAGACGGGCAGCCCCGCCTCGCGCAGCGCCTGGACGAAGCCGAGATGCCGGTCGACCAGCGACTCCCGTGTCATGGCCGTTTTCATGCCCGTATTCATGACCGAGCCGGCAGGCCGAGCTCCTTGGCGGCTCTGGCCTGGTCGGAGTTGTGCTTGAGCACCACGCCGAGCGTCTGTCCGATGACCGTCTCGTCGAGTTCCGTACGGCCCAGCGCGAGCAGGGTACGGGCCCAGTCGATCGTCTCGGCGATCGACGGCGACTTCTTCAGCTCCAGGACGCGCAGCGCGGCGACCGTACGCGCGAGTTGTTCGGCGATGCTCGCGGGCAGGCCGGGCACCTGGGCCAGCACGATGTCGCGCTCGCGCTCGGGGGTGGGGTAGTCGAGGTGGAGGTAGAGGCAGCGCCGCTTGAGCGCCTCCGACAGTTCGCGCGTCGCGTTCGAGGTGAGCACGACGTACGGAGTGCGCGCAGCGACGATCGTGCCGAGCTCGGGGATCGTGATCTGGTAGTCGGACAGGATCTCCAGCAGGAGTCCCTCGACCTCGACGTCGGCCTTGTCGGTCTCGTCGATGAGCAGCACCGTCGGCTCGTCGCTCCTGATCGCCTTCAGCAGGGGGCGTTCGAGGAGGAACTCCTCGGAGAAGATGTCGTCCCAGGCGTCGTCGTCGGCCTGGATGCGCAGGAGTTGCTTCTTGTAGTTCCACTCGTAGAGCGCCCGCGCCTCGTCGAGGCCCTCGTAGCACTGCAGCCTGATCAACCGGGCACCCGTGGCCGCCGCGACGGCCTTGGCGAGCTGGGTCTTCCCGACCCCGGCCGGTCCCTCGGTCAGCAACGGCTTGCCGAGCGCTCCGGCCAGGAAGACCGATGTCGTGATGCCGTCGTCGGCAAGGTAGTCCACGGCCGCAAGCCGTTCCCGGACCTCGTCAGGCGAGGCGAACCACATCTGTGCTCCCAGCGTCGACCGAATGTTGTTCTAGCGTAGCCCGGTTTTGAGTGGTCTGGGCATTGCGATAATCTCTAAGAGCTCTGCGCCGCTAGCTCAGTTGGTTAGAGCAGCTGACTCTTAATCAGCGGGTCCGGGGTTCGAGTCCCTGGCGGCGCACTTCTCTGAAACCCAGGTCGATACAGCCGACCTGGGTTTTTCGTTTTTCACCCGGTCGTGGAGTCGCGGTCACGTCCCGGGAGTCGTCTTCGGTCTCATCAGCACCCATGGACGAATCGGTGAATCTCTGTTGTGATCCACTTGGCCGTCCGCACGATGCGGCGGGCACGATCGACGAGAGAGCCCGGACCCCCCGTGATTCGATCAGGCACCACCGGCCGTGAAGATTCGATCCTCTGATGTCCCGTGGCCGGGCCCCGGGCCCGCGATCGCCTGACACACGGGCCGTTCCGCTCGATCCTCGATGGTTCGCCCTGACGGGTGCGTCCACTGAGGTGGCCCATGTCCACAGGTCTCTGGACGTGCAGGCCGCGGCCGATGCCTCCGTGACCGCGGTCGAGCTGATCGGCAGGCTGCGGGAGTGGACCACCCGGCTCGGCCGCCCTTTCGACCCCGCCATGGTGCCGCTGTGCTCTCTGACGGCGGCCAACTGCACTCCCTGGCTGTCCGCGTCCGCCTGCTACCCGGTCGCCCAGACGGCGGCCTGGCTGCTGGCCCTCGACGCCTGGTCCGACGGGCCCGGCTCCGACGGCTCGCTCGTGGACGCCGGGATCACGCGCTGCCTGGAGGTCGTCGACGGCGGCGCACCCACGTCCGGCGATCCGCTGCAGGTCTCCCTGGCCGAGATCCGCGACCAGGTCCACGCGGGGCCGTCAGGCGAGGCGGTGCACGACCGGTGGCGGCAGGCCGTCACCGAGTCGCTGCTGGGCACGGCGTTCGAACGTCACGCCGCGGACGACGTCGCGCGGGGGGCGGAACCGCCGCCCCTGGCCGAGTATCTGCGGCACGCCACCGGCAGCATCGGCCTGGCCATGATGGTCACGGCGGCGTGGTCGGCGATGGACGATCCGGCCCTGCCCGACCGGCTCCCGGAGCTGCGCGGCCCCCTCGACGACGCCTCGATGGCCGTCCGGCTGGCCAACGACCTGCGCGGTCACGCCCGGGAGCAGGCCGAAGGGACGATCGACGCGCTCGCCTTGGGCCTCGCTCCGCAGGACCTCGCCGCATCGCTGGCCGAGCATCTGAACCGCTGCCGCCGGCGGCTCCGGCCGCTGGCGGGGATCGTCCCCGGACCGGTCGCGGCCCTGGAACGCCATCTGATCTGGAGCGTCCGCATGTACCAGCGATTCGAGGCCGGCCACACCGGCTGAGCGCTGTCCCGCACCTTTCAGACTGGGGAAACACGTGACAGACACCGCCACCTCCTCGCCTGCCGGAACCCCGCTCCCGTCATCCGCCGCCGAGGTGCTGGCCGGGCTGACCGCCCGCCCGCTGGGCGAGACCTCTCCCTCGATCTACGACACCGGCCGGGTGAACACCCTGGCCCCCTGGCTGCCGAACGCCGGAGGACGACTGCGTTTCCTGATGTCGGCCCAGAAATCCGACGGAACCTGGGGCGGCCCGGACGGTTATGCCGTGATCCCGACGCTGAGCGCCGTCGAGGCGTTGCTGAACGCCGGATGCCGGGAAGACGTCTCCGCCGCCGAGCAGGGGCGGCTTGCCGGGGCCGCCCACCGCGGCCTGTCCGCCCTGTGGTCCCTGCTCCACCGGAACGACCCCGCGCGCCTTCCCGACACGGTGGCTGCGGAGCTCATCGCACCCGCGCTGACCGCGGAGGTGAACGCCCATCTCGACCGCCTCGCGTCCAGCCCGGTCTCCGGCCTGGACGCCTGGAGTGGCGGCGCCCGGCTGGAGCGGCCGCCGGGCTCGGCCCCGCAGTCACTGGCCAAAGCCCGCGAGCACCTGCGCGTCAGTGGAAACGCGCCCGTGAAGCTCTGGCACTCCCTGGAGGTCATGGGCGACCTGGCCCGCGCCGCGAGATCGGTCGTACCGGCAGGAGGCGCCGTCTCCTGTTCACCGGCCGCCACCGCCGCGTGGCTGGGCAGCCCGCCGATGGACGAACCGGCCTCGATCGCCTACCTGGAGTCGGCCGGCGCCGATCACGGCGGGGCGCTGCCGGGGATCTTCCCGCTGTACGGCTTCGAGCGGATCTGGGTCATCGCGACCCTGCTGGGAGCGGGTCTCGACGTCAGCGTCTCCGGCTCACTCGTCACCCAACTGGAAACCACACTGGACGCCGGTGCGATGGGCGGAGCGCCGGGGCTTCCGCCCGACGCCGACACCACGAGTGCGGCGCTGGCCACACTGGCGCGGCTCGGTCGCCCGCGTGATCCGGCCCGCCTGTGGGAGTTCGAGTTGGATGACCACTTCTGCTGCTGGGTCGGGGAGCGGACGCCGTCGCCCACCGCCAACGCCCACGTCCTGGAGGCGTTCGCCGAACACGTCGCCCGCGCCTCCGGCGACACCGGCCGACACCGCGCCGCCATCGTCAAGATCGTCCGATGGCTCGCCGACGCCCAACGGCAGGACGGCTCCTGGACGGACAAATGGCACGCGTCCGCCTACTACGCGACCGCCCACTGCGCGCTGGCGCTGGACCTGGTGGACCGCGACGACGTGGTGCGCAGAGCCGTCGAGTGGACCCTCGCCACCCAGAACGCGGACGGCTCGTGGGGACGATGGGGCGGCACCAGTGAGGAGACCGCCTACGCCATCCACATCCTGCTCCGCACCCGCCCAGGCCGGGCCGACCTGCGGACCCGGCGGGCCGCCGCCCGCGGCCACGCGTTCATGCGGGCCGAGGACCCCGAACGGCACCCCGCCCTGTGGCAGGACAAGGAACTGTACGCACCGTTGGCCATCTGCCGCGCCGTACGGCTGGCCGCCCTGCACATCGCCCAGGCCGCCCGGCTCCCCGAATGGGAATAGGTCGCGAATCCACGTAGAGAAGCCTCTTCCGTCGCCTCTACGGCTCCCGGGATACGTCGTAGGCGTCGCGCGCCTCGAAGACGTCGTCCAGCCTGGACTCGACCCACCGGGTCAGCGTCCATACCTGCTCGGCGACCTCGTGGCCCATGGGAGTCAAGGAGTAGTCGACGCGCGGCGGGATGACGGGCTTGGCGTCGCGGTGGAGGAAACCGTCGCGTTCCAGGGTCTGCAGGGTCTGCGCGAGCATCTTCTCGCTCACGCCCCCGACCTCGCGGCGCAGTTCGCTGAAGCGGTACGAGCGCTCGCGCAGCGCCGCCAGGACCAGCACGCCCCAGCGGCTGGTGACGTGTTCGAGCACGACCCGCGAGGGGCACCCCGCGCGATTGACGTTCGGCGGCGGTTCGAGCGTCCCGGCCGCCACCGCCTTGTCACTTACACCCATATCAGTACCTTACTTCAAGGTGGGTACTTATGGCAGGGATAGTACCGGCCGTAGGGTGAGCGCCGAGTGCGCGACCTGCACTCATTGCACACACCTAACGGGGAGAAGACTGCGATGAGCATCGTCATCACCGGCGCGACCGGACAGCTCGGCCGTTTGATCATCAAGGACCTGCTCGCCGCCGGCGTACCGGCGGATGGGATCACGGCCGTCGCGCGCAGCGCGGACAAGGCCGCCGATCTGGTGGCGAAGGGCGTCGGTCTGCACATCGCCGACTACGACCGGCCCGAGACGTTCGCCGGGGCGTTCCGGCCCGAGGACCGCGTTCTGCTGATCTCCGCCTCCGAGGTCGGCAAGCGCACGGCCCAGCACGCCGCGGTGATCGACGCGGCGAAGGCGGCGGGCGTGGCGCAGTTGGGGTACGTCGGTGTGTTCGGCGGGCCCAAGGCCGACTTCCTGCTCGCGGCCGAACACCGCGAGACCGAGCAGTCGATCCTCGACTCCGGTCTGCCGTACACCTTCCTGCGCAACAACTGGTACTCCGAGATGTACACCGGCGACCTGGCAGGCATCGTGGAGCGGGGCGCCATCGTCAACCACGTCGCCGAGGGCGGCCGCATCGCCACCGCCACGCGCTCCGACTTCGCCGCGGCCGCGGCGGTCGTCCTGCACACCGACGGGCATCTGAACAAGGCGTACGAACTGAGCGGCGACACCGCGTGGACGTTCGAGGAGTTCGCGGAAGAGCTGACACGGCAGACGGGCACGAAGGTCGTGCACACGTCGGTGTCGGCCGCCGAGCACAAGGCGATCCTCACCGGCGTGGGGCTTCCCGAGGGCTTCGCCGACATCCTCGTGGACGTGGACGACGCCATCAGCCGCGGTGCGCTGTCCGGCACTCCGGGCGACCTGTCGCGGCTCATCGGACGCCCGACCACGCCGATCGCCGACACGATCGCGGAGGCGCTGGCCTCCTGACGCCACGACGGCTCCGTACGGCAGGCGCCCGCTAGATCCGATCTAGCGGGCGCCTCGCCGTTTCTCGCGCCTATGGGATGACGCCGGACAGCCGAGGAGGGGCGCCGATGTGGATCACGGAGGCCGTGCCCCCGCTGCGCATGGCAGCGATCATCGGAAGCACCAGGGAGGGCCGTGTCTGCGACGTCATCGGCCGGTGGTTCGTCGAACGGGTGCGAGAGCGGAAGGACCTCCAGATGGAGGTCGTCGACCTGGCCGAGTTCGCCTTCCCCGCCAGGTACCCGCATGAGGCGACGTCCCCCATGCGCAGGTTCACCGCGGAGATAGGCAGAGCCGACGCCTTCGTGGTGGTCACTCCCGAGTACAACCGCAGTTTCCCCGCGTCCCTCAAGCAGGCGATCGACTACGCCTACGACGAGTGGCAGGCCAAGCCGGTCGGCTTCGTGTCGTACGGCTGCAGGTCGGAGGGCATCTATGCGATCGAGCAGCTACGGACGATCTTCACTGAGCTGCATGCCGTGACCATGCGTGACAGCGTCGGCTTCAACCTGCTCGGCGGCGGCGTCGACGACAGCGGCAGGCCATGCGGCACCGACGAACAGATCCAGGCGAGCAAGGCCATGCTCGACCAGCTCGTCTGGTGGGGCCTCGCGCTGCGGGCCGCGCGCGCCGCGAGGCCGTACGTCGCGTAACCGGAGAGGACAGATCATGGGTGAGCTTGGAACCGGCCCGGCGATAGAGACGTCGGGCCTGATCAAGATTTTCGGGAAGAACCGTGCGCTCGACGGCCTGGACCTCACGGTCCCCGCCGGGACGGTGTACGGCGTGCTCGGCCCCAACGGGGCGGGCAAGACCACGGCGGTGCGGATCCTGGCCACACTGCTCCGCCCCGACGGCGGCGAGGCGCGGGTGTTCGGTCACGACGTCCTGCGCAATCCGGACGCGGTGCGCGGCAGGGTGAGCCTGACCGGGCAGTTCGCCTCGGTGGACGAGGACATGACCGGGATGGAGAACCTCGTCCTGATCGCCAGGCTTCTCGGCTACCGGAAGCCGGGCGCCAGGGACAGGGCGGGACAACTGCTGGAGGCGTTCGGGCTCACGGACGCCACCGACCGCCAGGTGAAGAACTACTCCGG
>Ga0310811_10005972_pt1 | contig 15502 bp, 12 predicted proteins | sample YCmetagenome_FD_207642 | JGI IMG/M metagenome (GOLD analysis project Ga0310811, IMG submission 207642) | Soil microbial communities from experimental microcosm in Duke University, North Carolina, United States - YC | ecosystem: Engineered > Artificial ecosystem > Soil microcosm > Unclassified ...
CCGCTGACCGCCGCCTTGGCGGTGATCGGCGGCGACTACACGCTGCACGGCGTCTCGCGGATGCACGAACGGCCGATCGGCGATCTGGTCGATGCGCTCAACGAAATCGGCGCGCGTATCGAATACACCGGCGAACCCGGCTTCCCGCCGCTGCATATCCAGCGCGGCCATATCCATGCCGAGCGCATGAAGGTGCGCGGCAATGTATCGAGCCAGTTCCTGACGGCCTTGCTGATGGCAGCACCCCTGATGGCGCGAGAGCGCAATGTGACGATTGATGTCATCGGCGAGCTGATTTCCAAGCCGTACATCGAAATCACACTGAACCTGATGCGTCGCTTCGGTGTCGAGGTGCAGCGTGACGGTTGGCAGTCCTTCACAATCGCGGCCGGCCAAGGCTATCGCAGCCCGGGAACCATCCACGTGGAAGGCGACGCCTCGTCCGCATCCTATTTCCTGGCGGCCGGTGCGATCGCGCACGGCCCGGTGCGTGTCGAAGGCGTGGGCAAGGACAGTATTCAGGGCGATGTGCGCTTCGTCGATGCGTTGCGTCAGATGGGCGCGACCGTTACGTTGGGCGAGAACTGGATCGAAGCGCAATCGAACGGTGCGCTGAAAGCCGTCGACGCCGACTTCAACCATATTCCGGACGCCGCGATGACGATTGCCGTTGCCGCTCTGTACGCGGACGGCCCGACCACGTTGCGCAATATCGGCAGCTGGCGTGTGAAGGAAACCGATCGGCTCGCCGCCATGGCCATCGAGTTGCGCAAGCTCGGCGCGACGGTGGAAGAAGGCGATGATTATCTGCGTGTGACGCCGCCGGCCGAAATTCAGCCAGCCGCGATCGATACTTACGACGATCACCGGATGGCGATGTGCTTTTCGCTGGCCTCGCTGGACGGTGCGATTCGTCGTGGCGCGCCGATCCGCATCAATGATCCGCAATGCGTGGCCAAGACCTTTCCCGATTATTTCGGCGCCTTTGCAAAGGTGACCGAAGAGACGCTGTTTTAAGCTAGCCTGTATCGCGGGCGACAGAAGCTCGTCCGCGTGATTCTCAACGGATTTCCTCATGTCCACACTCGACAATATTCCCGTCATCACGATCGACGGTCCGACCGCTTCCGGCAAGGGAACGGTGGCGCAGCTGGTGGCCGACAAACTGCATTTCCACTATCTGGATTCTGGCGCGCTGTACAGGTTGACCGCGTTGTCCGCCCTGCGTGCCGGCAGCCCGCTGGATGACGAACAGGCGCTGGCCAGCTTGGCCGCCGGCTTGCGTCCGCGCTTTACCGGCAGCGGGATTTTTCTTGGCGAAGAAGAGGTCAGTAACGCGATCCGAGCCGAAGAGGTTGGCAATACGGCATCGAAAATCGCTGCGCTGCCGGCCTTGCGCAAGGCGCTGGTCGAATTGCAACTCGGTTTTCGCGAAGCGCCCGGGCTCGTCGCGGATGGTCGCGATATGGGCACGGTAATTTTCCCAAAAGCTTGTCTGAAGGTATTTCTGACCGCCAGTGCCGAGGCACGCGCGGAAAGACGATATAAGCAATTGATTGACAAGGGATTTTCTGCTAATATGCACGACCTTTTGAAGGATTTGAACGAGCGCGATGCGCGCGACGCCAGTCGGGCGGTCGCTCCGCTCAAGCCGGCCGAAGGTGCGTATTTGCTGGACACTTCGGACTTGACCGTGAATCAGGCGGTGGAACAGGTGCTTGGCTGGTATGCCGCTGTAACGAAGTCTTGATTGCTGTATGTGGTGTCTGCGTGGCGCAAAGCTTTGCAGACGATGAGTAACCTAACCCAGTATCCGTACGGTTTGTATGAAACGAACCGAGTGCAAAACGGATAGTGGTCAAAAACCTGTTCACACTATGTCTACTGCTGTTAATTCCCAACAAACCTCCGGCATGGAAAGCTTTGCTGCGCTGTTCGAAGAGTCGCTGTCTCGCCAAGACATGCGCTCCGGCGAAGTCATTTCGGCCGAAGTCGTTCGCATCGATCACAACTTCGTGATCGTGAACGCTGGCCTGAAGTCGGAAGCATTCATTCCTATCGAAGAATTCAAGAACGACAGCGGTGAGCTGGAAGTCAATGTCGGCGACTTCATCACCGTTGCGATCGAATCGCTGGAAAACGGCTTTGGCGACACCATCCTGTCGCGCGACAAGGCCAAACGTCTGGCTTCGTGGCTCTCGCTGGAAAAAGCGATGGAGTCCGGCGAGATCGTTACCGGTACCGTCAATGGCAAGGTCAAGGGCGGCCTGACCGTTCTGACCAACGGCATCCGTGCCTTCCTGCCGGGTTCGCTGGTCGATACCCGTCCGGTCAAGGACACCACGCCGTACGAAGGCAAAACCCTGGAATTCAAGGTCATCAAGCTCGACCGCAAGCGCAACAACGTCGTGCTGTCGCGTCGCGCCGTCATCGAAGCATCGATGGGCGAAGAGCGTGCGAAGCTGATGGAAACGCTGAAGGAAGGCACGGTCGTGACCGGCGTCGTCAAGAACATCACCGACTACGGTGCGTTCGTTGACCTCGGCGGCATCGACGGTCTGCTGCACATCACCGACCTGGCATGGCGTCGCGTGCGTCATCCGTCGGAAGTGCTGTCGGTTGGCCAGGAAATCACCGCAAAAGTCCTCAAGTACGATCAAGAGAAGAACCGCGTTTCGCTGGGCGTCAAGCAATTGGGCGACGATCCATGGACCGGTCTGTCCCGTCGTTACCCGCAAGGCACCCGCCTGTTCGGTAAAGTCACCAACCTCACCGACTACGGCGCATTCGTCGAAGTCGAACAAGGTATCGAAGGTCTGGTGCACGTTTCCGAAATGGACTGGACCAACAAGAACGTGGCGCCGAACAAAGTCGTTCAACTGGGCGATGAAGTCGAAGTCATGGTTCTGGAAATCGACGAAGAACGTCGTCGTATCTCCCTCGGCATGAAGCAATGCAAGCCGAACCCATGGGATGACTTTGCCGTTACCCACAAGAAGGGTGACAAGGTCAAGGGCGCGATCAAGTCGATCACCGACTTCGGCGTGTTCATCGGTCTGCCTGGCAACATCGACGGTCTGGTTCACCTCTCCGACCTGTCCTGGACCGAAAGCGGCGAAGAGGCCGTTCGCAAGTTCAAGAAGGGCGACGAACTGGAAGCAGTCGTGCTGGCAATCGACGTGGAACGCGAGCGCGTTTCGCTGGGCGTCAAGCAGCTGGAAGGCGACCCGTTCAACAACTACGCTGCAATGAACGACAAGGGCGCGCTGGTTACCGGCACGGTCAAATCGGTCGAGCCTAAGGGCGCAGTGATCCAGTTGTCGGATGAAGTCGAAGGCTATCTGCGCGCTTCCGAAATCTCCCGCGATCGCGTGGAAGATGCCGGTACGCACTTGAAAGTCGGCGACTCCGTCGAAGCAATGGTGATCAACGTCGATCGCAAGGCACGCAGCATCCAGCTGTCGATCAAGGCGAAGGACAACGTCGAAACGCAGGAAGCCATGCAGAAGATGTCGGCTGACTCCAACGCCGCTTCCGGTACGACGAGCCTGGGCGCATTGCTCAAAGCTAAACTCGACAACAAGAACTAAGTTCATCATCAATGACAAAGTCGGAGCTGATTGCCCGTCTGGCCGAGCGTTATCCGCAGCTGGTAGCCAAGGATGCGGATTTCGCGGTCAAAACCATCCTCGACGCGATGTCGGACGCCTTGGCGACCGGGCAGCGCATCGAGATTCGCGGCTTCGGCAGCTTTGCGCTGAATAGCCGCCCGCCTCGCATCGGACGCAATCCGAAGTCGGGCGACAAGGTGATGGTCCCGGAAAAGCGGGTACCGCACTTCAAGCCAGGCAAGCAGTTGCGCGAGCGGGTGGACGCCATGGTGGGTCAACCGATCATTGATGACTAAGTTGTTTGCATTGAAAATAAAACGGCATCCTCGGATGCCGTTTTTTTTCACGTACAATTTCAGCAATTTTGCATATTGCACATGACTGATGTGGCGGTGTCAGTCTGCGCTTGAATAAAGGATGTCGCACCATGAAGATTCTGTTCAGAATACTGGCCGTCGCGCTCTTCATCGTGTTTTTCGGTTTTGCGCTGAAAAATACGCAGGAAGTTGCACTGCAGTTCTTCATGGGCTACGAGATTCGCGGTCCGCTGGTGTTGCTGCTGCTTGGTTTCTTTGCAGTCGGCGCCGTACTTGGTGTGCTCGCCATGACGCCGACCTTTGTTCGCCATCGCCGCGAACTGGCACGGCATCGTAAAGCCATCGTCACGCTGCAGAAGGAAAATCAGGCGCAGATGACGGCGCGTACGCAAGCACCGCAACCAGACGGCGTCGTCGGCCCCTGAAGCAGTACATCGTCTACCTACTCTTCTCATAGGTTTGCATGGAATTTGAAACTTGGTGGTTGATCGGCATTCCTGCCTTTTTTGCGCTGGGCTGGATCGCCGCGCGCATCGACATCAGTCATGTGGTGTCCGAATCGCGTACGCTGCCGCGCGGTTACTTCAAGGGCCTCAACTTTCTGCTCAACGAGCAGCCCGACAAGGCAATCGACGCTTTTATCGAAATCGTGAAGCTGGATCCGGAGACGGTCGAATTGCATTTTGCGCTCGGCAATCTGTTCCGCCGCCGTGGTGAGACGGAACGCGCCATCCGCGTCCATCAAAATCTTCTGGCGCGCCCCGATTTGCCGCAGGAGCATCTGGTGCACGCGCAATACGAACTCGGTCAGGACTATCTGAAGGCGGGCTTGCTGGATCGCGCGGAAGAAACGTTCAACCTGCTGATCGACACGCAGTACAGCGCGCAGGCACGTCGCGCACTGCTGGAGATCTATCAGCGCGAAAAGGAGTGGCGTCGCGCCATTGATGCCGCACATGCGCTGCAGGAGTCCGGCGCTGGTGGGCGGCAAAAGGAAATCGCGCATTTTTATTGCGAACTCGCTCAGGACGAACTGGTGCATACGCATCCCGATGCCGCGATCGCCTTGCTGGAACAGGCGCTCGCGGCAGACCGCACCAGCGTGCGTGCAACCATCCTGATGGGAGACGCATACCTGGCGAAAGACGACATCGAAACTGCCTTGAATACCTGGCGCCGTGTTGAACATCAAAGCGTGCCGCACGTTGCGCTGGTCGCACAACGCCTGATGGATGGCTATCGTGCAGTAGGTCGTGCGCCGGAAGGCGTAAAGCTGCTGAAGTTCTACTTGTCGGAAGCCTCCTCGATCGACCTGATCGAAGTTGTGTTCAAGGCTGTACTGGAACTGGAAGGCGTCGATGCGGCGAACCAATTGGTCAGCGACGAACTGCGCCGCACGCCTACGCTGCTGGGGCTGGACAAGCTGTTGGAAGCGCGCCTGATGGACGCGCCGCCCGAGATGCGCCCAGAACTGTCCATGGTGAAAAACCTGGTGCACGGCTATACCCAGAAGCTCGCGCGTTATCAGTGCAGCAATTGCGGCTTCAAGGCACGCCAGTATTACTGGCAATGTCCCGGCTGCAGCAAATGGGGCAGCTATCCACCGAGACGAACAGAAGAACTGAACGTGATGAATTGACGGTTCAAAGGCGCGCCTCATGAACTCGTTGAACACTGAAGGGGAGGGAGCATGTTAAAAGCGATTTTTGTGCTCGCCATCGCAACGTTTGCGAACTTTGCGTGTGCAGCAGTCGACGTCAACACGGCGGACCAAGCCGCGCTGGACGGCATCAGGGGCGTTGGACCGACGATGTCCAAGGCCATACTGGCGGAACGCAGCAAGCATGGTGATTTCAAGAGCTGGGCTGATTTGCAGTCACGCGTAAAAGGAATCGGCGAAAAAAATTCCGAGCGCTTCTCTGAAGCGGGGATGACCGTCAATGGTGTACCTAAGTCTGTCATCACATCCAACGGCAAGCAGAATGCGGCGGCAGCGAAATGAGCGATAAAGCAGACGCTTCGCTTGAAAACCTATGGATCAGTTAGTTGCCGATTGACATGAACCCCGCAGCCTGCGGGGTTTTTTATTGGCAGTCTGTTGTGATGCGCAGGATACGTCGGCTTGCGTCTCCGATTAAAATGAACGTTTTTCCCGACGGCTGAATTTCCATGTCATATAAAACCATCGAAGACACGATAGGCAACACGCCGCTGGTGCAATTGAAGCGCCTCGGCGGCGAGGAGGCCGCGCGTCGCAACAACGTCATCCTGGCTAAACTGGAAGGCAACAACCCGGCCGGTTCGGTGAAGGACAGACCCGCGTTTTCGATGATCAAGCACGCCGAGGCGCGTGGCGATATCAAACCGGGCGATACGCTGATCGAAGCGACCAGTGGCAATACCGGCATTGCACTTGCGATGGTGGCTGCGATGCGCGGCTATAAGATGGTGCTGCTGATGCCCGAGAACCTGAGCGAGGAACGGCGCCAAAGCATGGCTGCCTATGGCGCAAAGATCGTGCTGACGCCAAAGTCCGGCGGTATGGAATATGCGCGCGATCTGGCCGAGCAGATGCAGAAGAATGGCGAAGGCATCATCCTCGATCAATTTGCCAATCCGGATAATCCGCTTGCCCACTACGAAAGCACCGGCCCGGAACTGTGGCGAGATACCGAAGGCCGCATCACGCATTTCGTCAGTGCGATGGGCACCACTGGCACGATCATGGGCGTATCACGCTATTTGAAGGAAAAAAATCGCGATGTTCGCATCATCGGTGCGCAGCCTGAGGAAGGGTCGCAGATTCCGGGCATACGTAAATGGCCTGAAGCATATCTGCCTCGCATTTACCAGGCTGACATGGTCGACCAGCTGGAATATGTGAGTCAGAGTGCCGCCGAGCAGACGGCGCGGCGTTTGGCGAAGGAAGAGGGAATTTTCTGTGGAATATCTTCCGGCGGCGCATGCGAAGTCGCATTGCGACTTGCACAGACCGCCGAAAACGCCACGATCGTCTTTATCGTATGCGACCGTGGAGACCGATACCTGTCGACTGGCGTGTTCCCTGCCTGAGGCCGTCTCAGGCAGGTCCGTCTACAGGAATTATTCGGACTTGTCGCTGCCGTTATTGAGCGGTTCCTTCGGCTTGAACTGCTTGTCGCTGATACGGAACTTGTCGCGACGGTCACCCATCAGGATGCGCAGATCGCGAATGCTCAGATCACTGACTTCGTGCATGCGGATCAGCAGCGAGGCACCGACCGGCAGGCGGCGGTGACGGATCTTACTGATCACAGGCGGCGCGACTTCCAATGCCCGCGACAACGCTGCATCGTTTTTCAAATGCAATTTCTCGATCAGAGAATCCAGCAGATGATTGGGATCGTAGGCGACCTGATCGGCAAGCCGGTTGCTGGTCGGTTGTTGCGTTTCCTGGGAAGTGTTCATATCGTCGGTCTCGATTTATCAGTGAATAATTGTGATGTCGGAATACGGCTGTATCGCAACGAATAGTTATTGGAGCTTGTCACAATAGTAAAGTTGCATTCCGGGACGATTTTTTCATGGGCTTAAGTAAAATTTACCATGAGTAACCAATATAACAAGAAATTTCAGAATTGCAATTAAAAGTCATGCAATATTGCTATTACTTTGTCTGAAGGAAATCTCCAAAGTTCCACAAAACTGTAACAGTTTTAACAGACTCGACCATTGGCGAAAACGTTCTTTTTCCTGAGCGTTTCCTCTTGGCAACTCTCTCTATCGTTAGCGGCCGATTTCCAGTTTTTTCCAGCCGGTGTGTCCCAAGCGGCGCAGGGTTTCCATGTTTTTTTCATAAATCGTCGCAGCGTCTGGAAAGGCGGCCACAGCCTTGTCTATGCTGTCTTCTCGCAGGAGGTGAAGGATGGGATACGGCGAGCGGTTTGTAAAATTTTCAATGTCATCGGCGTCCGAATCCGCAAAGCGGTAGTCGGGATGGAAGCTGGCAATCTGTATGTCGCCATCCAGCGATAGCGCTTCCAACGTAGCGTCCGCCACGTCAAGAAAGTCGTTGTAGTCAAGGAAGTCGGTCAGCGCCCAAGGATGAATCAGCAAGGTGGTGTCGATCTGCGCCGCATCCGCGTCATGCAGGACGCGCAGTTCATTTTCCAACTCCGCGAGCAGTTGATCGGTGTCACGCGACGAACTGACGACGTAGCGAATCTGCTCCCTGATGTACACGGCTTTGGCGAAAGGGCACAGATTGAGTCCGATCACAGCCTTTTCTATCCAGGCGCGGGTGCGGGCAATGATGAGGTCGTCAGAGGACATGGCAAAAAGCGGGAGCGAAAAATTCATTGTAACGGCGTGAGGCAGATCAAAGCATGACCTTGTCGCTCAATCACGCTATCCTTGCGGGCTCTTTCCTTTGGTGTGTCTTCATGGCTCTCAAATCCACTATCTTCAAGGCCGAACTCCAGATCGCTGACATGGATCGCGGTTATTACGGCACGCACGCCTTGACCGTCGCTCGCCATCCGTCGGAGACAGACGAGCGCATGATGGTGCGTATTCTCGCCTTCGTCCTGCACGCAAGCGAGACGCTCGCCTTTGGCAAAGGTTTGAGCGCCGACGATGAACCCGACCTTTGGCAGAAGGACTTGACCGGCGCCATCGAGTACTGGATCGAAGTCGGGCAGCCGGACGAGCGGCGCATCATGAAGGCTTGCGGTCGTGCCGCGGAGGTGTGGATCTACAGCTACGGCAATGTCAGTAATATCTGGTGGAACCAGATTGCCGGCAAGCTCGATCGTGCAAGGAATCTGCGCGTGCTTCAACTCGCGCCGGCAGATACCGATGCCTTGGCTCGGCTCGCGCAGCGCAGCATGCAGTTGCAATGCACGATCCAGGATGGGCAGCTCTGGATCAATGCGGAAGGGGAAACGCTCACGATTCAGCCGGCCTGTTTGAAGGAATTGCCGCCCGCCTGATCTTTGCCGTGGCTCTTTTATTCATCCGTTGCCACATCGGTACGCGCCCGTTTGTGGTCAATTGAGGACAGCTGGACACGCCAGTTGTTAATCTTTGTGAACCCGATGGCATTTCGGGTCATTGCACGGCGATATGCCTCTAAAATCTTGCCTTGGCATATTTTTTGACGGTATTCCACCAGCACATCACCTTGCAATCTTCTCCCGAGGCTTCCTGCCGCTGCATTTCCCCCGCTTCGCCCTGGTCCCATATCGTCGCTGACGCAGGGCGGCCAGGCTTTACCGTCCGCTTCCGTGATCAGCTGGTGCGGTGGGTACTGCTGCTTGCATGCCTGCTGCTCGTCGCTTCCGCCGTCTCCGCCGCGCCGGCTTCGAGGACGAAAACGGCAATACAGAACACCGCTGTGCCGGATGCGGTGGAAAAGGTCAGCCTCACGCTGAACAAGCTGGGCGCGAATCGGCCGATCGAATTGCGCGGCACGGATGGCACGGCGGAAGTGAGCTTCAGCGTGCGGCTCGATCAACTCGTCACTCGCGCTCGCCTCAACCTCACGTATACGGTGTCGCCGGCGCTGTTGCCCGACCTCTCTCATCTCAAGGTCTATTTAAACGACGAGGTGGTCTCGATCATTCCGGTGAAGAAGGAAAACGCTGCGGCGCAGCAGAAGATTGCGATTGACCTGGACCCGCGTTATCTCACCGATTTCAACAAGCTGAAGTTCCAGTTGATTGGTCATTACACCAATGAATGCGAATCGCCGTTTCATTCCAGTTTGTGGGCGACGATCAGCAACACGAGCACCCTAGATCTAGATTTTCGGCCGGTGATGCTGAAAAACGATCTGGCGATTTTCCCCGCGCCATTTTTCGACTATCGCGATAACGGCATGCTGAAGCTGCCGTTTGCATTCGGCGCATCGCCGAGTCTCGATACGCTTCGCGCGGCCGGCGTGCTGGCGTCGTGGTTCGGCGGCCTTGCCAACTATCGCAACGCGCAGTTTCCGAGTTACCTGGACAGCCTGCCGTCGGGCTATGCCGTCGTCATGCTGACCAATAGCGAGCGGCCGGCGTATCTCGCCAGCTTGCCGAAAGTTGCGTTGCCGACGATATCGGTGATTAGCCATCCGACCAATCCCAACGCGAAATTGCTGCTGATCCTCGGACGCGACGCTACCGACCTGACGAAGGCGGTGGATGCCATCACCTTCGGCAATGCTGCGCTTTCCGGTACGACGATGACCGTCAAGGACTTGAAATACCCCCAGCGTCGCGCTGCCTACGATGTGCCGCGCTGGATACCGGTGGGACGCCCGGTGAAGTTCGGTGAACTGGTCAGCGATCCGCTCCAGCTCCAGTCGCGCGGCGTGCTGTTCCAGGGAATTTCGGTCAATGCCCGCATGCCGGCAGACCTGTTTGCGTGGGAATCGAAGGGCGTCGCAGTCGATTTGAAGTATCGCTATACGCCGTCGGGCGATACGAACAACGCGCGCCTGAATGTCGAGATCAACGACGAATTCGTCGACTCCTTCAATCTCGAAACCGGCCAGCGCAGCGACACCAAGAGCAAGTTCAGCTTGCCGCTGCTGGACGATGGCCTCGCGGGCGGCAGGACCGATTTTTCGATCCCCGCATTCCGCATCGGCAGCAACAACCGCCTGTATTTTTCCTTCGACATTCCGCCGCTGGACAACGGCAAGTGCCGCGCGACGCCGGCCAGCGACAACCGCGCTGCCATCGACCCCGATTCAACGATCGATCTGTCGCGCTTCGATCATTACGCGGCGCTGCCGAATCTAGCCTTCTTTGCGAACAGCGGTTTCCCGTTCACCAAGTACGCCGACCTTGCCGAGACGACGGTCGTGATCCCGGATGCGCCGAACGTGGCGGAGATTTCCACCATGCTGGGCGCAATGGGCATGATGGGCGCTTCTACCGGCGCACCGGCGACTTTCGTGAAGATGCGTTATGCAAGCGAGCTCGACAAGGCGGGCAACACCGATATTCTGATCATCGCCGATCATGGCGCAGAGAGCGTGCTGCAGCGCTGGGCCAAATCGCTGCCCGCCATGCTGAGCGCAGCCGAACGCAGCTTCAGTCCCCTGACCCGCACCGTGGACACGGCTTATGAATGGTTCGGTTTGAACAAGCGACAGGAAAATCTGAACGGCGCCGAAGCCACGCTGAAGGGCGATGGTCCGCTGGGCGCGATCATCGGGTTTCAATCGCCGCTGGCAAAAGGGCGCAGCGTGGTTGCCTTGACCGGCACCGACGCCACGCAGCTCTCGGCAGTGCTCGATGCGTTGCAGGATGGCGGCAAGGTGCGCCTGGTGCGCGGCGATCTCGCGCTGGTACGCGGCGATACGGTGGAAAGCTTCCGCACTGACAACGATATTTACTACGTCGGCCACCTGTCGTGGTGGCGCTGGATCTGGTACCGCTTCACCGGGCATCCGATGCTGGTTGCGTTGCTCGGCATTTTTGCCGGCATCATCGTCGCATTGATGGCTTACAAGGCGCTGCGCGCGCTGGCGGCACGTCGGCTGAAGTAGAGGCGAGTGCGATGAACCGTCCTTCACGCTGGCCCGATCGTGCGCGTCGCTTCGTGCTGCTGATGCTTCTATCGCTTTCGGCTTCCGCTTATGCAGCTTGTAGCGCGCAATGGCAGGATTGGGAAGCGTTCAAGAAGACCTTCATCAGTGAAGGCGGCCGCGTGATCGATGCAAGCCTCGAAAGCAAGGCGACGACATCGGAGGGACAGTCGTATGCATTGTTCTTCGCGCTCGTCGCCAACGATCGTGCAAGCTTCGAGCGTGTCCTCAAGTGGACCGAAGACAATCTCGCGCAGGGCGATCTCACTGCCCATCTGCCTGCATGGATATGGGGAAAAAAGCCGGACGGCAGCTGGGGAGTCATCGACAGCAATGCCGCGTCCGATGCGGATCTGTGGATCGCCTATGCGCTGGGCGAGGCGGGACGCCTGTGGAACGATCGGCGCTACGTCGCCTTGTCCTCCTTGCTGGCGCAGCGCATTCTGCGTGAAGAGACCGCGGACTTGCCAGGTTTGGGTCTGACATTGCTGCCGGGCCCGGTCGGTTTTGCATCGGCGGATGGCTGGCGGCTCAATCCGAGCTATATGCCGCTGCAGTTGATGCAGTGGTTTGCCAAGCGCAGTACCGATGCGCGCTGGGATGCGCTGCTGGCGTCTTCCCGGCGCGTCATCCTTGCCTCTGCCGCAAACGGATTCGCGCCGGACTGGATCATCTACCGGCAGGACAAGAGCTTTCAGATCGACACGCAGGGCAGCGAGAAAGGCGAGGGCGCCTACAACGCCATCCGCGTGTACCTGTGGGCCGGCATGATGTCCGAACATGCGAGCGATCGCGCCGCACTGTTGCAACAGCTCGCGCCAATGGCGCACTTCATCCAGGACAAAGGTTATCCTCCAGAGTCGATCGATGTCCGCACCGGCGTAGCGAACCGCGCAGGCCCCTCCGGCTTTTCGGCAGCGGTACTTCCCTTCCTTTCCTCTTCCGGATATTCGCAGGCCTTCAAGGAACAGCAATGGCGGCTTGAAAGCCGGCCGCTGAAGCCGGATGCCTACTACGAGCAGGTGCTGGGATTGTTTGCCAACGGCTGGCTGCAGCAACGCTTCCGGTTCGATGCGGCAGGCAGCCTGAGCCCACGCTGGACCGGCAACTGCCGATGAAGCCGCGCGCCCTGGTGCTCGCGATGGCGCTGGCCGGCGCCATCGCTTCCATTTCCCCGGTGCAGGCGCAGCAGGACAGCGTCCGCAATCTTCTGCAGGCGGCACGCCTGTGGGAGGGCAAGGATCGTCCCGATATTGCGCGCGAATTCCTGCAGAAGGCATTGCTGATTCAGCCCGATGCGCCCGAAGTGCTTGCCATGCTCGGCAATCTCGCGGCGCGAAGCGGGAAAACCGATGAGGCGCTGCGCTATCAGCGACAGCTTGAGCGGCTTGCTCCTTCCAGTCCCCTGCTTGCCGAAATGCGTGACACGCTGCGCGTCAACACGACAGAAAAGGCGACGCTCGCGCGCATGCGGCTGATGGCGCGCGCCGGACAGGTCGAGGAAGCAGCGAAGCTGTTGCAGAAGCTGTATCCGGGCAAACCGCCGCATGGCGATCTGGCAGTCGAGTACTACAGCATCATCGGTAGTACGCCGAAGGGCTATGCGATGGCGAAGGACAATCTGCAGTCCCTTTATCGCGAGACCGGCGACGAGCGCTACCGGCTCGCCTTGCTCAATCTGATGGTGACCAACAGCGCGACGCGGCCTGCCGCCATCAAGGGGTTTGAGGAGCTGGCGAAATCCAGCGGCGTCAATGCGCGCAAGCTGCAGGAAGCATGGCGCAACAGTCTCTACAAGCTGCCTGACAACAACGACACGATTGCGGCGATCCGCCGTTACCTCGCCGTGTACCCCGACGATCGTTCGATGATGGATCAGATCGCCACCGTGCAGAAGAATCAGCGCGAGCGCGGCAGGGACGGCGGCAGCATCGACGACGACAAGCATTCCTCCGATCCTTTTGTCGTCGCGCGCGCATACGCACTGGACGCGCTGGACAAGGGCGACCTGGATCTCGCCGAAAAGAAGTTGCAGTTGCTGCTGAAGCAGCGGCCGGCTGACGGTGAAACCATCGGTGGTCTCGGCATGGTGAAGTTCAAGCGCGGCCAGCATGAGGAGGCGGCCGAAATGTTCGCCCGCGCCAATCGCGCGACGCCCGGCGGCAGCCGGAAATGGCGCGGCATGGTGACGACGGCGCACTTCTGGGAAGCCATGCGCAGCGGCGATCGACTGTTGGAAGCCGGGCAGCTGGCACAGGCCGAACAAGCGGCAAATGCCGCGCTTGTCTTGCAGCCCGGCGACGCGGACGCATTGGTCCTGCTCGCCAATATTCGTTTTGCCGCGAAGGACGCCGACGGTGCGGAAAAGCTGTACCGGCAGGCGCTTGCGCGCGAACCGGACAATGGCGGCGCCATGCGTGGACTGGTCAGCTTACTGGCGCGGACCGGACGGCGCGAGGAAGCGTTTGTGCTACTGGGCTCCTACGCGCAGCGCCATCCAAAGGAACAGGGCAAGTACGCCGGTGTGCAAGCGGACCTGCTGCGGGACCAGGCCGATCTCGATATCGCGGCAGGGCGACCGAGCCGCGCGGTGCAGGCACTCGAAGCAGCGATCCTGCTGCAACCGCTGGATGCGTGGAACCGCTATGCACTCGCGAAGCTGTATGAGCAGCTCAAGCTCGCGCCACTGGCAAGACAGGTCATGAATGAAGGCGTCGATGCAGCGCCCAAGGATGCTTCGATGCGCTACGCGCGCGCATTGCTGCTGATCAGCGAGGCCGAGTACGAGTTGGCGTTGAAAGACCTGGCCATCATTCCGGACGCCGAGAAGACGCCTTCGATGAAGAACGCCGCCGTGCGAGCGAGCTTGAACCTGTATATCGCGCAAGCCAAGGCGGCACTGCAAAAGAACGAACCCGAGCAGGCCGGCCGCATCATGGCCGCCGCCGAAGATCTCGCGCTGCAACAGGAAGGAATGGCAGCAGCCGAGCAGGTGGCTGAAGGCTGGTTCAGCATGAATCTGCCGCAGCGCGGGCTCGCGCTGATGCGCCGGCATCTCGACGAACAAAGCCCGACCGAGGACAGGCTCTACTATGCGTCCCTGCTGAACCGCGCGAAGCAGGATCAGGAGCTGGCGGCGCTGCTGCCCGCGCTGAGCGACGCGGTGGAGAAGGAGCCGGCGGAGCGCATGAGCGAAGAGACGATCCGCCTGCAAGAAATCCGGGAAGCCTTGCAGAATCGCGAACTGCAACGCCTGGTCGACGACGGCGACGTACGTCTGGCGCGCCAACGCGTCGCACGTGGCGCTACAACCAAGGATGACCAGGCGGCGCGCGCACTCGCGCGACGCTGGCTGCTGGTGCGGCAGCCTCTGAAGGCCCTGCCTATCTTGCGCGACCTGAAGCAGCGCCATCCGGCGGATACCGGCGTGCGCATCGATCTGATCGACGCCTATTACGACAGCCATCGTCGGTCTGCTGCACAGAACGAGGCTGCAGAACTGCTGGCGATGACGCAGCGCGACGATCTGCAGGGTCGGCTCGATGTCGTGCGCGCCCTGATCCACATCGACGACTATCGCGCGGCCGGTCAGGTGCTCGACGATCTGGCACAGCGCTTCCCCGACAACGCCGATATTGCGCTACAGGCAGGCCGTGTGGCAGCCGGTGAACGCGACTACAACCGCGCGATCCGTTTCTTCCAGCTGAGCGAAAGTCTGTCGATGGCACCGACGAAACAGGACGAAGCGAGCGACAAGCAGGTCATGCTCGATCTATTGCCGCTGGATGAAGGCGATCCGCATTGGCGCGGCGAGAAAGGCGAGGCCGAAGCAGCACTGCCCTTGAAACTCGATGTCATCGATGCGTCGCGCCTTGCGCACTTCACGTCGACCGGCAACGATGCGCTCGATCGCGCGCGCCAGCAAATCGCCGAGGTCGAGAACCGGCGTCAGCCGCGCATCGAGATCGGCCTCGATACCTTGTCCAAATCCTCGTCCGATGGAACGTCGACGTACG
>Ga0310811_10005973_pt1 | contig 15501 bp, 14 predicted proteins | sample YCmetagenome_FD_207642 | JGI IMG/M metagenome (GOLD analysis project Ga0310811, IMG submission 207642) | Soil microbial communities from experimental microcosm in Duke University, North Carolina, United States - YC | ecosystem: Engineered > Artificial ecosystem > Soil microcosm > Unclassified ...
CCGAGCTTGTCCGCAACCTGCTGCGCGGCGGCGAAGGTGGCGTCACTGGTGGCCAGGCCGCGGATGATTTCCACCAGTTTCATCATCGGCACCGGATTGAAGAAGTGCATGCCGATGAACTTGTCCGACCGTCCGGACAGCGCCGCCAGCTTGGTGATGGAGAGGGAGGATGTGTTGCTCGCCAGGATGGTGTCGGGGCCAAGGTGCGGCGCGATCTGGCGGTAGAGCTGTTCCTTCAGCGCCTCCTGCTCGGGTACCGCCTCGACGACGAGATCAGCGCCTTGCAGGAGTGAGAGATCCTGGCCGGTGACGAGGCGCTTGAGCGCCGCGTCCTTGGCCGCGGCGGTGATCGTGCCTTTCGCCACCTGCCGGTCCATGTTTTTGCTCATGGTGGCGATGGCTTTCGGCAGCGCCGCCTCGAACGCGTCAATCAGCGTCACGTCATAACCGGACAGCAGGGCGGTATGGACGATGCCATTTCCCATCAGCCCGGCGCCGATGACGCCGATTTTCGCGATGTTCATAGCGCTTTGTTCAACTCCGGAAGAAGGGTGAAGAGATCTCCGACCAGGCCGTAGTCAGCCACCTGGAAGATCGGCGCGTCCTCGTCCTTGTTGATGGCGACGATCACCTTGCTGTCCTTCATGCCGGCCAGGTGCTGGATCGCGCCGGAAATGCCGACGGCGATGTAGAGGTCCGGCGCCACGACCTTGCCGGTCTGGCCGACCTGGTAGTCGTTGGGCACGAAGCCGGCATCCACCGCCGCGCGGGAGGCGCCCACGGCCGCGCCGAGCTTGTCGGCAATCGGCTCGATCAGGCTGGTGAAATTCTCGCCGCTCTGCATGCCGCGGCCGCCGGAAATGATCACCCGCGCCGCGGTCAGTTCCGGGCGCTCGCTCTGCGACAGTTCGGCACCGACATAGCGCGAATTCTGGGCCGCCGCCGGCACGGCCACGCGTTCGACGCTTGCCGAACCGCCTTCGGCGGCCACCGGATCGAAGCTCGCGGCGCGTACGGTGATGACCTTCTTGGCGTCGGCGGATTTCACCGTCGCCAGCGCGTTGCCGGCATAGATCGGACGGACGAAAGTGTCGGCATCGATCACCTCCGACACGTCGCTGATCGGCTGCACGTCCAGCAGGGCGGCCGCGCGCGGCAGCACGTTTTTGCCCAGGGCAGTCGCGGCGGCGAAGATATGGGAATAGTCAGCGGCCAGCGAGACCACCAAAGCCGCCAGCGGCTCGGCCAGCGGGTGCTCCAGCGCGGCATCGTCGGCGACGAGGATCTTGGCGAGGCCCGGCAGCTTGGCGGCGCCTTCGGCCAGCTTGCTCACATCCTTGCCGGCGATCAGCCCATGCACCGCGCCCAGCTTCAGGGCGGCGGCGATGGCGGAGCGGGCGGGCTGCTTCACCCCGTTGGCGTCGCACTCGAGAATCACGAGAGAGGTCATGGTCAGATCACCTTCGCTTCGTTACGCAGCTTATCGACCAGCGCCGCCACGTCGGCCACCTTCACGCCAGCCTTGCGCGGCGGTGGCTCGGCCACCTTGATTATTGTCAACCGCGGCGCCGGATCGACGCCCAGATCCGCCGGCCTCAGCGTCTCGATCGGCTTCTTGCGGGCCTTCATGATGTTCGGCAGCGAGGCGTAGCGCGGCTCGTTCAGGCGCAGATCGGCGGTGATCACCGCCGGCAGGGTCAGCGCCACGGTCTCCAGCCCGCCATCCACCTCGCGGGTCACCTTCGCCACGCCGCCGGCAATCTCCACCTTGCTGGCGAAGGTGCCTTGCGGCCAGCCCAGCAGGGCCGCCAGCATCTGGCCGGTGGCGTTCATGTCGTCGTCGATCGCCTGCTTGCCCATCACCACGAGGTCGATACCTTCCTTTTCGACCACTGCCTTCAGCATTTTCGCAACCGCCAGCGGCTCCAGCAGGGCGTCGGTCTCGACCAGGATGCCGCGATCGGCGCCCATGGCCAGCGCCGTGCGGATCGTGTCCTGGCATTGCGCCACACCCATGGAAACGGCGATCACCTCCGTGGCGATCCCTTTCTCCTTCAGGCGCACCGCCTCCTCGACAGCGATCTCATCGAACGGGTTCATCGACATTTTCACGCCATTGGTTTCGACCGAACTCTGGTCGGCTTTAACCCGGACCTTGACGTTGAAGTCGACCACGCGTTTCACGGCGACCAATAGTTTCATGGTGTCATTTACCTGTGCTGGAGTCTGTAACTCGGGCGTCTGGACTCACGTCCGGGACTTAAATTATTGGCTCTGCGCCGCCGGGGGAAGGGCGGCAGTTGACCTATACTTACTCCGATTTACGCATACGGCATAGCCGCTCGATGGCTTCCTCGATGTCTTCCAGCCGGGCGCAGTAGCTGAGCCGGAAAAAATCGCCGCCGCGTGCGGCGTCAAAATCATAGCCCGGGGTCGCGGCGATGCCGGCCTCGTCGAGCAGCCGGTCGCAGAGGGCGGCGCTGTCGGCGGCGCGCCCGGCAATGTCGGCATAGAAATAGAACGCGCCGTCAGGGGACGAGAATTTCTTGAACCCCGCCGCATTCAGCCCTTCGGCCATGATGTCCCGGGCCTGTGCATAAGTTGCGCGCCTGGCCTCCAGCTCCTCGTGGCAGTCGAACGAAGCTTCCGCCGCGAGCTGGGAGATATGAGGCACGGAGATGAAGAAATTCTGCGCCAGCCGCTCCACCGGGCGGACCAGTTCCTCCGGCAGCACCATCCAGCCGACGCGCCAGCCGGTCATGGAGAAGTATTTCGAAAAGGAATTGATGACGATGGCGCTGTCGCTGAAGGTGGCGGCGGAGGCGACCGGCTTGCCGTAGGTGAGGCCATGATAGATCTCGTCGGAGATCAGCCTGATGCCGTTCGCATGGCAGTAGCGGGCGAGGCCGGCGATGGTCTCTGGCGGCAGCATAGAGCCGGTCGGATTGGCGGGACTGGCGATCAGCAGCCCGTCGGGCTTTTCGGGCAACGCCTCGAGCATGGCGACCGTCGGCTGAAAGGCGGTCTCGATGCCGCAGGGCAGGATCAGCGGTTTCAGCCCCAGGGCCGTCGCGATGTTCACATAAGGCGGATAATAGGGGGCGGCGAGGGCCAGGGTGTCGCCGGGGTCGAACGCCGCCAGATAGGCCAGGGAAAACGCGCCGGAGGCGCCGAACGTCACGGCGATCCGCTCGGGCGCGATGGTCGTGCCGTACCAGTCATGGATATGTGCGCTGATCCGTTCGCGCAGCGCCCTGCGGCCGAGCGCCTCGGTATAGCCCATCACGTCGCCGGCCTGCAGCGCGCTGGCCACGGCGCGGCGCGCGCCCTCGGGCAGGCCGGTGCCGGGCTGCCCGACCTCCATGCGCAGCAGGCGCGGCGCATCCGGGGGGAGGGTGAGTTGCCGCGCATTGGCCCGGTTGATCACATCCATCACCCGGAAGGATGGCACACCGCGGCCAATGCCGATTTTCAAGGCCACGGAATCAGCGCCCGCCGATCGCCAGGCCGTGGCCGCGTGGGTCGGGGCTGGCGGTGCAGGACCCTTCGCCGCCCGGCACGCCGCCGGGGCAGGAGATCACATTGGCGCGGCCGGGTGCCGGCACGGGGTCGGTTTTATCGCGTCCACGGGTCACGGCATCAGTCAGCGCCAGGCGCGCCGCCTGGGCGGCCCCCGCCTGGCCGGTGCCGGTGGCGGCGGCGCGGAAGGTGAGCGCGTCGTCATAGGCGATGCCTGCCGCCAGTTGCGGCGCCGGCACGTTATGCGGCGAGGCGGCAAGCAGCACGCCGGTGCCCGGCGCGATGCGCCCGGTGCCGAACAGATTGTTCATGCTGACGGCACAGGCGACGATGCCGCCATTCTTGTCCAAAGCCATGAAGGCGGCGGAGGCGGGGAGGGTTTGGCCGTCGGCTGCCTTGGTCGGCAGCATCGCCAAGTTCAGATTATGCACGTGGGAAATGACCGGCGGCACGAATTTCGGCGCGGAACCGGCCAGATCGGCCACCGTCAGCCCGGCACCCGCCTGATCGGCGGCGGTGACGAACGTCTGGGCGTAGCTGCCGGCATAGAACCCTTGCAGCCCCTGGGTGCGCAGCATTTCGAAGGTGGCGGCGAGGTCGGGCTGCACGAGATTGGCGCCGGTCGGCAGCACCTTGCCGTTCCGCCCGAACACGGCGGCCGCGGCGGGGTCGTCGAGCAGCGCCGGCCCCACGACGTTCAGATCCGCTTCCAGCGCCGGTGAGACCGGGGAGCCCGCCGCCAGCTGTTCAGCGGGTTCGATCACGCTGGCGTAAGGCAGGTCGCCGTAACGGGCTTGCAACGCCAACAGCCCGCGCGCCAGGGTCGGCACGGCGGCCGGGCGGCTGCCGCCATTTCCAGCCGGTGTGCCGGCGGGAAAGAGCAGCGCCACCGGGGGCTGCATCTGGCCCTGCGCATTCGGCATTTTCACGATACAGGCGCCGCCGCCGCCGAGCCCGGCGCGCGACGGCAGGGTGACGCTGAGGGCAAAGCCTTCCGCTGCCGCCGCATCGGCCGCGTTACCGCCCTTGTTCAAAACCTGCCGCCCCACCAGGGCGGCCTGCGGCTCGTCCGCGACCGCATAGCCGAACACGCTGGGGGCCGCGGTCGTTTCGCCGAGAGCGGCGTTGTCCTCGTTTCCAAGACCAAGCACCTGGTGGCCAATGCCGCAGCCGGAAAGGATTCCCAGGGCTGCGAGCGCCGCCGCGGAGCGGAAAATATGGCTATGCAAAATCAGTCGTCCTCGGAATCGAACATGCGGAGTTGCGTGGGGTGCTTAACCGTGAAACGCGGGGGCGGCAACTTTCGTCCGGCACAGGAAAGAAAGAGGCCGCTTTTTGAAAAAAGCGGCGCAAAAACTTCTGGTTAGACTGGGCCTATGGCGCTGACGCCAGCACGGCCCAGCTTAGCAAAAGTTTTTTGCTTCTTTTTTTCAAAAAAGAAGCGCTTCCTGATCTTGGCCTAATCAGGCCTCCAAAGACTGGCAGCTGCGGGGCGAGATCATGGCCAGGAACTCCCGCCGTGTCGAAGGGTCGTCGCGGAAGGCGCCGAGCATGCGGCTGGTGACCATGCTGGCACCTGGCTTGTGCACGCCGCGGGTGGACATGCATTGGTGTCCGGCCTCGATGACCACGGCCACGCCGCGCGGCTGCAGCACCTCGGCTATGGTGTTGGCGATCTGCGCCGTCAATTTTTCCTGGATCTGGAAGCGGCGCGCATAGGCATCGACCACGCGGGCGAGCTTGCTGATGCCCACCACGCGGCTGCCCGGCAGATAGGCCACATGGGCGCGGCCGATGATCGGCACCATATGGTGCTCGCAATGGCTTTCGATGCGGATGTCGCGCAGCACCACCATTTCGTCATAGCCTTCGATCTCCTCGAAGGTGCGGGTAAGCAGCGCTACCGGATCTTCAGCATAGCCGGCGAAAAACTCTTCGTAGGAGCGGACGACGCGCGCCGGGGTATCCAGCAGCCCCTCGCGCTCGGGATTTTCACCGGCCCAGCGCAGCAGCGTGCGCACCGCTTCCTCGGCCTCGCGGCGGCTCGGTTTGGTGGCTTCCTCGGTCAATCTCGCGGCGGGCGTATGAACGTTCAAAGCAGTCTCCGTATGCGGCTTGAAATGCTGGTCGCGCTCTTTGTGAGCCGTGGAGCTGATGTGGGCAAGTTTGCGGGCCCGGCAAGCGTTTGTCGCGTGCCCGGGCAAGGCGGGCTTTTCACATCCCAGATCGGTTAATGGCGCAATGTGTTCTGGTGCGGGCTGTCGAGGCTGAAGGTCGGGATATCGATATCGAACTCGGTGCCGTCGGTCACAGCCAACATATGGTATTTGCCAGTCATGAAGCCTGACGAGGTCGCGAGCGGCGTACCGGATGTGTATTCAAACACCTCACCCGGCTCCAGCCGCGGCGTCTCGCCGACCACGCCCTCGCCATGCACATGCTGCACGCGGCCATGCGCATTGGTGATGGTCCAGCTGCGCGCAAGCAACTGCACGGTTTGGGGGCTGTGATTGGCAATGCTCACATGGTAGGCCCAGACATAGTGCCCATCCTCTGGTTCCGATTTGTCGGCCAGATAAAAAACTTGAACGGTGACGGTAATCCCCTCCGTCGTGGCTTGAAAGCCTCGGGTCATGTACATTGCCTTCCTGGCCTGCAGTCTACCCGGTCCGGGTCGGGCGGAGCCTAATCCAGCAGGGGTGGGCAAACAAGGGCAGTGTAGCTGTCTTGTCACATGGCGGCGCGGCCGGGGGGTGCAGCGTCCGAGGATTGGCATGGCGGGTTTTGCCCGGAGAAGAACGCGCTGCTACATCGGGAGCAATGCATATGTTTTCTGTCTTGAGCCGCCGCGGCGCGGTCGCCGTCTGCATCGTGTTGTCGGCCTGCGCCGCCGGGCCGGGCGGTGTGGCCGGCGATCCGCCCAGCGACCGGGCCTATGGGGATTTTCTGTCGGCGCGTTACGCCGAGGCTCAGCACGATCCTGTTCGCGCCAGCCAATATTATATGCAGGCGCTGCGTCTTGAGCCGGGCAACGCGCAACTGATCGACGAGGGATTCCTCGCCGCCTTGCTCGCCGGCAGCACCGAGGCCGAGCGACTTGCCACGAAGGTGCCGGCCAATGCCCTCGCCGACATGCTGCGTGGCAACCAGGCGGCGCAGAATGGCGATTTCGCGGTTGCCCACCACATGTTCGCGCAGCTGCCGCAAGATCAGATCATGGGTCTGATCCGGCCGCTGCTGCTGGCCTGGACCCGGTTCGGGCAAGGCGACGTTCAGGCGGCGCTCACCGAGCTGAAGCCGTATTACGGGAACAGCGCGTTCAGCTCCGTTTACGTGCTCAACGGCGCCTTGATGGCCGATGCCGCGCATGACGATGCGGCGGCGGCGCAGCTCTACAATCAGGCAGCTTCCGGCGGTCCGATCAACCTGCGTCTCGCCGAGATTCTCGGCAGCTGGCACGCGCGGCAACAGCAGCCGGAGCTGGCGGCGCAGGATCTCGCCACGTTGATCGCCGCGCATCCCAACCTGCGGATCGCTTTGCCGCAATTGGAGGCGCAACTCGACAAGCCGGTGATCAACACCCCCACGCAGGGGCTTGCCGAAGCCTATCTGACGCTGGCCGGCTCGCTTGGCGGGCCGTCGCAGTCCTTCCTGCGCATCACGCTGCTGCATTTCGCGCTGATGCTGCGGCCGGATCTCACCGCGGCGCGGTTGCTGCTGGCGAGTGCGCAGCTGGGCAACCCTGCCGCCACGCCGAAACCGGCGCAACTGCGGAACGCTTTGGCGACGTTGCAGCCCGTGCCGCCCGACGATCCGCTCTATGGCCCCGTGGCGCTACAGCGGGCGCACCTGCTGGCCGCGCTGAAGCGGCCGGCCGAAGCCGTTGCCCTGCTCGATACGCTCAGCGCCGCAATGCCGAACGATCCGGGTCTGTTGGCCGATGCCGGCGATATCTGGCGCAACGCCAATCAGCCGGCCGAGGCGCTGCCGTATTATAATCGTGCTTTGGGCTTGATCGGCACCCCGGCGCCGGCGGCGGCGTGGGCCTTATATTTCGATCGCGGCATCTGCGAGGACGAGTTGGGCGACTGGGCCGCGGCTCAGCGGGACATCACCAAGGCGCTCTCGCTCTCGCCCAATCAGCCCTACGTATTGAACTATCTCGGTTATAGCTGGGCCTTGCACGGCAAGCATCTCGACGAGGCGCGGACGATGCTGCAACGTGCGGTGGCCCTCGACCCGAATGATGGCGCGGTGCTCGATTCGCTCGGTTATGTCGATCTCCACCTGCATCGCACGCACGAGGCCGTGGCGGAACTCACCAAGGCGGTGGAACTCAACCCCGTGGATGCCGAGGTCAACGCCCATCTGGGCGATGCGTTCTGGCAGGCGGGCCAGCAGCTGCAGGCAAATTACCAATGGCAGCGAGCGCTGACCCTGGAGCCCGATGCCAAGTTGCGCGCCGAGCTCGAGGGCAAGCTGCATAAATATTTCTCGGCCAAATGATGCCCACAAGCTTCGCGCCCGCCAAGGTCAATCTGTATCTGCACGTCATCGGCCGGCGCGCTGATGGCTATCACCTGCTCGACAGCCTGGCGGTGTTTCCGGCCGTGGGCGACGTGGTGGGCGTGGCGCCGGCCGCGGAACTTGGTTTGAGCATTTCCGGCCGTTTCGGCGCGGTGCTGCAAGCCGAACCGGATAATCTGCTGCTGCGCGCCGCCCGCCTGCTGCGTCCGGGCGCGGGCGCCGCTTTGACGTTGGAGAAGAACCTGCCGGTGGCCTCGGGCATCGGCGGCGGCTCGGCGGATGCCGCGGCGGCGTTGCGGCTGCTGTCACGGCATTGGGATCTTTCCACAAAGTTGCACGAGGCGGCTTTGTCCTTGGGCGCCGACGTGCCGGTCTGCCTTGAATCTGTGCCGGCCCGGATGGGAGGCATCGGCGAAATATTGGCCCCCGCGCCGCGCCTGCCGCAGTTTGGCATCGTGCTGGTCAATCCCGGCGTGGCGGTGGCCACCCCCGCCATCTTCAAGGCCCGGCAGGGACCATTTTCGCCCGCAGCTTCGTTGCCGGAGGCGTGGCATGACGCGCGGGACATGGCGAGGGACCTCGGCCGCCTCACCAACGACCTGCAAGCCCCGGCGGTGGCTCTGCAGCCGGTGATCGGCACGGTGCTGGACAGGCTGGAAAACCTGCCGGGCGCCCTGCTGGCGCGCATGAGCGGCTCCGGCGCAACCTGCTTCGCGATTTTTGCCACGCCCCAGGAAGCCGCGGCGGCTGCGGAAAAAATTTCTCATCCCGGTTGGTGGAGTTGGGGTGGGGGGCTTTACGAGGCACCCCCCGCCGACCTATGAGCGGGACGCGTTGGGACGTCGCCAAGCGGTAAGGCAGCGGATTTTGATTCCGCCATGCGGAGGTTCGAATCCTCCCGTCCCAGCCAGTTTCATGACAGGATCAGAGAAAGAGGCCGCTTTTTCGATCAAAAGCGGCGCAAAAACTTTTTTGAACTGGGCCGGTGGGGCTGAAGCCAGCAGGGGTTAAGCCGGCAGCCGCAGCCGGGCTGTCGTGCCTTGGCCTTCGATGCTGTCCAGTTCCAGCGTGCCGCCGCTCCGCTGGGCGAAGCGCTCGACGATGGCAAGGCCAAGCCCCCGGCCGGCGCCGCTGGTGCGGGTGCTGAAAAACGGTTCCTTGGCCCGGCGGAGGATCTCCGGCGCCATGCCCGGCCCGTGATCCGTAATGCTGATGACGGCGAAGTTCCCGGCGCGTTCGGTGCGCAGCACGATGCGGCCCTCCGTGCCGGCCGCCTCAGCGGCATTGTCCAGCAGTTCCTGCAAGGCCAGTTCCAGCTGGGCGGCGGCGCAGAAGATCTCCGTGGTCGCGGCCAATTCCATATCGATCACAAGGCCGGTGGCCTGCAGCGGCTCGAGCAGGCCGGGGATGACCGCGTCGAGTGCAAGCGGTGTAAGCGGTGCGCCACCTCGCGCGTCGTGGCCGGAGAAGGCCGCCAGCCGCTGCGTGAAGTGCGCGGCCCGGCTTGCGGCAAGGCGCGCGCCTTCAAGATAGTCGTCGAAATCCGTCACGCCGCGGCGCTGTGCGCGGCGCTGCATCAGCTCCAGATTGCCGAGAATGCCGGTGAGAAAGTTGTTGAAGTCATGTGCCGTTTGCGCCGCGAACAGCTCGACACGGGAAAGCCCGGCGGATGCGTCGGCAGGGGAGTCAGCGGATGAGTGAGAGTCAATGTCGGTCATTGAATTGTCGGTCATTGAATCCCCATGAAACTCTCGTCACTTTCACATTAAACTCCGTAAAGGCGAAGAAAAATGCCGGTGGTTTCACAAAAGTTTTACAGCTAGAGTGCGGAACCTTAAGCAATCATCTAGCACAGCGTGAGGGAAGGCGAAAACCATGCGTATCCTGCTCATCGAAGATGATGAAGAGGTCGCCCGGCTGATCACCGCGGGCATGGGTGAAGCCGGACATCAGGTGACATTGGCCGCAACCGGACCGGAGGGAATGACCCAGGCTCTGGCTGGCGGTTTCGATGTCATGATTTTCGACCGGCAATTGCCGGGCGGGATCGACAGCGCCAATCTGCTGAAGGATCTGCGCGGCCGGGGCATTGGCACGCCGGCGCTGTTCTTGTCCGGCCATGGCGGGTTGAAGAACTGGATGAAGGGTCTCGACGCCGGGGGCGACGATTATATCGTCAAACCCTTCGTCTTCACCGATCTGCTCAGCCATTGCGAAGCGCTGTGCCAGAGGGAAAGCGGACAGGCGGCATCCCGCCTGTAAGCACGCCGCCTTCCGGCCGTTCTGTTTCCGCGCCACAGGCCCAAAGTGCAAAAGTTTTTGCGCCGCTTTTTTCAAAAAGCGGCTGCTTAACTTTCACTTTTGCGCATGGGATCGCAAAAACGTCACCAACCCAGCCGTCGATTCATCGTTGGCGACGGCGCCCTTGCCCGACACCGCCGGCAGCAGGGCGGTGGCCAGCTCCTTGCCGAGCTCCACGCCCCATTGGTCAAAGGCGTTGATGTTCCAGATCGCCGCTTCGACGAAAACGCGATGCTCATAGAGCGCGATGATCCGGCCGAGCGTCTCGGGCGTTAGCTGTTTATAAGCAAGCGTTAGAGAGGGGCGGTTGCCGGGAAACACCCGGTGCGGTGCCAGCCGCTCCGGCCGGCCTGCTTCCCGGGCTTGGGCGCGCGCTTCCTTCAGCGAGCGGCCCTGCATCAGCGCCTGGGCCTGTGCCAGGCAGTTGGCGACCAGCAGCTCATGGTGGTCGCGCATCTCCGGCTCATGGCCCTCGGCAGCGATCAGGAATTCGCAAGGGATGATGTTCGTGCCCTGGTGCAGCAGCTGGTAGAAGGCGTGTTGGCCGTTGGTGCCGGGCTCGCCGAAGACCAGAGGGCCAGTCGGGTGGGTGACCGGGGCGCCGTCCTGCTGCACGCTCTTGCCGTTGGATTCCATGTCCAGCTGCTGCAAATAGGCGGGCAGGCGGGCCAGGCGTTGGTCGTAAGGCAGGATGGCGCGGGCCGCGTAACCGCAGACATCGCGGTGCCAGATCCCTGTCAGCGCCAGCAGCACCGGCAGGTTTTGCGCAAATGGTGCGGTGCAAAAATGCCGGTCCATGGCTTGCGCCCCGGCGAGAAATTCCTTGAAGCGCGCCGCGCCGATCGCCAGCATCACGGGCAGCCCGATCGCCGACCAGACCGAGTAACGGCCGCCCACCCAGTCCCAGAAGCCGAAAATCCGCTCGGGCGGGATGCCGAAGGCGGCGACCTTGTCGAGCGCCGTGGACACCGCGGCGAAATGCGCTGGGACCGCCGCCTCGCCGAGCTTGGCGACAATCCAACGCCGCGCCGAGGCGGCATTGGTCATGGTCTCGATGGTCGTGAAGGTTTTCGAGGCGACAATGATCAGGGTGCGCGCAGGATCCAGCGTCCGCAGCGTGTCGGCCAGATGGGCGCCATCGACATTGGCCACGAAATGCGTGCGCGGCCCGTCATGATACGGGGCCAGTGCGGCAGTCGCCATCACCGGGCCGAGATCGGAGCCGCCAATGCCGAGATTGACCACATCCGTGAAGGGCTTGCCATCGGCGGCGGCGAGCTGGCCGGTTCGCACGCCCTCGGCGAAGGCAAACAGGCGCGTGAATGTCTCGTTCACGGCCGGCATCACATCCTGGCCGTTTACCAGCACCGGCCGGTTGTCGAGATTTCGCAGGGCGGTGTGCAGCACCGGGCGGTTTTCCGTGACGTTGATTTCCGCGCCGGCGAACATCGCATCGCGCTTGGCCGCGACATCGGCCTGCATGGCAATGTCCAGCAGCAAGGCAAGGGCCCGGGTGTCGAGGCTGGTCTTGGAAAAATCCAGCAGCATGTCGTCGAACCGGGCGGAGAACGCCGCGAAGCGGCCGGGATTTTGCGCGAACAACGCCTTGATGTCGGCGTTGCGTTGGGCCAGCTCGGCCAGTTCCGTCCAGACTTCCATGCGTTTTTGTCCTGCCGCTGTTGCGCCGTGAGCGTGACATTACGGGGATTTGGAGCGGTGTCCAAATTAAGGGAAGGAAGGGCCGCTTTTTGAAAAAAGCGGCGCAAAAACTTTTTCGACTTTGGGTCTGTGGCGGCGAACCCAGCACGGTGTGGATTAGCAAAGTTTTTTTGCTACTTTTTGTTCACAAAAAGTAGCGCTTTCTTTTTTAAGCCTCCTCCATCCGCACGCCCGGGTGGAAATGCGCATAGACCGCCCGGGCGGTGGCGCGGTTGATGCCATCGACCGCCTCCAGGTCCTTCAACCCCGCGCCCTTCACCCCACGTGCCGAGCCGAAATGCATGAGCAGCGCCTTTTTGCGCGCCGCGCCGATGCCGGGCACGTCGTCCAGTTCAGATGTTGTGAGCTTCTTGCTCCGCGCATGGCGGTGGGTGGTGATGGCGAAACGGTGCGCTTCGTCGCGCAGGCGCTGCAGGAAATACAGCACCGGGTCGCGCGGCGGCAGCTGGAAGGGCTCGCGGCCGGGCGTGAAAAACCACTCCCGCCCGGCATCGCGGTCCGGCCCCTTGGCGATCGCGACCAGCGGGATGTCGGCAACACCCAGTTCTTCCATCACCGCCTGTGTGGCGGAAAGCTGGCCGGCGCCGCCGTCGATCAGCACGAGGTCGGGCCAGTTCGGGTCGTCGCGGTCGGGGTTTTCCGCCAGCGCTCGGCCGAAGCGGCGGTGCAGCACCTCGCGCATCATCGCGAAATCATCGCCCGGGGTGAGCACGGATCTGATCGAGAATTTGCGGTAGGCGGATTTGTCGAACCCTTCCGGACCGGCCACCACCATCACGCCATAGGCGGAAGTGCCCATGATATGCGAGTTGTCATAGGTTTCGATCCGCGCCGGTGTCTCGGGCAAACCGAACAGTTCGCCCACGGCCGCGAGCAGCTTGCCCTGGCCGGCACTCTCCGCCAGCTTGCGTTCCAGCGCCTCGCGCGCATTGGTTTCGGCGTGGCGCACCACGTCGTGCTTCTCGCCCCGTTGCGGCACTTGCAGCGTAACCTTGCGCTCGGCCTTCAGCGAGAGCGCCTCGCCGAGCAGCGCCATGTCCTCGGGCTCGTGATTGAGCAGGATCAGCGGCGGCGGTGGCTTGTCGTCGTAGAACTGGGCGATGAAGGCGGCCAGCACCGCGCCGGCCTCGTCACCCTTCGCCTGGGCCGGGTAGAAGCTGCGATTGCCGTTATTGCGCCCGCCGCGGATGAAGAACACTTGCACGCAGCTTAAGCCCGCTTCCTGGTGCAGGGCGATGACATCGGCATCGGTCAGGCTGGCCGGGTTGATGACGTCGCTGCCCTGCACGTGGCTGAGCCCGCGGATGCGGTCGCGGATTGCCGCCGCGCGCTCGAACTCCAGCTTGTGCGACGCCTCCTCCATGGCGGCGGCCAGTTCTTTTTGCACGGCGCCGGACTTTCCGGACAAGAAAGCCTTCGCCTGGTCGACCAGCAGTTTGTAATCTGCCTCGGAAATCCGCTCGACGCAGGGGGCAGAACAGCGCTTGATCTGGTAGAGCAGGCAGGGCCGGGTGCGGTTGGCGAAGACGGTGTCGGCGCAGGTGCGGAGCAGGAACACGCGCTGCAAGGCCTGCACGGTTTGATTGACCGACCAGGCCGAGGCAAACGGGCCCCAATAACTGCCTTGGCGGGTCTGCGCGCCGCGATGCTTGGCAATCTGCGGGAACGGGTGATCCTCCGTCAGCATCAGCCAGGGATAGGATTTGTCGTCCCGGAGGACGATATTGAAGCGCGGCTTTAACCGCTTGATCAGATTGGCCTCGAGCAGCAGGGCCTCGGCCTCGGTATGGGTGGTGACGATCTCCATCGCGGCCGTGTCCGCCACCATGCGGCGCAGCCGCTCCGGCAGCCGCGCCAACTGCGTGTAGGATGTCACGCGTTTTTTCAGATTGCGCGCCTTGCCGACGTAAAGCGCATCGCCCTTCAGGTCGAGCATGCGGTACACGCCGGGATTTCCCGGCATGGTTGTGAGCGCTTGTTCAATGATTTCGACGCCCGTTTGCCGCGGATCTGCGCTGGAATCGATCATGTCAGGCCTGTGGATAACTATGTGGACGAAGCGGCATTAGCAAGCTGTACCCGAAGGATCCGGCGAATAGGCGAGAATTGCAAAAATACTGATTATTGTGGGTTAACTTGTTGTTTTTACTCAATAAGAATATGACGAAACGGCAATCATTCCGTCACACCTTCGCCCGAAAACGCCTTGAAAACACGCGGATTCACGGCGTGGACAACTGCCGATTCCGGCGTTCCACTTCGACCCCCGCGGCGGCGGCATCGGGGAAAATGTCAAGCTTTTCCACACGCACGCGCGCCGTGTGGACACGCGGATCGGCCAGGCAGGCTTCGCATAGCCGTTCCGCCAGGGTCTCCACCAGTTGCACATGCCCGGCGCTGACGATGCCGCGCACGCGGTTGACGATGCCCTCATAATCGACCACCCGGCTCAACTCGTCCTGGCCGACCGCCGGGCGCGACAGGCGCTGGTCCTCCTCGGCCACGGCCAGATCGACATTGATTCGCACGCGCTGCGGCGAGGCATGCTCGTGCGCGTGAACGCCGATCGAGGCGTTCAGCACCAGGTCGCGGATGAACATGTGGCGCGTGGCGCGCGCGGCGTCGGCATAGCGTGGCTGTTCCATGGGCCGTTTCTGCGCCGGGCGCGCTTGCGGTTCAAGTTGCCGGCAACCAAACATGGGGCAGCCCCGTTTGGCCAGCACCATGCCGCGGGTTATGGTTCGGCTCGATCGACCGTAGAAGGGTTATCCATGCGCCAGCTTCGTCACCTTGTTTTCGCATTGTCGTTGGCCGCGCTGCCGGCGGCCGCCGTGGCTGCGGAGAGTTCGTCGCCGCTCGGCCAGCCGCCTCTGGCCGAGATGCATGCGCAAAATCCTTGGTTTCGTTTGCTGCCGAACCATAGCGCCGCCGGCTCTATGGTTCTGCAAAATACCGGCACCGGCGCGGCCATCCTCACCGGGGCCAGCTCGCCTGATTGCGGCTCGCTGACCGTGCGGGAAAGCAACCAGGTGAGTACGAAGACGGCTGCCGACATCACCGTGCCGGCGCATGGCAGCGTCGCCTTCGCGGCAGGCGGTGCCCAGCTGATATGCCTGCAGCCGAAGGTGAAAGCGGGCCAGAGACTGCCCTTCGCGCTGCATTTCAAGGACGGGTCGGTGCTGCTGTTGATGGCCCCGGTGCAAGGGTCGACATCGACCCCGTCCGGCGCCTGACAGTTGGCAGGAATCGGGCAAACGAATAAGTGAATGGCAGCATTTACGGTAAAGGAATTGGTATGAGCCAGGATTTTAGGGTCAAGGACATCTCTCTGGCCGAATGGGGCCGCAAGGAGATCGAGATGGCCCAGGACGAGATGCCGGGGCTGATGGCGCTGCGCGAGGAGTTCGGCAAGAGCAAGCCGCTGGCCGGCGCCCG
>Ga0310811_10005974_pt1 | contig 15500 bp, 17 predicted proteins | sample YCmetagenome_FD_207642 | JGI IMG/M metagenome (GOLD analysis project Ga0310811, IMG submission 207642) | Soil microbial communities from experimental microcosm in Duke University, North Carolina, United States - YC | ecosystem: Engineered > Artificial ecosystem > Soil microcosm > Unclassified ...
CGATCCGCCTCGAAGGCAAGGAGATCGCGGGGCTGCCGGCGCATGCGATCTGCCATCAGGGGGTAGGGCGCACCTTCCAGATTCCGCGGCCCTTCCGCAAATTGTCGCTGCTGGAGAATGTCACGCTCGCCGCCTATTACGGCGAGGCCGGCAAGATTTCGCGGAGCGAGGCCGAGCACCGCGCCGCCGAAGCGCTCGACATGGTCGGCTTGCCGTCCGATCGTTCGGCTTCCACCAATGGTCTCGGCGCGGCCGCGCTGAAGAAGCTGGAGCTGGCCCGCGCGCTTGCGACCAGACCGCGGCTCCTGCTCGCCGACGAAAGCCTCGGCGGGCTCGACCGGGCCGAGATGGAGCGTGCTGCCGACCTGCTAGGCGACATCCGAAGCCGCATCGGCATCACCATCATCTGGGTCGAGCACATCATGGGCGTGCTGATGCGGGTGGTGGACCGCGTCATCGTGCTCGACCACGGCGAGAAGATTTTTGAGGGCAAGCCAAAAGAAGCCGCCAGCGATCCCCGCGTCACCGAGGTCTATCTCGGCAAGACACACGACAAGGCACAGGCGTAAAACCCATGCTCTCGCTTTCCTCCGTCTCCGCCGGCTACGGATCGTTCCAGGCGCTGTTCGGCGTCTCGCTCGACATTGCGCGGGGTGAGGCGGTCGGTGTCATCGGCCCGAACGGCGCCGGCAAGACCACCCTGATGCGGGTCATCTCCGGCATGCTCCCCTTGAGCCAGGGCAACATGACCTTCGAAGGGGAGGCCATCGGCGGCAAGCCGGCGCACCACATCATCGAGCACGGCATTGCCCATGTGCCGGAGAACCGCCGGCTGTTTCCAAAGCTCTCGGTCGAGGAAAATCTGCGCGTCGGCGCCTTCATTCCGTCAGCCCGCACCCGCTTCGCCGAGCAGCTCGACTGGGTCTATAGCCTGTTTCCCAAATTGAAGGACCGCCGTGCGCAGGCCGCCGGCACCATGTCGGGCGGCGAGCAGCAGATGTGCGCGATCGGCCGCGCGCTGATGTCGAAGCCGAAGGTCCTCTTGATGGACGAGCCGTCGGCGGGGCTGGCGCCGATCGTGGTGAGCCAGGTGTTCGATCTCGTCGGCAAGATCCGCGCGGAGGGACTGACGGTGCTAATCGTCGAGCAGAACGTGCAGCAGGTGCTCGACGTCGTCAACCGCGCCTATCTGCTCGAGGTCGGTGCCATCAAATTGTCGGGCACCGCGGCCGAGCTGAAGGGCAACAGTTTCATTCGCGAGTCGTATCTGGGGCTGTGAGAATGGACCTCTATCTCCTGGAAGCCATCATCAACGGCATCCTGCTCGGCGGGGTGCTGGCGCTGCTCGCGCTCGGGCTGAACCTGATCTTCGGTGTCATCGACGTGATCTGGATTTCCTATGCCGACATCGTCATGTGCGGCATGTATGCGGTCTATTTCCTTTACGCGCAGTATCACGTGGCGCTGCCGCTCGCATTCCTGATCGCGATCGTGGGCTCGGCCTGCCTCGGCGTCCTCGTGCACAAGCTGATCATCGCGCCGGTGCTGGATGCACCTCCGCTGAACCAGTTGCTCGCGACCGGCGGCCTCCTGTTCTTCCTGCAGAGTTTTGCGACGCTTTTGTTCGGAACCGACTTCCGCAATATCGGCGTGCGGCTGCCGGTGCTGGAAGTCGCTACCATGTATCTCAGCTTCGCCCGGCTGATCGCCTTTGGTGTCGCGCTGGTCGGCGCCTTTGCGCTCTATTTCTTCCTGAAGAAGACCTATGTCGGCACCGCGATCCGCGCCATCGCGCAGGACCGCGAGATCGTCGGCCTGATGGGCATCGACCAGCGCCGCATCTATCTCGTCGTCTCCGCGATCGGCGGTGCACTGGCGGGCCTCGCCGCGTGTCTTCTTGCTCTCCAGTACGATGTCCACCCCTTCATCGGTAACACCTTCGGCCCCGTGATCTTCATGATCTGCGTGCTCGGCGGGCTCGGCAACATGCTCGGCGGCTTCTTCGCCGCCTTCATCATCAGCCTTATCATCGCCATCGGCGGCTATTACTGGTCGACCGAGCTCTCCTACGTTTTCGCCTTCACCTTCTTCATCGTGCTGATGTTCATCCGGCCGCGGGGGCTGTTCACGCCATGAGCATGAGCACAACCAACCGCGCTCTGCTGGCCGTCGGCATCGCGATCCTGATCGCGCTGCCCTTCGTCACGCCGGACTACTTCATGCATCTGCTGATCCAGATCCTGATCTGGGCCTTCATTTACACCGCATGGTCCTTGATGGGCCGGTTCGGCTTCGTTTCTTTCGGCCACGGTGCCTTCATGGGAGTGGGCGCCTATGTCCCGGCGCTGATGTGGACCTTCTGGGGCGTGACGCCCTGGATCGGGATTCCGATCGCCGTTGCCGCAGCAGTCCTGCTCGCCATCATCGTCGGCTATCCCTGCTTCGCGCGCCGCGTGGTCGGACATTATTTCGCGCTGGTGACCTTGGCGTTGAGCCAGGTCGTGCTGCTCTCGCTGACCGCCGCGCGCGACGTCACCGGCGGCTCGCTAGGCTTCACGCAGAAGGCCGTGGGCCATTCCTGGTATGCGCTGCAATTTCCGGAGAAGACCTATTTCTACGGAATCGCCGTCGTGCTTTGGCTCGCCGGGCTCGTGATCTGGCAGCGCATCGACCACGGCATCAGCCGCGAGGCGCTGGAGGCGATCGGCGAGGATGAGGACGCCGCCGCTGCCGTCGGCATCGACGTGATGTACCAGAAGATGCGCATCACCATCATCAGCGCTGCGCTGACCGCGCTCGGCGGGGCGATCTACGGCCAGTATTTCATGTATCTCAATCCGGAGACCGTCTCCGGCATCACGGTCTCCTTGCAGATCGTGTTCGCGGCGATCGCAGGCGGCGTCTATTCGATGTTCGGCCCCTCCGTCGGCGCGCTGCTCACGCTGGCGCTGACCGAAGGCTTGCGAGTCTGGTTCGGCACCGAATTCATCGGCGGCGCCAACACCATCTACGGCATCCTGCTCGTGCTCTGCATCATCTACATGCCGCATGGCGTGGTCGGTGCGTTGCAGGGGATGAAGCTGAAGCGAACGCCGAGGAGCAAAGCGGCGGCGGTGAAGGCCTAGAGCCTGGTGATTTCAAGTTCGGCCATTTGTGACGAGCTGGTCATGAACATGAACAACCCCAAACGGATTTCGTGCTGCTTTGGGTAAGGGCCGCGGGAATCCAACGCGCGCCTTTGATCGCTTGATTGCCAGTGTTATAACACCATCGCCATTCATCGTGAATGGATGAGAAGTGGAGGCAAATTATGAAAATACTTTCTGCCGCGCTGTTCGGAATTGTTGTTCTTTCCACGGCCATGTGGTCGATGACTACGCCTGCTTCGGCCTTGGGCGGCTGCGGTCCAAACGGTCATCGCAATGGATACGGCCGCTGCGTGTTCGGCGGTCAACATGAAGATTGGTGCATCAGAAAGACCGGCCACCCGGCCGTCCGCATGCCCAACGGCACGCTGCGCTGCCTGTGAGTTAAGGCATTTCGCCTATCCGTCTTTCGTCATGGCCGGGCTTGTCCCGGCCATCTACGTCTCTGGTGCTGCAAGAAAGTTAGGTGTAGCCCGGGTGAGCGGAGCGATACCCGGGACGAAGTCCCCGCATCTCGCTTCGCTCATGCGGGCTACCGCTCCTACAGCGTCACCCTTCGTCCTTCATCTGCAGCCCAATAACCCGCGTAGTTCACCTTGATCGTCTCGAACGCGAGTGAAAGATCGGACAGCGGCTGCCGCCCGGTCGCGGCGCATTCCATGAAGTCCTGGATTTCCTGCAAATAGCCGCGGGTCCATTCCTCCTCGAGGCAGACATATTGCCAGCCGGTTTTGCGGTCGACCTTTTCGGTGATGTAGACGGAGGCTAACTTCTCCTCGCTGGTCTGGTAGCTCATCAAATGATTGTTCGGCGTGATGTTGGCGAATAGCGAGCCGCCGGACGTATAGGTCTCGATCAAATTGCGCACGCCGCCCATGATCATGTCGCCGGAAAAGATCGTGGCCTTGGTGCCGTCGGAGAAGGTGAGGGTGAGCGTGCCCCAATCCTCGACATCGACGGGATTGGCCTTGATGTAGGCGCGCTCGTCCGGCTTCAGGCAGGCCGCGACATTGCCGACGTCGCAGGTGACGCTGGCGACAGTGATCTTCTCGCCTCGCGCGCGGGCTTCGACCTGTTTCAGGAACAGCACGCCCGACAGTGGATGACAGCCCATCCGGATCAGAGAACCGCCGCCGGTCATCGCCCATTGCGCCGCATGCGCGGCATGAGAGCCGGAATGGCTTTCCTCGCCCTTCATGAACAGGATCTTGTCCCTGGTCGCGCGCAGGATTTCGGCGGTCTTGGTCACCGCCGGCGCGTAGACCCAGTCCTCGGCATACATGAAGAGCTTTCCGCTTGCCTTGATCGCGGCGACCGTTTTTTCCATCTCCTCGACGACGCGCTCATACATCACGGCTTTCGGCACATGCTTGCCGACCGGCGCCTTGTCGCCGTCGCGGCCGAAATAGCCGGCGAACGGTTTCTCGCAGATCACGTGCTTGCCGGCCTGCATCGCCTCGACGATCATCCCGGCATGCAGATTAGGCGGGGTGCAGATGTCGATGACATCGAGCTCGCGGTCGGCGACGAGCTCGGCAAAGCTGCGATAGGCAGAGGGGATGCCGTGCTTCCTGGCAAAATCGACGACATGCTCGCCGCGCGCGGCGACGCACCGGACCTCGACGTCGACGCCATAGACGCGCCGATACGCATACATATGCAGCTCGGATACGAAGCCGCAGCCGGCCAGACCAACCCTGATTTTCTTCATGTGTTCACTCGAGACTTCGTCGATCCGGGCGAGCCGTGTGACGGGAAATGATCGGGCGATGATAGCGGCTGATTTGCCCGACGGGCAATCATTTGCGCGATCTTCGCCTCCCGCCAATGGCCGGAGCTTGCGCTAATTCGCCCGCGCGAAAAATCCGAATTCGCGAGCAGCTCCAGCGTGTTTCTGTGGTTCAAGGGCCGGGCGTAAAAATAAATTTGTTGCTGAAAATCAGAAAACATGTTTCATGCATCCATCCCGCCTCATTCAGAGGGACGTTCGGCCAATCGTCACGAAACGTGAAGCGGGGTGCGGTGGACGCGGGCGGCGCGAGACGAAGCGCTGCTCGGCGGACGAGCAAAAGCGCGTGGTCCTGGCCTCCCGACGCTGAGGTCAAGCTTTGCGAAGACGTTTCGCGAAGTGACGGGGGCTATCAAGCCCGGCACCCCGGGGAGAGCGCGCCATAAGCCGTAAACCATCGCGCAGGGAATGCCGGATCGTTTCGGCGTACCTGTGGTGACTTGCTTGCGTGCTTTTTTGTTGCACGCAAGGCTGCGGGTGCGACTGAGCGCCCGGCATTCCCTGTGCCCTCTGATCTGAGGAAGGGCAAGAATGATGCAGAACTCGGGCGCAAATCGTGCCGCGAGAACGCGACTGCTCGTCATTGCGAGGAGCGCAGCGACGAAGCAATCCAGACTACCTCCGCGGATGCATTCTGGATTGCTTCGCTTCGCTCGCAATGACGATGCTGCGGGCAACGGAGTTACACCGGCTTGCCGTCAGCCCGCCATCGACCGGAAACGCCTGGCCGTTGACATAGGAGGCTTCATCGCTCGCCAGAAACAACCCCATCGCCGCGATCTCGTGCGGCTGGCCGGCGCGCTTCAGGGGATTGAGCTGGCCGATCTTGTCCTGGGTGCCGCGCTCTTTGGCGCGATCGAACACCGGCTTGGTCATGCCGGTCTCGATCAGGCCGGGGCACACCGCATTGATGCGCACGCCGGTGCCGGAGAGCGAATAGGCCGTGGTCTGCACCAGGCTGATCACGCCGGCCTTGCTGGCGGCATAGGGATGTCCGCTCGCGCCGGATTTGAGGCCGGCGACCGACGCGGTGCAGACGATCGCGCCCGAGCCCTGCTTGATCATGTGCGGCATCACGTATTTCACCGCCAGGAACGGCCCGATCAGGTTGATGCGCAAAATCTCCTGCCAGTGCTCGGGCGTCTGTTCGGCGAGCGGCACGAGGCCGCCGGAAATGCCGGCGTTGGCCCAGATCGCGTCGAGCTTGCCGTAGGCGGAGAGCGCCTTGTCGATATAGGCGATGACATCCTTCTCGGAGCCGGCGTCGGCCTGCACGGCCTCCGCGGTGCCGCCGGCCTGCTTCACCTGGGCAACGGTTTCGTTGACGCCATCGGTGCGATCGACCGCGATCAGTTTCGCGCCTTCCTTGGTGAAGAGCAGCGAGGCCGCGCGTCCGATGCCGCTGCCGGCGCCCGTGATAATGACGGATTTGCCTTCAAGGCGGCCCATGAGCTTCTCCCTATATCTTCCAGCGCTTCCGCTTTGCGGAATTTCAAACAGGATTTCAAACGATCAAGTGTCAGCAGGAGTCACTTGAGACGAAGTCGTCTCTCACGTACGACGGCAGTAAGCAGTAGAGCATGATCCGGAAAAGTGTGCAGCGGTTTTCCGAAAAGCATGCCCTCGGGCTTGACCCGGGGGATCATGCTCCAGACAAAAGCAGGGGTTTTGCGATGTCCAGTTCCGACAAGAAGATCGTCTCGACGCGCTGGTGGTGGGTGCGCCACGCGCCGGTGCGCAACGACGGCGGCAACATCTACGGTCAGACCGACATCGCCTGCGATACTTCGGATACGGAAGTGTTCGATGCGGTCGCCAGGATTTTGCCGCGCGATGCGGTCTGGATTTCGAGCAATCTGATGCGCACGCACCAGACCGCGGAGGCGATCTGGGCGGCCGGCTTTCCGAAGCCGGCCGAAATGCCGCAGGAAGCCGCTTTCGCCGAGCAACATCTGGGGCAGTGGCAAGGCATGAACCGCGCCGCGTTCATCGCAAGCCGTCCGCCCGGCAGCAGCTGGTTTGCCGATATCAACGTGCCGGCGCCCGGCGGTGAAAGTTTCATGGATCTCTATAACCGCGCCAAGGGCGCGATCGATCGCCTCACCATCGCCCATGCCGGGCGCGACGTGATCGCGGTCGGTCATGGTGGCACCATCAAGGCCGCCATCGGGCTTGCGCTCGGTGGGCTGGTGGAGAAGGGGCTTTCCTTCGACATCGACAATTGCTCGGTGACGCGGCTTGATTATTTCGCCGGCGAGGGCGGCGGGACCTGGCGGTTGCCGATGGTGAACCAGCAGCCGTGGATTGCCGACGCCAGGCATGCCGCGATGCATCAGCCGGCCGGACCGGAGGTGACGAGCAAGCTTGCTTGATCGTCATCCCGGGGCGGTCCGTAGGGCCGAACCCGGGATCTCGAGATTCCGGGTTCGATGCTTTCGCATCGCCCCGGAATGACAATAATCGCAGACACAATCATCCAGGGAGAGAAACCATGAGTCTGTTCGACATGAAGGGAAAAGTCGCCGTCATCACCGGCTCGACGCGCGGCATCGGGCGCGCCATCGCCGAGCGCATGGCCGAGCACGGCGCCAAGGTCGTGATCTCTTCGCGTAAGGCCGATGTCTGCGACGCCGTCGCGAGGGAAATCAATCACACTTACGGGAAGGGCACGGCCGCGGCGGTCGCTGCCAACATCTCGTCGAAGGAAAACCTGCAAAACCTCGTCGACGAGAGCAACCGCGCCTTCGGCAAGATCGACGTGCTGGTCTGCAACGCGGCGTCGAACCCATACTACGGGCCGCTCGGCGGCATTTCCGACGATCAGTTCCGCAAGATCCTCGACAACAACATCGTCGCCAACAACTGGCTGATCTCGATGGTGGTGCCGCAGATGATCGAGCGCAAGGACGGCTCGATCATCATCGTGTCCTCGATCGGCGGGTTGAAGGGTTCGACCGTGCTTGGCGCCTACGCGATCTCGAAGGCGGCCGACATGCAGCTCGCGCGCAATCTCGCCTGCGAATATGGCAAGCACAATGTCCGCGTGAACTGCATCGCGCCCGGCCTGATCAAGACCGATTTCGCCAAGGCACTGTGGGACAATCCGGAAACGCTGAAAGCGTCGACCGCGCGCTCGCCGCTTTTGCGCATCGGCGTGCCCGACGAGATCGCGGGCGCGGCGGTGTTCATGGGATCGAAGGCCGGTGACTTCATGACCGGCCAGACCATGGTGATCGATGGCGGCGCGACGATCAGTTGATTCTGCTGTCGTCCCTGCGAAAGCAGGGACCCATACCGCGGAATCTCTCCGCATCATCCTATGGCAGACGATCTTCGCGACAACGGGGCCTGTGGTTATGGGTCCCGGGTCGCGCTTCGCTTGCCCGGGACGACACCATTTGTGTGGCAGGCGCTCCAGTCACTCCACCGCCGCGTACACCAGGTCACGCACCAACGTCCGCGTGTACTGCCGCTGTCCCGGCCCCTGCATCATGAACACGGCGAACAGGTCCTCCTGCGGATCGATCCAGAAGAACGTGCCGGCCATGCCGCTCCAGAAGAACTGGCCAGCCGAACCCAGGAACGGCGCGATGCCGGCACTGCGGCGCACGGCGAAGCCGAGGCCGAAGCCGTGTCCGGGTGGCACGAGGTCGCCCCTGATCTTTACTTCGGGAGACAGATGATCGGAGGCCATCAGCTCCAGCGTCTTGCGGCCGATGATGCGCTGGCCGTCCAGCGTGCCCTTGCCCAGCAGCATCTGGCAGAAGCGCGCATAGTCCATGGTGGTGGAGACCAGGCCGCCGCCACCGGATTCCATCGCAGGCTTCTCGAGCATGTTGAACAGCTTGACGTCCTCGCCGCTCCACGGATCGGTCGGGAAGGCCTCCGCAAGACGGCTGGCGTTTTCCTCGCCGGTGAAGAAGGCGGTCTCGGCCATCTGGAGCGGCGCAAGGATGCGCTCGGTGAGATAGGCACTGAGTGTCTTGCCGCTGACGACCTCGATGATGCGGCCGAGGATGTCGGTGGAGCGGCTGTAGTTCCATTCCGCGCCGGGTTGGCAGACCAGCGGCAGTTCCGCCACCATCGCGGCGTGCTCGGCATTGGTGATCTTGCGGCTGCGCAGCCGCGACTCCCTGTAGAGCTGCTGCACCATGCTGTTGCCGGTGTGGTCGTAGGTGATGCCGGAGGTGTGGCGGAGCAGGTCCTGCACCGTCATCGGCCGCTGCACGTCGATGAGCTCGAGCTTGCCGTGGTTCTCGACGCCGACCTTCTGCCTGGCGAACTCGGGAATGAATTTTGCCACGGGCTCGGACAGCACAAGGAGACCGTCCTCGACCAGCATCATGATGCCGACCGAGACGATCGGTTTCGTCATCGAGAAGATGCGGAAGATGCTGTCGTGGGCCATTGGCCGACTGTCCGCCGGGCTCTGCCGGCCGATGGCGTCGAACCAGCCGACCTGGCCCTTGCGCGCGACCATCACGGTGGCGCCGGGCAGGGTTCCCTTGTCGACCTCGCGCTTGAAGCCATCCGACAATTTTTGCAGGCGGGAGGCCGACAGGCCGATGGATTCGGGCTTGGCGTGGGGCAGGGAGGGCGTTTGTGGGGATGCGGCGGCTTTGGCGGCGACTTGCGCGTTCATGATCTTCTCCCGTTATCTTTCCCGTGGGCTCTTGTCGGCTCGAGCGAAGTGTGGCGCAGAAGTCGCGGCTTGAACAGCGCATTTGGCCGCTTCGCCCTTGCAAATAGGGCATAGCCTATGCTTGAAACGGCGCGGATCGATTGCGCTGCTTCGATCCCACAGGAGTGTAGCTCAATTGGTAGAGCACCGGTCTCCAAAACCGGGGGTCGCAGGTTCGAGCCCTGCCACTCCTGCCAGCCAAGTTCTTGCCAGCCGCCTTGCCCGCTAAGCCGTTGTTTTCCTGCCCTGTCCGACCTTGACCTTTGGCCGTTCCGGCAGTACATAGCCGCCACCTGCAGCCGGCCCGTCATCAACGGATATCCGGCGCGGCGTTTGAAAACCCCGAACAATCGAGCCCGGTTTCCGGCTCATCCCTGGAGAACGAGGGCTGGGCTGACGGTCGCTGTTCGGGCTCCCCTTAAATCAGTAATTCGTCTGGCGACGGACGCGGATCCCAAAACGATGGCTTTCAGGCCGTTCAAATTCTTGCAGGAAGTGCGCTCGGAGACCGCCAAGGTCACCTGGCCAACCCGTCGTGAGACCACGATCACCACCATCATGGTGTTTGTGATGGTTGCGTTGGCGTCGCTCTTCTTTTTCGCCTCGGATCAGATCATTCGCTACCTGGTTACACTGGTATTGGGCATTCACTGATGGCAACCGCTGCAACAGAGCTCATGGACAAGCGCTGGTACATCGTCCACGCCTATTCGAACTTCGAGAAGAAGGTCGCGGAATCGATCCGCGAGCAGGCCAAGCAGCGCGGGCTTGAAGAATTGTTCGAGCAGGTGCTGGTGCCGACCGAGAAGGTCACGGAAGTGCGCCGCGGCCGCAAGATCGACGCCGAGCGCAAATTCTTCCCGGGCTATGTGCTGGTGAAGATGAAGCTGACCGACGAGGCGTTTCATCTGATCAAGAACACCCCGAAGGTGACCGGCTTCCTCGGCGCGGAAAACAAGCCGATGCCGATTTCGGAGTCGGAGGCCATGCGCATCCTGCACCAGGTGCAGGAGGGCGTGGAACGGCCGAAGGCGTCGGTGTCGTTCGAGATCGGCGAGAACGTGCGCGTGGCCGATGGCCCGTTCGCCTCGTTCTCGGGTGTGGTCGAGGAAATCGACGAGGCGCGTTCGCGCGTGAAGGTCGCGGTGTCGATCTTCGGCCGCGCAACGCCCGTCGAACTGGAATTCGGTCAGGTCGAGAAGGTCTGACCGGGTTACGCGAGGCTCGTCTTCGCGTAAAATAGAGAGGCCGTGGGAGGTGGGGGCGGTTGCCAGCCGTCTGATCCGAACCACGAACCTGAAACCGCCGGCTTGAAGAAGGCCGGCACAACAGGAGTGATAAATGGCAAAGAAAGTGACCGGATACCTGAAGCTTCAGGTCCCGGCCGGTGCGGCGAATCCGTCGCCACCGATCGGTCCCGCGCTTGGTCAGCGCGGTCTCAACATCATGGAGTTCTGCAAGGCGTTCAACGCGCAGACCCAGAAGGAAGAGAAGAACACCCCGATCCCCGTGATCATCACCATCTATGCGGACCGTTCCTTCACCTTCGAGATGAGGACGCCGCCGATGTCCTACTTCTTGAAGCAGGCCGCCAAGATCCAGTCCGGCTCGAAGGCGCCGGGCCGTGACAAGGCCGGCAAGGTGACCAAGGCGCAGGTGCGCGAGATCGCCGAGAAGAAGATGAAGGATCTCAATTGCGATACCATCGAGTCGGCCATGAAGATGGTCGAGGGCTCGGCCCGCTCGATGGGTCTGGAAGTTGCGGGGTAACGGGCCATGGCAATCGGAAAGCGTTTGAAGAAGGCCCGCGAGGGCGTCGACCGCGAGAAGCTCTATCCGCTCGATGAGGCCATCAAGATGGTCAAGGAGCGCGCCAAGTCGAAGTTCGACGAAACGATCGAGATCGCGATCAACCTCGGCGTCGATCCCCGCCACGCCGACCAGATGGTCCGTGGCGTGGTCAACCTGCCGAACGGCACCGGCCGCACCTTGCGGGTCGGCGTGTTCGCGCGCGGCGCCAAGGCGGACGAAGCCAAGGCCGCGGGTGCCGACGTCGTCGGCGCCGAGGACCTCGTGGAGAAGGTGCAGGCGGGCAATATCGATTTCGACCGCTGCATCGCGACCCCCGACATGATGCCGCTGGTCGGCCGCCTCGGTAAGGTGCTCGGTCCGCGCGGCATGATGCCGAACCCGAAGATCGGCACCGTGACCATGGACGTCACCGGCGCGGTGAAGGGCGCCAAGGGCGGCTCGGTCGAGTTCCGCGTCGAGAAGGCCGGTATCGTCCAGGCTGGCGTCGGCAAGGCCTCGTTCTCCGAGGACAAGCTCGTCGCCAACGTCAAGGCGCTGGCGGATGCGGTCTCCAAGGCCAAGCCCGCGGGCGCCAAGGGCACTTACATCCAGCGCGTCGCGGTCTCCTCCACGATGGGACCGGGCGTGAAGGTCGAGCCGGGTACGATCCTCAACTGAGGCTCGCGCGAAGCAATTGATCTGGGAGGGGCGGAACTGGGCAACCACTTCCGCCCCTTCGTTTTGAGAGACCAGCGCCAATGCGCGATGAGATTAGGTTGAATCGTCATCGCGCTTTAGGTTTTTAGTTGAGCATGATCTTTTCGGAAAACCGCTGCACACTTTTCCGGATCATGCTCTAGGAAAAAGAAAATGCCCGAGAAAGTCCTGGTCTTTTCGCGCTTTCCCAAGACGCTGATGCAGCGCATCGGCGAAAAATTCGAGCTCCTCGATGCCGGCGGCAAGCCGCCGAATGAGATGTTTGCGGCCGATGAGCTTGCCAACATCCGCGCCATGATCACCGCCGGCGGCACACCGCTGCCGGGCCGAATGATGGACATGATGCCGAAGCTCAAGGCGATCGTCTGCTACGGCACGGGTTACGACGGCGTCGATCTGAAGGCTGCGGCCGAGCGCAAGGTCATGGTCGGCCACAGCCCCGGGGCCAATGCCGCGTCCGTTGCCGATATCGCGGTGACGCTGATGCTTTCGGTGACGCGGCGCATTCTCGTCCTCGACAATTACGTGCGAAGCGGCGATTGGGCCGCGGTAAAGCCGTCGCCGATGATGCGCCCGCAGGCGGGGATGCCGGGGCGAAGGATCGGCGTCTACGGCATGGGCGAGATCGGGCGGAAGATCGCGGCGCGCTGTGCTGCGTTCGAGTCCGAGATCGGCTATTTCAGCCGCAGCCGTCGCGACGTGCCGTATCAATATTTCCCCTCGCTCGCGGCGCTTGCCGACTGGTGCAGCATCCTGATGATCGCGGTGCGCGCAGGTGACGACACGCACCACGTGGTCAATGCCGATATTCTCAGGCGTCTTGGCGAGGACGGCTATGTCGTCAATATCGCACGCGGCTCGGTGATCGATCAGGCCGCGCTGGTCCAGGCACTGACTGACAAGACCATCGCGGGCGCCGGCCTCGACGTCTATGCCAAGGAGCCGCATCGGCCGGACGCGCTGACTGCGCTGCCGAATGTCGTGCTCACGCCGCACACCGGCGGCCACACGCTGGAATCGCACCGGAACATGCAGGACTGCGTGCTGGCTAACCTCACGGCTTTCTTCGAAGGCAAGCCGCTCGCCTATCCCGTCAATTGAGAGATCGCCCCGACATGGGGGCGGGGACGTGGCGTAGCTTGTCGGGATTGCGCACGAGATAGATCGCGGCGATCTTCTCGCCGTCGATTGCCATGCTCAACGTGTGATCGATTTCGCCATCCATATAAAGCAGCGCGCCGGCGCGGCCGTTGATCAGGACAGGCACGACGCGGATATCGTGGCCGGCATTCTTGCCGGTAATGCCGATGATGAAGCGGATGATCTTTTCCGCGCCCTTGATCGGGTTGAGAGCCGCGGATTTGCGACCGCCGCCGTCGGTGATGGCGATGGCGTCTTCGCGCAACAGGCCGGCGAGCGCGGTGACGTCGCCGGTCGCGGCCGCCTCGCAGAACGCGGAGAGCAGCCTTGCGTGACTTTCCGGCGCGGCAGCCGGGGCAGGGCGCTCGTCGCGTACCGCGCGCCGGGCACGCGCGGCGAGTTGCCGGCAGGCCGCCTCGGAGCGATCGACCATCTGTGCGACTTCGGAGAACGGCCGGTCGAACACGTCGTGAAGAAGGAATGCGGCGCGCTCGATCGGCGACAGCCGCTCCAGCGCCAGCATCAGCGCAAAGGACAGGTCGTCCGCAAGCTCGGTTGCCGCCTCGGCCGACAGCCCATCGGCGTCGAACACCGGTTCCGGCAGCCACGGCCCGACATAGAATTCGCGCTGCGTCTTCGCGCTCTTGAGCCGGTCGAGGCAAAGCCGCGTCACCACGGTGACGAGGAAGGCTTCCTCATTGTGGACGTCGTGTGCGCCGGCGAAGCGCAGATAGGCATCCTGCACCACGTCCTCCGCATCGCTGCGGCTGCCGAGCATGCGATAGGCAAGGCCGGTCAGCCGCTTGCGATAGGGAGCGAGGGGATCGCTGTCAGGCGGCCTGTTTGATGACATCGACCTGATGGCCGTCCACGCTCACGCGGCGGCATTCCTTGGCATATCCAAGTGCCAGTTTGATCATCGGGAAAAGACGTCCCATTTGCAGTGCCATGGTCAAATCGATTACGCCCTTTTCGCCCCAGCGGGCGCGAACGGCGTCGCGAGCGGTTTCGTCCTCCATCGAGTGATGCACCGCGGCGTCGGCAAACTGGAAGCCGAGCAGGACCGCAGGGGTCATCGCCCTCATGTCGCGACGAAGCACGGCCTCGATCTGGTCCTTCGCCATGCCGGCTTCCAGAGCCATGTCGACACATAATTGGGTGCAAGGTCCGCAATCCTCGGCCAGCGCGCCGGTGATCTTGGCGGCAAAGCTCGCTTCCACGGGAACAACCTCGCGATGGGCGGACGCCTTCATCACGGGCGCGAATTTGAAGAAGGCGCTCGGCGATTCCTTCAGCACCATTTCGATGTAGCCGGTGTCATAGCCGTAACGCTTGCTGAAGGCGCGCAGCATGCGGCGCGCGATGAATTTACGCATATCGTTCTCCTCGGTTCGGGAAAGCGCAGTACAGGGCCAGCGCCGCCGGCAGGATGACGGTCGCAATATCTGCCGCGGCGTGGTGGTCGTGGCCGGACGCGATCATGACGAGGTGGATCACGGCATGGGCCGCAAGAAAGCCGGCACCGGCCACGGCCGCCGGCCAGAGCGCCGGCCGCCATGCACGAGCCCCCAGCGCCAGCCCGGCCACGAGAAAGGCCACGCCCACGTCCTGGACGAAGTGCAGGTTGAATGGCCCGGTATCGGGAACGCCCGGGACGCTGTTCCACCAGGCGGAGCTGGCAAATAGCATGGCAAGCCCATTAGCGCCGTTGAATACCGCCAAAATTGCTGCGATCCATCGTTGCATGGTCACCTCCTGCGCCCTAGACGAGCGAGGCAGGTCCGGCGTGACAGGGAACCGAAGATTTTTGGCTGGCCGTCCGACCCGGGAACTGGTCCGAATTTTGCTCTTGGCAAGACCGGGGAGAGCGGCTAAATAGCCCCTTCCGGACGTGCTGGCCCTTGCTGGCACGTTCGTGCTCGCATTCCAAAAGCCTGACGCGATAGGAGACTATTCCTTACTTCGAGATATCCGCAAGGGTTGCTCGAAAGGAAGGAAAGAACTCATCGCTTTTGGCCCAAGAGTACGGGCAGGGGTCTTCCGGTTCGCCGGAATACCTCGTCCTGTCCGAGACTGCAGGCGCTCTGCGAGGAAATTGAGTTTCCTCAACGGCTTAATCGTATGGCCTGCATAGACGGGTGAAGACCGGATTTGGCTTTCCGCGCGCTTTTGCGGCGAAAGACTTGTTTGGTTCGAACCTCGACACCCCGTGTGCTCTGAGAAGGGCGGACGGGAG
>Ga0310811_10005975_pt1 | contig 15498 bp, 12 predicted proteins | sample YCmetagenome_FD_207642 | JGI IMG/M metagenome (GOLD analysis project Ga0310811, IMG submission 207642) | Soil microbial communities from experimental microcosm in Duke University, North Carolina, United States - YC | ecosystem: Engineered > Artificial ecosystem > Soil microcosm > Unclassified ...
CGCTCCTCACCGCCGCGGATGCGAGCAAGGCGTTGGAGCAGACGAGTCTACCAGGCAAGCCGCTGACGAACGGGGATCCGACGGGCTGCATTTGGTCGGCCGACCCTGCCGCGTCGGACAGCAGTCGGCGCGTCGCCCTGGTGACGGTTTCGGTCAGAGCGTTTCAAATCGCCATGCATCCCGCGCTTGCGAAGATCAAGGTCGAGCCGGTGTCCGGCATCGGTGACGAGGCCTTCTATCAGATCTACCCCGACAGTCCGTTCATCTGGGTCCGCAAAGGCGACAAAGCGATCACCATTCGGATCCTGACCGGGTATAAACCCAAGCCGTTCACGAATGACCAGGAGAAAGTGAAGCTGGTTCCGCTGGCCAAGGCGGCGGTCGCGAAGCTTTAGGGGGCGGGACGCTGTTGGCGCCGGGGCCGGGGGCGTCGTATCGTATCGCCCACCTCTTCAGGAAGGGTCTCATGCGTAGACGCGTAGCGGCGCTGCTGGCGATTGCGCTTCCCCTAGCCGCGGCATGCGGCGGATCACCCGGCAGTGCAACACAAGGGGCGGGAGTGGCACAGGCCGGAGGACCTTCGGCGGCAAACAAGGCGGCGGATGAGGCGGCTCTCCGCGCGATTTACCAAAAGCTTCCCGCCGCGCTCATGACTGCCGATACCGCCGCCTTTGGCGCGTTGTTCCTCGACGATGGCGTCGAGATCATGCCGGGAGCGCCGCCGACTCAGGGACCCGCCGCGGTGACGAAGGAGTTCGCCGCCGCGTTGGCAACGATGAAAAATCTCAATGCCAGCGTTGGCGATATCGTCGTCACCGTGTCCGACGCCGGCGATCTCGCGGTGGTCAAGGCGCCGTATCGCATGTCGTTCACCGATCCGAAAGGAAAGAAGGCGGAAGATCACGGAACGACGATGACCGTGTTCAAGAAGGTCAACGGTCAGTGGAAGATCTTGTACGATACGAACATCAGCGAGGTGGCGCCGCAGTAGGGCTCGCGTGTTCTCGACCGACACTCTCGCCACCGCCCTCGCCGATCGGTACTCGATTGAACGACTGATCGGTGAGGGCGGCATGGCGCGAGTCTTTCTCGCGCGGGACCTCCGTCACCACCGGCGCGTCGCGCTCAAGGTCCTTCGCCCAGACCTCGGCGCCGTCGTCGGCGTCGATCGATTTCAATCGGAGATCGAGGTCACGGCGAACCTGCAGCACCCGAACCTGCTTCCGCTTTTCGACTCGGGCGCGGCGGGCGATCTCTTGTTCTACGTGATGCCGTACGTCGAGGGCGAAAGCCTTCGAGCGCGGCTCGAGCGCGAGAAGCAGCTGCCGGTGGATGAAGCCGTTCGTCTCGCCAGCGCGATCGCCGGCGCGCTCGACTACGCGCACCGCCGTGGCGTGATCCATCGCGATTTGAAGCCCGAGAACATCCTGCTCCACGAAGGCCAGCCGCTCGTCGCCGACTTTGGGATCGCTTTGGCCATCTCGAATGCCGGCGGTGCGCGCATCACGCAGACCGGACTCTCGCTCGGCACGCCGCAATACATGTCGCCGGAACAGGCGACCGGCGATCGGGTGATCGACGGACGGACCGACGTCTACTCGCTCGGCGCGCTCACCTACGAGATGCTCACCGGTGAGGCGCCGCACACCGGCGCGACCTCGCAAGCCGTGATCGCGCGAGTGCTGACGGAGAAGCCGCGAAGCATCCGCGCGACTCGGCCCAGTGTCCCCGAGCACGTCGAGGCAACGGTGGACAAGGCGCTCGAGAAGTTGCCCGCCGACCGGTGGGCGACTGCCCGTGACTTCGCCGAGGCGCTGAGTGGGGCGCGTCCGTTCACCCGCACGACGTCGAGCAACGCAGCAGCCTCGAAGCATGGGTCGCGCCCGGCGCGCTCGAGGGAAATGGCCGCGTGGGCAATCGCGACGGCGTTCGCGGGCGCATCGCTGTGGTTCGGACTCCGCGCGCGGCAGCCGGCGAAACCCCCGGCGAGCTCGGAGTTCGAGCTCGCGCTTCCCGACGGATTCACGCTGCCTTCGGCGGGAGCGGCAGCATCGGTCGCCCTTTCGCACGATGGACGGACGCTCGTCTTCGTCGGCCAAGCGAAAGGGGCGGCGCACCGGATGCTCTACTTGCGCCGCCTGGGCGACCGCGAGGTTTTGCCGATCCGCGGCACCGAGGATGCCGTGTCGCCGGTCTTCGGACCTGGCAAGGAACTGCTCTTCGGATTTCGTCGCCTTCAAGGTCGCGGGACCATCATGCGTGTTGGCCTCGATGGAGGACCGCCCCGAACGGTCATCGATTCGGTGCTTGTCAACGGCCAGGTGTCATGGCACGAGGGAACGCAAGTCGTCACGATCGGGCCCGACCGCAGCCTCGTCCTCCTGAACGCGGAAACCGGATCGCGCTCGGTGCTGGCGAAGCCGGACAGCGCTCACGCGTTTGGATTTCCCGACGCTTTGCCCGGTGGTCGTGCGGCACTCATCATCGTCAAGCCGACCAACGCAGCTCAGGATTCGTCGATGCTCGCCGTCGTCACGATTCCCGATGGAAAGGTCATAAACCTCGGGATCCACGGCATGTCACCGCGCTACTCTCCGACTGGTCACATCGTGTTCGCGACGCCGGCGGATTTGCTCGAAGCTGTTCCGTTCGACGCGCGCAGTTTGCGAATCACCGGGTCGCCGGTGATAGTGGCCACCGGTGTTGGCGGCGGCAGCGGCGGAGCCGTGCCGTTTTCGGTCGCCGACGACGGGACTTTGGCGTTCATACAAGGGCGTACCTCGATGGTCGGCCAATTTCAGCCGGCGATCGTCAACCGATCGGGCGTAAAGCGGCTCATTGGTGCTACGCCGGGCTCGTACGCGAGTCCCCGCGTCTCTCCGGATGGAAGGCAAATCGCCTACGCTTCGGGACAAGGAATGAACGGATCGGAACTGCTCGGCGCCGACGTCTGGCGAATGGATCTGGCAACGGGGCAGGCGGTGCGCCTCACGACGAACCTGTTTGGGGATCATCCGGTCTGGAGTCGCGACGGAACGGAGCTCTATTTCTCGCGCAGTGTGGTCGATCAGAACGAATACGCGGTGCCACTGACGGAGGGGGCGAAACCGCGGATCGTCTTTCACGCGCCCGGCAGGTTGTATGCGTTCGACATCGGTCCGTCGCACGGAAGCGCTTTCGTCGGCGTAGGCGGGCCGACATCGCTCGACTTGTGGGTGGCGCCGATCGATTCCTTAAACAAGCTCTCGGTGTTCGCGGCCGGACCGTATCGCGAAGCCACACCGCGCGTGTCGCCCGACGGCCGGTTCGTCGCGTATGAGTCGTCGAGGACCGGGACGAACGAGATTTTCGTCCGACCGACCACCGGCGGTGGAGAAGAGGTGAGAGTGTCACCGGCCGGTGGCATCGATCCCGTGTGGTCGCGCGACGGCCGCGAGTTGTTTTTCATCGCCGGCGACGCGTTGACGGAAGTCCTCCGCTCACCGACGAGCCAGATGATGGCGGCGCAAGTCACGACATCACCGAAGTTCGCCGTGAGCGGCGTGCGGCCGCTGTTCTCGATGAAAGATTACATGAGCGTTTTCGGGCGATCGTCGTTCGACGTGTTCGCGAACGGCGACTTTCTTCTGCTCACAACGCAATCCGATTCCGCCGCGGCGCGATCGGTTCCGCTCGTGGTCCGCACCAATTGGGCGTCCGCGCTCGGCCAATCGCACGCGAAGTAACGTTTATCGGCGCCTGCACGGCAACGGTATCACGGCTTCCCACCCGGATTCCATTTGGGCGCCGGCCCGTTCGCTAGTAAGTCGACGGCTTTCACCGCCGCGTCGATCACCGCCGCCATGTGCTCGAAATCCACGGCACTGACGTCGTCGGTCACCTGATGGTAATCCGTGTGCAGGTTGAACGACGAAAGGGTGTGCGCGGGAATACCCATGCGCGCGAAGGCGATGTTGTCGCTGCGCGCGAAGAAGCTCTGACCCGGCCGTTTGTCCGGCACGATCGGAAGACCGGCCGCGGCGAACATCTCGCCCATCGTCGAGCGCTCGAAGCCCGTCAGCCAGGCGCGACCCTTGCCGCCGCTCAGCGAGTCCGGACGCCCGATCATCTCGATCTCGAGATTGGCGACGAGAGCGCTATTCGGTACGGCCGGGTGCTGGATATACCAGTTCGTGCCGACGAGACCGACCTCCTCGCCGGTCGTCGCCATGAAAATGATCGTTCGCTTCGGGCGCGGCCCGCCGCCGGCGGCGAGTCGTCGCGCGATTTCCATCACGGCGACGACTCCCGACGCATCGTCGTCCGCCCCGTTGAACACCGAATCGCGCCGCGGGTTAGGATGGAGTCGACGGATGCTGTCCATGTTCACCGTCACCGCGGCCATGCGCGTCGAGAACGACGTCATCGTCTTACGCTCGTCATCCGTCATCTGACGCGAGCCGCGCTCGGCCCGCGCCGCCAACCCGCTGCTCTTGAGCCACGCTTCACGTTCGGCACGAATCGGCGCGACGAGAGCCTGCCAGGCGAGCATCGAGTCGACGTCCACCGGCGACGGCGCGAGTCCGAGGTGGTCGAAGTGCGCGTCGACGAGAACGACCGAGTCCTTGAGCTTCGGGTCGCTCCCGCGGAGACGTCCGATCACGTTCACGTCCGAGCCTTGCGTGCGCACGAGGGGGACGCGCTGGAAGTAGCCGCTGTCGCCCGCCGGCTCCAGTCCCGCGGCGCGAAATTGCTCGGCGATGAATCGGGATGCGCGGCGAGCGCCGATGCTGCCCGTCGCTCGCCCCTCCATGGAGTCGGCGGCCAACGCCGACAGGAGACGGCACACCGTCGCCGGGTCCTCCCGCGAGCTTGCTATCGCGGATGGGGCGGGGCGGCAGTCAATGGCTTGCGCGCCGGCAGCGCTGAGCGACACGCCGCACAGCAATAGTGCGCCAAGCGCTTGGGGACGAACCGTCTGACCGAAAGGTTGGCGCTTCATCGTCGGCTCGCGCATTATGAGATTCAGGAAGATACTTTCGCGAGGCCCCATTGTCTGACTCGTGGTGCGGAGACTCGAAGAACATGAATACACGCCGATTGTGCGCGATCGCCCTCCTCCTCGCTGCCATCTCCTTCCCTGCATCGGCGCAAAGTGACAAGCAGGGGACGACCTACCGATCTCCTGGTGGCGCAACGTTGAAGTTGATGCTCGACGACAGCAATGTCGGCCCCGAGGTGACGGTCGGTGAGCTCACCTTCCCCGCGAACGCCGACTCCGGCGATCACACGCACGGCGCAATCGAGATGTTCTATGTGCTCTCGGGAGAGCTCGAGCACATCGTGAATGGCAAGAGTCAGATTCTCAAACCCGGGATGGTCGGATACGTGAAGCCGCCGGACAAGATCCGACACAAGACCGGTCCCGCCGGCGCGAAAGTCGTCGTGATCTGGGTGCCGGGTGATGAGGGAAAGAAGATCGCCGCGCGCTGGACGAAGGAGCCGTAGCCGGCCCAACCGTGGCCCCGATCTTCGCGCATAACGCCGCAACCCGGCTCGGGGATTGCCTTGTTCGCACCGCATCGGAGATGCGAGCGGGCTTATGCGTGACGGACAATTCTCTTGTCGGGCGATCGGGGCGGTTCTCATCGCGAGCAGCACGATCGTCGCCGCCGGGTGTCATCGTGGCGGATCGACGTCGCAAGATCCCCCAGGCCGTGTCGCGCGGCTGAACGAGCTTGCGGGCGACGTCTCCTTTCAGGCGCCCGGCGACAGTCAGTGGACGAAGGCGACGCAGAACTACGCGGTGAGCAGCGGCGATCGCCTGTACGTCGCGCCGGCGAGTCACGCCGAGCTGGATTTCGGTCAAGGCGTCGCTCGCGTCGGCGATCGCGGCGACGTCACGGTGACGAATCTTTCCGATCACTTCGCGCAGCTCGGCATCGCCAACGGGATGATGGATGCGTCGGTCTACCGCTGGATCCCCGGCGACTCGATCGAGTTGGATACGCCGAACGGAGCGCTGATCCCGCAAGCCGCTGGCGTGTATCGCGTCTGGGTCGATCCGTCCGACAACTCGACGATCGTCTCCGCGGAGACCGGAACGCTACTCGTGACCGGGCCTGGAGTCTCCGAGACGCTGCAACCGGGACAGACGGTGCGGCTCACCGGAACGAATCCGGTGCAGCTCTCCGCGGTCAACGGCCCTTCCGGATATGGCGCGCCGGAGCAGTTCGTCACGTGGAGCGCGGCACGCGACCGTCGCTATCGCATCGCTCAACTCAGACCGGCGGCGCGCTATGTGAATCAGGAGACGCCCGGCTGGGTCGACGTCGTCGACGAGGGACGCTGGATCACGACGCCAACGAATCAGCAGGTCTGGTGTCCGTCGAACGTCAGCTCGTCGTGGGTTCCGTATCGGAGCGGGCGTTGGAGTTACGTGGAGCCATGGGGATGGACGTGGGTCGACGACAATTCGTGGGGTTATACAACCACTCATTACGGTCGTTGGACGCAAGTCTCCTCGAATGGTGATTGCTCCTGGGGATGGGTGCCGTCGTCGACGACAACCGCGCCCGTCTACGCGCCGGCGCTCGTGTCGTTCGTCGAAGGCATCGCGAACCTCGCCGGAGTGCCGAGTGCGCAGGGGTGGTTCCCACTTGGGCCGCAGGAGCCGTACTTCCCCTGGTATTCGCACAGCGACGCCTATCTCAACGCGGTGAACCTGGCGAACATCGGCGCCGCCGTCGCGCTCGACCGGCTGCTGCATTCGTCGAACGTCGACGCGATCGAATACGTGAATCGACCGGTGGCGCTGACGGTGGTGCCGACGACCGTCGTCGTCTCCGGCGTGCAAGTCGCGCCATCGATCGTGCACTTACCGCCGGGACAACTGAAGAAGATGGGGCACGTGGTCATCGCGCCGCAGTTGGCGCCGAGTCCACAGGTGCTCGTCGCGGGACGGCCGGTCCTCGCGCCGCCGGTGGTTGAGCGACCACAAGTGATCGCGCGCGGCGGTCCGATGACCGTGTCGACGACCGAGCGCGGACGTGGTCATGCGCGACAGGTGACACAAGGTCAGCCGGTGGAGGCTCCGGCGGCGCCGGCGATGGTGTCGCGAGGCCAGGGTCGCGGGCAGGAACGTCGAGCAATGACGCAGTCGGCCGCCGGCGAAGTAGTGCCACCGACGCCGACGCCGTCATCGTCGCGCGGTCACGGTCGAGGGAACGGCGGCGGCGGACCACCGGCGCAACGTGTGAACCCGCCTGTGCAACGCGTGCTACCAACAGCGCCGGTCCCACAGCCCATGCCGGCGACCCCGCAACGCGGTCGTGGATCGGCACCGGCGCCGAGCCAGCCGGCGAAGCCGGGCAAACCGGGCGGTGGTGGTGGTGGTGGTGGTGGCGGCGGGCGCGGGCGAGGGCGGCCGGGCTAGCCGCCCGTGACCTGTTGTCGCCGCGGACGCGTCTCGTAGATCACGATGCCGATCGACGCGAGCGCGTAGACGACCATCACCGCGAACGCAATGAACGCGTCTTTGAAGGCGAGCGTCATCGCGCCAACGTGGACGAGGATCGTCGTCGCGTGCCGCCGATAGATCGAGCGTATCGCCTTCGGCGAGACATCCGCAGCGACGTGCCGACGGTTATGCGAGGCGTAGAACCAGAGCAGGATGTTCGCGAACGCGGCCAACGCGACGTTGCCCGCGTATAACAGCGCCGCGTATCGGCTCTCCGAGTAATGACCGAAGATTCTGTTCGGCACGGGAAGAAAGGCAACGACCATCAGCAGGAAGATGTTCAACCAGACGAGCGCGTAGTCCATGCCGACGATCAGCGCGAACATGCGATGGTGCGACACCCAAAACAGGCCGATCACGACGAAGGACAACGCGTAGACTGCCGTCGCCGGCGCCAGCTTGTGCAACTGCTCCACCGTGAGCGGCCCTTCCGCGAGCGGAAGGCGAAGATCGATCGCGAGCAGGGTCGCGGCGATCGCATAGACGCCGTCGCTCAACGTCGTCAGGCGCTCCAGGCCGCTAACCGGCGTGTTGGGGGCCGTGGCGACTGTGGGGACGGGGGCAACACTCAACGGAGGTCCTCGTCAGGTGACCGCTAGAGCGCGTCGGCGCAGCTCGGACGCAGCGTGAGATAGCGCCTGATGCGATGCCCGTCTGTGGGACGAAAGCCGGACTAGTCGCAGGTTTACGTCATCATTTTGAGGTACTCGCGATCCCAGGCGGCGGGAATACTCTCACGCGGCGAGTACGGGCCCGGCGTGTAACGGCGCGAGGCGATTCCCTTCTGGCTTCTCGCGACGATGTCCCAGTCCTGCCGGTTGGTGACATCCCAGAATGCGATCGCGTCGGCGGGATTGAAGTCGGGATTGCTCTTGTTCTCGGGCGAAAACATCCACTCCGACTCGACGATGGTCCGGCCGACGCCGTCGGGCGTGAGCAAATAGTAATTGACGTAATCGGGATGGATGCTGAGCATGAGGTTCGGCATCACCGTGTAGTAGTAGGCGCGGTGCCGATCGCTCTCCGGCAAGCCCGGGGTCAACAGCCGTCCACATGCGCGGCCGCTGATCGTTGCACTCTCGTGCGGGGCGCCGATCTCCATGTAGCCGCCGAGGAACGGCCCCTCGATCAAATCGTTGGCGCCGCTCTGGTACGGCAGCTTGAGCGACAGCTCCGGATGAATCATCGGACAGTGCAGGCACTCCGAATAATTCTGAAAGACGAGTTTCCAGTTGGACTCGACCTCGTAGCGCACGCTGCGGCCGACCTCGAGGCCGTCGAGCGCGAAGCGGGGTAGCCGATGCATCATCGGCGCGAACCATTCGCTAAACGGCTGCGGGTCGTCGCTCACATTGACGAAGAGAAAGCCAGCGAACTCGGCGACACCCGCCGCGTGCAGCGGGAATTCGCGCTTGTCGAATCCCTCCACTTCCTGCATGTGCGGCGCCCCGATGAGACGGCCGTCGGTCGTGTATGTCCAGGCGTGGTACGGACACTGAATCGTCTCCGAGAATTGTCCGGACGCTTCACGACAGATCTGCGTGCCCCGATGCCGGCAGACGTTGAAGAACGCGTGGAGCTCGCCATCGCGGTCGCGGAGAATGATCAGCGACTCGCCGGCGACGGTGCGCACGATGAAGTCGCCGGGCCGGGCGATCTGCGCCACCCGACCGACGCAGTTCCAGTGGCGCGCAAAGATGCGCTCCTGTTCCGCGGCGAGAATTTCGGGCGACGTGTAGTACTCGCCCGGCATCGTGTGCGCGCCCTGCTTGTATGCTTCGACCGTGCGGTGGAATGTTGTCATGATGACCGTATTATCCGTTTCGCCGCCAACCATCCTGCTCCGCCGAGCACGCCCGGCCCCGGATGCGTGCCCGAGCCGGCGAGATAGAGACCGTCAATCGGCATGGCGTAGCGTCCCCAGCCCGGCACCGGACGCATGAACAGAATCTGATCGAGCGTCATCTCGCCGTGCGTCAGCGCACCGTCCGTGACGCCATAGCGTGATTCCAGATCGACCGGCGTCAGGATCTCACGATGCGTTATCGCGTCGGTGAAGCCGGGCATGACGCGGCTGATCGCGCGCGTGACCGTTTCACCGAGCTCGCACGAACGGGTGTCGTCCCACGACGCATCGCCGCGCAAGCGATACGGCGCGTACTGCGCCCTGGCAATGAGTACATGCTTGCTGGGCGGAGCGAGCGAGGGCCACCGCAACGTCGGCGCGCTAATCTCGATGTGCGGTTCGGCGGACACATGACCGTATTTCGCCGCGTCATACGCACGCTCGATCGCATCGAGCGACGGGCTCAGGCTGACGACGCCGGTCAGCGCGGCTGATGAATCGTCGAGATCGCGAAGGTCGGGCAAGCGATCGAGCGCGAAGCGAACGAGCGACGTGCACCCGCGCAGCTTGATGTTCTTGAGCGCGAGCAGGAATTCGGGGTCGAGCCATAATGGATCGACCATGCCGAGCATCGTGCGGACGGGGTCCGCGGTCGAAACGACGACCGGCGCCGTGAGCTCGTCCCCATTGGCTAACGCGATTCCCGTGACGGCGTCATCGCGCACGAGGATGCGCGCGACGGTCGCGCGGGTCCGCAGATCGACGCGGTTGCCGCGAGCCACGGCCGCGGCGGCGTTGACGAGGGCGTCGGGTCGCTCGCGCCACCAGCCGCGCGCGGCGCCGCGCGCTCCTACGAGATGGTGCAGCAACACGAACGACGTGCCGCCGGAACGCGGGCCCTGCCGGATGTCGCGCACCCCGCCGGCGGCGACGGCCGCTTTCACCAGCGGGCTCTCGAACCAGTCATCGAGCAGGTCTTGTAGCGACATCGGAAGCACGCGCAGCAATTCCAGCATGTCGGCGCGGCCGAGCGCGCGAAATTTTCGACCGAGGCCAAGGAGCGGCGCGAGCTCACCGAGCGACAGCGCGGTGTCGATGTCGGGCGCGGGGAGCTGGTACATCGCCTCGAGGAATCCGGCGAGGTTGTCGAGTAGCTCGACGAACGCCGGCCAACGCTCGGCGTCGCGCGACGAATGGCCGCGAATGGCGGTCGCCGCCCGAGTCGAATCGGACGAGAGCGTGAGGCCGTTGCCAGCACCGACGACCGACCCGACGACGCTCGCCGGCGTGGTGCCGACTGAGCTGAGGCCGAGCCCTCGCGCGACGGTCGGCGGCAGCCAACCGGTGTCGGCGTTCAGCGGAGCACGAAAGGCCGGCGCGAAGTCGGAGACTCGGCGCTGGCCACCGATTTCCTCCGCGCTCTCGACGACGAGCACGCGCTTCCCCGCCTTGCCGAGCGCCGCCGCGGCGACGAGCCCGTTCGAGCCGGCGCCAATGACGATCGCGTCATAGTTGCCGGCGCTCACGAGATGATCTCCATCGCCGCGAGCCGGCCGGACGCGCCCATGATGCCGCCGCCGGGATGCGTTCCCGCGCCACACTGCCAGTAGCCCTTGATCGGCGTGCGATACTTCGCCGACTTCGCCGCCGGGCGCAGGAAGAAGAGCTGATGCAGCGCCAGCTCGCCCTGAAAGATGTTCCCTTCCGAGAGACCGGTGATTCGCTCGATGTCCGCCGGCGTCAGCACCTGACGGTGGAGGATGAGCGACTCGATGTTCGGCGCATAGCGCGCGACCGTCTTCACCACAGCGTCGCCGAAGGCCTCGCGCTTCGCGTCGTCCCAGCCGCCCGTCACGTTGTATGGCGCGTACTGTACAAAAATGCTCATGACGTGCTTGCCCGGCGGCGCCATGCCGGGATCGATCATCGACGGGAAGACGATGTCCATGTACGGATTGCGCGAGAAGTTTCCGTACTTGGCGTCGTCGTAGGCGCGCTCGAGGTACTCGACGCTGGGGCTGATCGAGAACGCGCCGCGATGGTGCGGGCCGACACCGGGGAGGCAGGTGAACTCCGGCAACCCGCTCAGCGCGAGATTCACCTTCCCCGACGAACCGCGGAACTTGTATCGCTCCACTTCCGCGGCCAGATCATCCGGCAGTTCCTTGCGTTCGACCAACTGCAAAAAGGTGCGGCGCGGATCGAGGCCCGAGACAACGATCGGTGCAGTGATCTCGTCGCCGTTCTCGAGGACGACACCCTGCGCACGGCCGTCCTTGACGAGCACGCGCGCGACCGACGCATTGATGCGAATCTCGGCGCCGAGCGCGCGGGCAGCCGACGCGATCGCTTCGCTGATCGCGCCCGTGCCGCCTTTCTGGAAACCCCACGCGCGAAAAGCGCCGTCGATCTCGCCCATATAATGATGCAGCAGCACGTACGCCGAGCCGGGGGACCGCGGTCCCAGGAAAGTGCCGATGATGCCGCTCGCCGACTTCGTCGCTTTGAGCGGATCGAACTCGTACCACTCGTCGAGGTAATCGGCGCTGCTCATCGTCATCAGCTTGTAGAGCGCGTGAAAGCGCTCCGCGCCGAGGTCGCGCATGTGGCCGCCGAGCTTGAGCAGACCGCGGAGATCCGACGGCGCGAGCGATGACGGATCGGGCGGCACCATGCCGAGGATCGGCTTCACCGCCATCGCCATGTGGTGCATCAGCCGCCCGAACTCGATCGCCGCTTCGGCGTCGCGCGGCGAGTGCCGCATCAGCTCTCGACGCGTCTCGTCGGGATCGGCCCACCCGGCGAGGTAGTCGCCATTGTCGAGCGGCGTCACGGTGCTCTCGAGCGGCAGGATCTGCAAGCCATGGCTCGGCAAATCCAGATCGCGAATGATCTCGGGCCGCAGCAGGCTGACGACGTATGAGAATACTGAAAACTTGAAGCCGGGGAACACCTGCTCGGTGACCGCGGCGCCGCCGACCATTGGACGCCGCTCGAGAACGAGCGTCTTTCGTCCGGCCCGCGCGAGATACGCCGCGCACACGAGGCCATTGTGGCCGCCGCCGATGACGATGGCGTCGTAGCGACCCGCGGTGGGTGATCGGCGAGGAGCGGCGGGCGAGCTCATTCCTTCTTCCTCGGTGGATCGAAGAACGGCAGCTTCTTGACGATCGCGTTCGCTCGCTTGCGGCGGTGTTCGACCGTGACTTCGACCTCGAGCTCGGTATTCGGCGCGAAGTTCGGCGCCGTGAGATGCGCGAGCGCGAGATACTTCTTGAGGAGCGGCGACCAACAACCGCTCGTCGCGTAGCCGATCTGCTTCCCATCTTTGTACGCCGGCACGCTCGTCCTCCAGGCGACCGTCGGCAACTGCGGCGGCAGCCCACGTTCGGCATAGATACGTTCGAGCGACGTCCAGTCGACGTCGAGGCCGACGAATCCCCACGAGGAGCCCGCGGCTTTCTCGGCGCGCAACGCACGACGCCCGTTGTACGGCCCTTTGTCGGCGCTCACCGTCCACGAGAGATTGAGCTCGTAGGGCGAAGACTTCTGATCTTCGATCATCGCGCGATGCGCCGAGAAGTAGTCGACGTCGAGCATGACGAGGCCCGCTTCGATGCGCGCGAGGTCGAGCGCCCAGATGCCGGCGGGCGTGATGCCGTATGGCGTGCCGGCGTCGATCAATGCGTCCCAGAGCTGCACGGCCCGTTCCGCATCGACCCAGATCTCGTAGCCGAGATCACCGGTGTAGCCGGTCCGCGAGATCGTGACCGGGATATCGCGAACCGTCGTGTTGACGAGACGGAAGTACTTGAGCGTCGAGAGATCGGCCGGCGTCAGCTGCTGAAGAATGGTTCGCGACAGCGGGCCTTGCAGCGCCAGCGCTCCCGTGTGCTCGGAAACATTCTCGATCGAGACATCGAGGCCGATGGAATTCATCGAGAGCCAACGCAGATTCGGCTCGGCGCTCGTGAGGCGGAAGGTGCGTTCGTCGAGCCGGCTGATCGTGCCGTCGTCGATCACCTTGCCATGGACGTCGCACCAGGGCGTATAGAGCACCTGTCCGACACGGCACTTGGCGACGTCGCGCGTGACCATGCGATCGAGCAGGCGCGCGGCGCCCGGACCGGAAACCAGGTATTTGTACAGCGGCGAGACGTCGAGCAGCGCCGCGGCGCTACGGATCGCGGCGTATTCGCGGTCGGGATGCGGCTCGTACGCGCTGGCGACCTGGTAGCCCGCCCAGCGGCGCCATGTCTGGGCGCGGACGAGTGGGCCGGTGCGAGGGTGGAACGGCGTCGTTTTGAGGATGGATGCGGCGGCGCTCGGCATGAGGCCCAAACTAGCCCCGGATTCACTGGCGAGCGAGCGTCCGGCGGAGGGGCGGCGCCTAGTGCGAACGAATCGTGTTCGCGAGGGCGATGGTTTCGGCCGACGGTTCGACATCCAGATCGGCGCGCAGCCGACCGGCGAACTCGTCGAACATCTTGATCGCGCCGGCGCGATCGCCCAGTCGGTCGAGCAGGCCCATGGCGCGCCGCAGTACCCGCTCGTCCGACCATGCATGGCGAACGGCGCGCCGAGCCATCGAACTGGCCTGCGTCAGTTGTTGTTCGCCTTCCAACCGCACCGCAAGCGCCCACGACGCGGCGGCAGCTCGCTCCCGCGCGGCCGTGCGTTCGTCCTCGACCCAGCGCTCGAAGTCGACGCATCCGGACAGATAGAAGCCTGGCATCAGGTCGCCGTGGTAGAGCTCGAGCGCGTGCAGGAGCTGGCCCTTCTCGACCGCCGTGGTGAAATCCACGGCATCGCAACGCACGGTCTGCGGCGTGAGCGCGATCTCGTCGTCGCCGTGCGACGTGATGACCTGCGGCCCGAGCGCCGCGCGTAGGTCATAGAGCGCTTTGCGAAGCGCGGCGCGGGCGTGCGCCTGATCCAACTCCGGCCAGAGCAGGCCGACCAGCCGGTCGCGCCGCTGAAATCGCCCGTCGGGCGACAGAGCAAGAAAGGCGAGAAGCGCGAGCGGCTTGGATTGCGAGAGGACGGCGGCGCCCGTCGGTCCGGCGCCACGCAACTCATAGCCGCCGAGCAGACAAAGCTCGATGTGTTGGCGGGTAGGCTCGGCGATCTGGCTCATCGCGTCACGAAAAAAGAACGGTGAGGGAACGGTCGCACCGGCAGTCAGGCCACGGGCCGCCGGTAATGTCGTGTCGTGACGTGAATCCAAACCACTCGATCATCATACCCTCACAGGAGAAACACCCCATGCTACGCTCACGATTGCTCCCCTGGTTGTTCAGCGCCGGCCTGTTCCTCGCCGCCGCCTGCAGTGACTCGGTCTCGCCGACGACGGACCGCGCGGCCGCTCCCGTCGATACTGCGGTAAACCTGATAACGCTGACAGGATCCATCCACCTGACGGGGGAGAAGTTGTATCCGGTTGTCCTCAGCACAAGTACAGGTTTCGAGATCCCTCTCACGGGCGAGAACGCAAACATTCTGATGTCGGTCGAAAACGCCGGGGTCGAGGTCCATGGCCGGTGGAGTACGGAGGGCGGCGACGCATTTTTGGTGAACGATTTCGTGGTGGAAACGATGGAGGGCAGCGCCGTGATCGACGGGACCCTCGTCGCGCTGTATTCGACCCCGACCGACATCACCGGCGATCCGATCGGCTACGCCATTCGCCCGACGCTGGGCGGATCGGACGTCAAGCTCGCCGACCCGCCGGCCGATATGCTCTCGCACCTCAACCAGCGGTTGTGGGTGGCCGGCCTTGACGGCTCCGGTGGGTCACCGACGGCCTATGGCGTAATCAAAGAGATGTAGTGGCACGCGACGCGGATAGGCGACACCGACCACGCGTTCGCGACCAAGCTCCTCGAGGCGACGATGCCTCGGGGAGCTTTGCTTCGCCGACCGGTCCGAGCGCGGCTACCGCGACGAGTTGGCGCTGGTGAGGGTGTTCGAGACCCCTCTCAGCATCGACAGCGGGCGGGCGACGTGAACCTTGTCGCCCCAGCGGACCACGTCCTCGGTGGCATAGAACGCACTGACCACACCGAAGCGCGGGTTGCCTTCGATCACGCCACGCAGCATTTGCTGGAGCAGCAAGCGGTCCGCGGTGCGCATGATGAAGCCGAGTCCCACACCG
>Ga0310811_10005977_pt1 | contig 15495 bp, 9 predicted proteins | sample YCmetagenome_FD_207642 | JGI IMG/M metagenome (GOLD analysis project Ga0310811, IMG submission 207642) | Soil microbial communities from experimental microcosm in Duke University, North Carolina, United States - YC | ecosystem: Engineered > Artificial ecosystem > Soil microcosm > Unclassified ...
CACTGGAATACCTGAACTCCCTGGCCGTCGCCGACCTGGACGGCAGCACCTGCGGTGAGCTGCTGATCGGCCTCGGCGAGGTCCAGGCGAAGTTGACCGCCGCGCACGCCGCGTTTCTCCGCCGCTTCGACGCCGCCAACGCCCACGACACAGACGGATACGGTTCGTCGTTCGCTTGGCTCTCCGCGAAGGCCGGCATGTCGAAAGGGGCGGCGAGGGAATCCGTCCGCCGCATGCGCCAACTCGGTGACCGCCCGCTACTGGGCACGGCGCTGGCCGACGGGGATATCACCGAGTCACTCGCGTTCACGATCGCGGACTGGACCCGCAAGCTCCCCGCCGAGATGCGCACGGAGACCGACCGCATCCTGCTGGAGGCCGCAGCAGCAGGCGCGTCTATGGACGACCTGGCGACGATCGCCGCATGCGCGATCGAAAAGTGGCGCCAGCAGCAGGCCGACCCCGGCAACCCAGACGACGCGTTCGAGGACAGGTACGTCCAGGTCGGCACGACGTTCGGCGGTGCCGGAGTTATCCGCGGCAACCCGACCCCCGAATGCGCCGCGACGGTCCGCGCGGTCGTCGAGGCCCTGGGCAAGAAGGCAGGCCCGGAAGACGACCGCACCGAGCAGAAGCGGTTCCACGACGCGCTGCAGCTAGCCTGCGAACTCCTCCTCCGCGCCCGCCTGGGCGAGGACGGCTACCTGACCGGCAAGGACGCCGAGGCGGCCGCGGGGCAGATCCGCCGCGCGGTACTGCTTACCATGACGTGTGTATTCACCGTAGAGGCTGGCAACTCATCCTCCACCCCGACGGCACGACCGAGGCCCGCAGCCCCGACGGCAAGCAGATCCTCTACAGCCACGCCCCACCCACCGGGTACGCCGCCTGACCCGCATCCCCAGTCGTCCACCGCGTCCCGCAGCTCCGCGCCGTTGCAGGGGTTTCCTAGCCGCACGGCGGCGGGACCGGTTACTGGTTCGCCGCCTTGACGAATGCCTGCTGCGCGTCCCGTGCGGCCGTGCCAGCGGCCGGCCGCCGCTGGACGTACGAGCCGTCTGGCTGCATGTCCCAGGCCGAGCAGTTGTCCTCGTCGTACGTGTCCAAGATGCGGTCAAGCTCCGCCGTAATCACCGGGTCGGTGACCGGAGTGACGACTTCCATTCGCCGGGAAAGGTTGCGCGTCATCCAGTCGGCCGAGCCGATGAAGAACTCCGGCGCGCCTCCGTTCTCGAACCGGTAGATCCGGCTGTGCTCAAGGAACTGGCCGAGGATGCTGTAGGCCCGGATCGTCGGCGACAGGCCAGGAACGCCCGCCCGGAGGCAGCACAGCCCGCGGATGTTGAGCACGATGGGCACCCCGGCCAGGCTGGCCGCGTACAGTTCCCTGATCATCTGCGGGTCCTGGAGCTGGTTCATCTTGGCCTGGATGCCGCAGGGACGTCCCGCCTCAGCGTGCGCGGCCTCACGCCGGATCAGTGCGATGAACCGCTCCCGCATATCGTGCGGTGCCACCAGGAGCTTGCCGGGGACTGGCGCGGGAATGCCGGCCGTCAGCTCATTGAATACCGCCGCCACGTTTGCGGCCAGCTCGGGATCAGCGCTGAGCAGCCCGAGGTCCTCATACAGCCGCGCTGTCCCCTCGTGGTAGTTACCGGTGCCGATGTGCACGTACCGGTGGATGCCGTCCGGCTCCTCGCGCACCACCAGCGCCAGCTTGACGTGCGTCTTGACCCGCTCCACGCCGTACGCGACGTGCGCTCCCTCCTGCTGGAGTTCCCTACTCCAGCTGATGTTCGGTTCCTCGTCGAAGCGTGCGGTGATCTCTACCAGGACCGCTACCTGCTTGCCGCGCCTGGCAGCCTCTTTGAGTGCCTCGATGATCGGCGACCGGCGGCCGGTCCGGTAGATCGTGAGCTTGATCGCCAGCACTGTGGGATCGACGGCAGCGCTCTGGATGAACTGCAGCACCGAGGTGCTGAAGCTCTGGTAGGGCAGGTGCACCAGGATGTCGCCGCGCCGGATCTCGTCGAACATCGCGCCTGGGTCGGCGTGGTCCAGGTCCCGGAGCCGGGGATGGGTCACCGGCTCGTGCGGTTGAGCACGCTGCTCGGCATGGCCCGCCACGGGCAGGTCGCTGAGGTCTCCGAGGCTCAGCAGCCCGGGAGTCGCGATGACGGCGGCCGGGTCGACGCCGAGCTGGGCCGCGAGCCAGCTACGCAGTTCGTCAGGCATGTCGGCGCTGACCTCGAGCCGGGACACCCCCGCGTACTTCCGCGCAGACAGCTCGGCCGTGACCATCTCGATGATCGCGCCAGGCGACAGCTCCGTGTCCTGGCCGCCAGCTTGGTCGGCCCACGGGTCGTCCTTCGCCCCCCTGGTAACGCGGAAGAAGAAGCACTCCAGCTCAACCGCACGCGGGAAAACCGCGCCCAGGTTGGCTACGATCACCTGCTCAAGCGGTACCCAGCCCGCACCATCCGGCAGCGGCACCCAGCGCGGCCGGTTGGTCGGCACCTTGATCCGCACGAACCGCCGGTTCTTGCGACCCGGCTCGGTGACCAGCACTGCGAGGTTGAGCCCGAGATTGCTGATGAACGGGAACGGGTGCGCTGCGTCTGCCGCGAGCGGGATGAGGATCGGTTCCACCGAGTCCGCGAAGTACTTGGCGAGGTAGTCCCGCTGGCCCTGATCGAGATCCGCCATGTCCAGGATAGGGGTGCCCAGCTCGCGCAGCGCCGGGCGCAGCTGCTCATCGACGAGCCTGGCAACCGCCTCCTGCTGGGACCGAAGCTCCGCACGGCAGGCCTTGAGCGCCTCAACCGGGGTCAGGCCGTCCGGTCCGGGCTTACGTACGCCCTTGGCGACCTGCCGGACCAGGCCGCCGATGCGCTTCATCGCGAACTCGTCGTAGATCATGCCCATGATCCCGGCGAACTTGACCCGCTCAAGCAGCGGCTGCTCCGGGTCCTCGGCCAGTGCGAGCACCCGGTGGGCGAAACTCAGCCAGCTCAGCTCACGATTGATGAGCGCAGCAGGAGAATCTGGCGTAAGCGGTACAGGCTGTGACATACACGCGCGCCCCCAAATCCGCGATCTACCCCAACCCTAACTCGCGCCGAGGTCAGCCCCCACCCGAGCCGCGAGCCGCCAGGGTAAACGAAAAGCACCGCCCACATGCGGCAGTGCATGTTTGGGCCCCCGTCAGGTAGATAGGGGCATGGAACCTAATGTCGTAGTGTTCGGACAGCTCGCCAGGGACCTGGTGCTAGTGGTCGACCAGGTGCCCGCCGCAGGGAAGTCGGGCAAGGTGCGGCGGCGCAGGGAACTGCTCGGTGGCAAGGGCGCGAACCAGGCCGTGGCGCTCGCTCAGCTGGGCATGCGCCCCGCCCTCGTCGCCGTAGCGGGTGATGACCAGACGGGGACCCGCCTCATCGAGCAGGTGCGCAAGGACGGGATCGACACCTCGGCGGTGATCCGCCGCCCGGGGACCCGCAGCGGGCTGATCGTGGATGTAGTCACCCCCGACGGGCAGTGGCGTTACCTAGAGGACCTCCCGTCGTCGGTCCTGCTGACCGAGGCGGACGTTGCGGCTGTGGAAGACCTCACCAACACCGCCCACTGGGTCAGCATCCAGTTGCAGCAGCCGACCGGCGCGGCGCTCGCCGCGGCGCGGCAAGCGACCACGGCTGGTGCCCGGGTGGTGCTCGACGGCGCACCAGACGACGGCGCGCACATCGATGACCTGCTCGCGCTCGCCAGCGTCGTCCGCGCGGACGCCAAGGAGGCTAGCCTGCTAACCGGCACCAAGATCAGCGGCCCGGACGACGCCCGCCGTGCCGCGGAGGAAATTCTCCACCACGGACCCGGCCTCGTGGCCCTCGCCGTCGGCGACGTCGGCAACTACTTCGCCTGGCCCAGTGGTGACCTGCTTTTGCCGCTGACGGGAACGCCCGTCGCCGACACCACCGGCGCCGGCGACGCGTTCACCGCGGCCCTGATCACCGCGCTGCACGCGGATGAGCCGCCGGAGAGCGCCGCCCGGCTGGCCGTGGCCGCGGCGGGCGCCACGGTGGGCCACCCGGGCGGCCGCCCCGCGCTGACAAAGTCAGCCCTGGACCGCCAGCTGGGCTTGCTGACCGGCGGCTAGTTCCGAACGTTCAGCTGTGCTTACCCTGAGTTAGCGAGGGTCAATGTGTATTCCACTAGATCAGCGGGTTTAGGGCGGCGGTAGTGGGTAGCGGCCCGGGAACCGCCCGGAGGGGGCCGTCCCGGCGTTAACCCGGCCGGGGCGGGCCGGGCGGCCCCGCGGCTGTCCTTCACGCTGACCGGGACGAAGCTGGACGCGCCCGACGCCTGTACGCTGCCTCCACACCGACTACACCGACGCCAGGCCACCCTGACGGTCAGACAGTTCCGCCCAGACGACCTTTCCGCTTGGCAGCCCTTCGACGTCCCACGCACGGGCGAGCTGCGCGACCACGCTGAGGCCATGACCAACCGCGACGTCGAAGGGTCTGTCGTCGCCTTGAGGAGCGAGCGGGCTGTCATCCCGGACGGCGATCCTGACCCCGGCCGCCGACCGGGAGATGGTAAGCGTGAACCCGGAGCCGGCGTGCAGGACGGCGTTGGACGCGAGTTCGGTGACAACGATCGCCGCGTCCTCGGCGAGTTCCCGTGGGCATTCTCCGTCCAGCAAGTCGGCCGTCACGTGCCTGGCCGCCCGCACGGAGTCCAGTTCTGCCGGAAAGTTCCGCGTGGCGATGACGTCCGAGTGCAGCCCGCACACCTCCTGCACGGCGTCGGCGGTGTTCCCGCTGGCCACCGGGTCGAGCGGGTAGCCGCACAGCAGGGAGAACGGAAGCAGCGCGCCGAGCCCGTTCCACATTGCTTCGAGTTCGATCGCCATGGTGACGTGTCCCGCGTCCCACAGCAACGCCACCATCTCGCCGTAGACGCGCACGTGCCTGCCGCCCGCCGCGGCCCGCCGGATGAGACCTGCTATCACTGACCGGAACCGCCCGCGGTCCAGCCTGTCCCCGCTGAGGAAGCGGCGAAGCACCGCCGCCGCGTCCACTGTCACGAGCCTGCCTGTGTCCCGTTCACGGGCGACGTCGACGCCCGCTTGGGCCAGCGCGGCCTCCAACATAAGCCGGTGCGGTGCGGTCGCCACGACGACGACACCGTCCCCGGACTTCATGCCCTCGGCCAGGTAAGAGCCGACGGCAGCGGCCAGCTCATCGTCGTCCCGGTAGAACTGGACCCCGTGGTCCCTCGGAGCCGCAGTGGGCAGGCTGGTCCCACCAGTCATACCCCCGGCCTGTAGGCGAGCCGCTGTCTGCGCCGGCGAGCCACGTACCCGCCAAGTGGTCGACTGCCTGGACAGTCCACTGGGAACACCTCTCTTTCCTGCCCGTAGGCCTGCAGTACCGAGAAGCCTGCACACTACCCCACGAAGTGCGCACATCCGCGAAACCTTCGCACTACCCCGCGTCGGAATGGCTAACCAGATCCGGGCCGCGCGTTAGCACCGGATAGGGTTGCGGCGTGCGGCCGGAAGGGGAGATCACTCGCGGCACCACCAACCCCAGCCGGCTCCGTCGGGTGGACCGCTGGATCACGCAGGCACTGCGGCCCGTACTCGATGCCGCCGAGCGCCCGCTGGTAATCGACCTGGGTTACGGTGCTTCCCCGGTCACGACCGTGGAACTGTACCGGCGGGTCCGCGCGGTGGCGCCGAACGCCGAGGTCACCGGCCTGGAGATCGACCCGGAGCGGGTCGCGTACGCCAGCCGCCGGCTCGCGGACCTGCGCGCGGCCGGGGATCCGCTCCCGGGGCTGTCGTTCGCGCTCGGCGGTTTCGAACTGCCGGCGTCGCGCCGGCCGAACCTGGTCCGGGCGTTCAACGTGCTGCGCCAGTACCCAGAGGAGCGCGCGTGGACGTACTGGGCGCGGCTGCGCGCCGGCCTGGCAGCGGGCGGCGTGGTGGTCGAGGGCACCTGCGACGAGATCGGCCGCCGCGCGGTGTGGGTCACCCTGCCCAACTGCGGCGCCGGCCCCGAGCTGATCACCTTCTCAACGCGGCTGGCGTCGCTTGAGCGCCCGTCGGACCTGGCTGAACGGCTGCCCAAGACGCTGATCCACCGGAACGTGCCAGGCGAGCCCGTCCACCAGTTCCTGCGCGACTTCGACCGGGCCTGGGACAGCGCCGCCCCATACTCCGCCTTCGGGCCCAGGCAGCGCTGGATCGCCGCGGTCACGTCCTTGTCGCACTCCTGGCCAGTTCTTCGCTACTCACCGTACGGCGGCCCTCGGCGCTGGCGCCTTGGCGAGGTGACCCTTCCGTGGGCGGCCCTTGCCCCGCCCGGGCAGGCCTAGCGGCCACGGAAAGCGGTCCGATAAGCACGCAAAAATACGTAGACGTCGGCAGATGTCAAGTAACGGAACCTGCGGGTTGCTGCCCGTAGGCGTCGTCCGATGACATCATTAAGGAAAGAGGTGGTGGTCCGGCCGTCAGCAAGCATGCTGATCGCGCCATGAACGCAGCCGGGCCAGGGGACTCAATCGTGAGGTGATCGGCATGCCGGTGGCGACGGAGACCGGGCAGCAGGAGCAGATGCAGCAACTGCTGGCCGGGCTGACCGCGGTCCGCGGCGGCGACTTCAGCATCAGGCTTCCCGAGGGCCAGGACGCCCTGATGAACGAGATCGCAGCCGTCTTCAACGCCATGAACGAGCAGCTGGGCGTTTTCACCTCAGAGGTGACCCGGGTGGCCCGTGAGGTGGGCACCGAGGGGCAGCTTGGCGGCCAGGCGGAAGTCCCCGCCGTCGCCGGCACCTGGAAGGACCTCACCGACTCGGTGAACGCCATGGCGGGCAACCTCACCGGGCAGGTCCGCGCGATCGCCCAGGTCACCACCGCCGTCGCCAGGGGCGACCTGAGCCAGAAGATCTCCGTCGAGGCCAAGGGCGAGGTCGCTACCCTCGCCGAAACGGTCAACGGCATGGTCGACACGCTGTCCGCGTTCGCCGACGAGGTCACCCGGGTGGCCCGCGAGGTAGGCACCGAGGGCCGCCTCGGCGGCCAGGCGGAAGTGCCGGGCGTGGGCGGCACCTGGCGTGACCTGACCGAGTCAGTGAACTTCATGGCCGGCAACCTGACCAGCCAGGTCCGCAACATCGCCCAGGTGACCACCGCCGTCGCGAAGGGCGACCTGAGCCAGAAGATCACGGTTGACGCGCGCGGTGAGATCCTCGAGCTCAAGAACACCGTGAACACGATGGTCGACCAGCTGTCCGCGTTCGCCGGCGAGGTCACCCGCATGGCCCGCGAGGTGGGCACGGAAGGCATCCTCGGTGGCCAGGCGACGGTCCCCGGGGTCGGCGGCACCTGGCGTGACCTGACCGACTCGGTGAACTTCATGGCCGGCAACCTGACCAGCCAGGTCCGCTCGATCGCCCAGGTCGCCACCGCCGTGGCCAAGGGTGACTTGAGCCAGAAGATCACGGTTGACGCGCGCGGTGAGATCCTCGAGCTCAAGAACACGATCAACACAATGGTCGACACGCTGTCCGCGTTCGCCGGCGAGGTCACCCGGGTGGCCCGCGAGGTGGGCACCGAGGGCAAGCTCGGCGGCCAGGCCGACGTGCAGGGCGTGTCGGGCACCTGGAAGGACCTGACCGACAACGTCAACGTCATGGCCGACAACCTGACCAGCCAGGTCCGCTCGATCGCCGAGGTCACCACGGCCGTGGCGAAGGGCGACCTGAGCCAGAAGATCCGGGTCGACGCCCGGGGCGAGATCCTGGAGCTGAAGGAGACCATCAACACGATGGTCGACCAGCTCTCGTCGTTCGCCGGCGAAGTGACCCGGGTGGCCCGCGAGGTGGGCACCCAGGGCAAGCTCGGCGGCCAGGCCATCGTCCAGGGCGTGTCGGGCACCTGGAAGGACCTGACCGACAACGTCAACGTCATGGCCGACAACCTGACCGCTCAGGTCCGCTCGATCGCGTCCGTGACCACGGCCGTGGCCAAGGGCGACCTGAGCCAGAAGATCCGGGTCGACGCGCGCGGCGAGATCCTGGAGCTGAAGGAAACCGTCAACACGATGGTCGACCAGCTGTCCGCGTTCGCCGGCGAGGTCACCCGGGTCGCCCGCGAGGTGGGCACCGAGGGACAGCTCGGCGGCCAGGCGACAGTGCCGAACGTGGCGGGGACCTGGAAGGACCTGACCGACAACGTCAACTCGATGGCGAACAACCTGACCAACCAGGTGCGCAACATCGCCCAGGTCACCACCGCCGTCGCGAAGGGCGACCTGACCAAGAAGATCGACGTGGACGCCCGGGGCGAGATCCTGGAACTGAAGACCACCATCAACACGATGGTCGACCAGCTGTCCTCGTTCACCGCCGAGCTCACCCGGGTGGCGCGCGAAGTGGGCCGGGAGGGCCGCCTCGGCGGCCAGGCCGAGGTCGAGGGCGTGTCGGGTACCTGGAAGCGGCTGACGGAGAACGTCAACGAGCTGGCCGGGACGCTGACCAGGCAGATCCGGGCGATCTCCGAGGTGACCAGCGCGGTCGCCACCGGCGACCTGACCCGGACGATCGCCGTCGAGGCGGAGGGCGAGGTCGCGGAGCTCAAGGACAACATCAACACGATGGTGCGGTCGCTCCGCGAGACCACCGAGGCCAACCAGCAGCAGGGCTGGCTGCAGACTAGCCTGGCGCGGATCGCCGGCCTCATGCAGGGCCAGCGGGACCTGGCCGTGGTCGCCGAGCTGATCATGAACGAGCTCATCCCGCTGGTTGGCGGGCAACAGGGCGCGTTCTTCCTCACCGACACCAGCGAGGGGGAGACCCGACTTGAGCTCATCGCCGGGTACGGGCTGCCGCGCGGCCGGGCACAGGGCGGGAACGCGCCGGGCCAGGTGCTGCTCGGCGAGTCGCTTATCGGCCAGGTCGCGAAGACCCGCAAGCCGATCGTCCTCCACGAGGTGCCCGCGGGCTACGCCAGGATCTACTCCGCGATCGGCGAATCCCGCCCGGTCAACGTGATGATCGTGCCGATCGTGTTCGAAGACCAGGTGCTCGGCGTCATCGAGGCCGGGTCGCTGTGGCCGTTCACGCAGGTGCACCGCGACTTCCTTGAGCAGCTCATGGAAGCCATCGGCGTCAACGTCAACACCATGATCGCGAACTCACGCACCGACGCGCTGCTTGAGCAGTCGCAGCGGCTGACGGCGGAACTCCAGTCCCGGCAGATGGAGCTGCAGCAGTCCAACGCGGAACTAGCGGACAAGGCGGCGCTGCTCGCCGCCCAGAACCGCGACATCGAGACGAAGAACGCGGAGATCGAGCAGGCCAGGCAGGAAATCGAAGAGCGCGCCAAGCAGCTCGACCAGGCGTCGCGGTACAAGTCGCAGTTCCTCGCCAACATGTCGCACGAGCTGCGCACCCCGCTGAACAGCCTCCTCGTCCTCGCCCGGCTGCTCGCGCAGAACCCGCTCGGCAACCTCACCGTCAAGCAGGTCGAGTACGCGACCGTCATCCACTCCTCCGGCTCGGACCTGCTGCGGCTGATCAACGACATCCTCGACCTGACCAAGGTTGAGGCGGGCAAGATGGACATCAACCCGGAGCGGTTCGCGCTCGCGGGCCTTGTCGAGGACCTGCGCGGCGTGTTCGGCCCGCTGACCGAAGAGAAGCGGCTCGGTCTCACGATCACCACGGGACCCGACGTACCCGACGACCTGGTGACGGACAAGCAGCGGCTCCGCCAGATCCTCTACAACCTCCTGTCGAACGCGGTCAAGTTCACCGAGCGCGGCCGCGTCGAGCTGCTCATCGAGACCGCTCCGGCGCAGGCGCCGACCGAGCCGTCATGGATCGTGTTCTCGGTGACCGACACCGGCATCGGCATCAGCCCGGATAACCTCACGAGCATCTTCTCCGCCTTCCAGCAGGCCGACGGAACCACCAGCCGCCGCTACGGCGGGACCGGCCTTGGCCTGGCGATCTGCCGCGAGGTCGCCGCCCGGCTCGGCGGCGAGGTGAAGGTGCACAGCGAACTCGGCCGGGGCAGCAGGTTCAGCCTCCATCTGCCGCTCACCCAGTACGGCGGCCCGCACCCCCGGTCCTTCACGGGCGACAGCGTCCGGCCGGTGCCCGCGGCGATGCCGCACGAGGCGCTGCGCGGCCACAAGGTCCTCGTCGTGGACGACGACCCGCGCAACGCCTTCGTCCTCACCGACGTCCTCGAGATGCACGGCATGACGGTGGTCCAGGCGACCGACGGCCGCAAGGCGATCGCCGAACTGGCCGCGGGCGACATCGACCTAGTCCTGATGGACGTGATGATGCCGCAGATGGACGGCTACGAGACCACCCGCGCCATCCGCCGCATGCCCCAGTACCGCCGCCTCCCCGTCATCACGGTGACCGCCCGCGCCATGCAGGGCGACCGTGAGAAGAGCATCGACGCCGGCGCCACCGACTACATCACCAAGCCGATCGACATCGAGGAACTCCTCAACTCCATGGAACGCTGGCTCCGCTAACCGTCAACTCCGCCAGCTCACGTCCAGATTTTTCTCTCCGACGGCCACCCCTGGACGGGGGCGCGTCCGCTTCCGTGACCGCCGCACCTAGCGCGAACGGATGCGACAAACCGGACGCCCGCGCCCAAGCGCTGACCCCCGAGACCGCTCACGCACAGCCTTGCCCCTAATGGGCCGCCTCCCCGTCCGCCGAAGGCGCAGAGGCCTTCCACACCGTCAGAGGGTGGGGATTAGCTTCTGGTAGCCGGCGCCCTGCTCGATCACCTGGAAGCCGAGTGCCTCGTTGATCGCGATCATCGGGCGGTTGGCGGCCGCATTCCACGTGGTGACGCAGGAGTGCGACGGGCCGAGTTGGCGGAGGTTGGCGACCTTGACCGCGAGGCCGAGCCGGTGACCGCGGTGGTCGCGGCGCACGATCGTTCCTCCCTGGGAGATCTTGGTGGCGTCGCCGAGCGTCTCCAGCATCCGCGTGGTCGCCACGACCTCGCCGTCGGGCGAGAGCGCGATCGCACCGAAGTCCGCCTGACCGCGCGCGAGGCGCCGCGCCTCGCGCTGGCGCACGAGCTCTGGATCTGGGTCCTCTGCCTCAAACGCGACGTCGCCCGTTGGTGACTCCACGCCGATCAGCGCCATGAGCGCCGCGAATCCCGCCAGGTGATCGTCGGGTACCCGGCCCTGGAACGTCAGGATCCGGTAACCCGCGTGGTGCCTGGCCGCCTCGTCGGCAAGCGCGGCCAGGTTGACCTTGGCCGGCAGGTCGAGCTGTCGGCGCTGCTCGACTAGGGCGAGCTGGTAGCCGTGCCTAGCAGCGAACGCGTACTGGCCGGACTCCTCGACCGCGATATCGGGCCCGACCGCCGTCTCGACGTAGCAGGCCGTGCGCTTGGCTTCGACCGCGGCGGCCTCAAGCCGCGCCAGCATCGCCGACCCGAACCCGCGACGGCGATGTCCGGGACGAACGTCGACTGAGAGAAGGGCTAGGTGGCGGTTGGCTGTCATGTCCCGGCGCATCTGGCCCGCGGCGACGGGAATGCCCGCGTCGTACGCGACGAACAGGTCGTACCTGTCGTTGTCCGGAGCCTGGAGGATGTCGGTGCGCCCCGCTTCAGCCCCCGGGGGCGTGAAGGTATCCGGCCGGTCGTGGACCTGACTGGCAGTGGACACGTCATAGAACTCAGCGAAGGCACCCTGGTCAGCGGGGTCGACCGGGTCGATGCGGTGCTGCTGCCACGAAGTCACCGCCTCATTACACCCGCGAAGGCCCTGTCCGTCACTTGGTTTTCCCTGTGGGGCCGGGTCGGCCGTGATCGTGGGGCACGCCGGGAAATCGCGTTCGGTCGGTGGCGATCCCGCCAGTGTGATTTTCGTTTGACCGGCCTGGCGCGGGGCGTGAGCATCGGCGGCATGAGGGAAGACCGCGATTACTTCGGGCGCAGCCACGTCAACGACACGTTTCCGGCGCACGGAGCGGTGCAGTGGCAGTCGACCCTCGACCAGGTGGTCACCGCCGTCGCCGACGCCGGCCTGCGGATCGTGCACCTGAGCGAGTACGCCGAGCCGTTCTGGCGGATGGGCGGCGTCGCTGCGGCGGCGTGGAACGGCCGCCTGCCGAACGCCTACGCCCTCCTCGCCCGCCTCCCGGGCTGAACCGCCGATGACCCGGCAGGGGGAGTTGAACCTGGCACCTGCTCGGAACGCCCGGGCGAGCGGGCCGGCGGGACAGCTACCGGCTTAGCAGCGGTGGCGGGGTGCGCGGGACGAGGCTTCCGCCGGGCGAGCAGCCGCGCCGCACTCGCGGGGAACAGGGCCGCGGACAGCAGCCCGGCGGCGACGAGAGCATCGGCGGTGGCCGGCGTGAGCTTCCCCGTTTCCTGCCCGGCTTCGGCCGCCACGATGACGAATGTCAGCGTGGTTGCCTGCAGTAGCCCGCCGGCCACCGCGCGGCGGCGGCCTACGGCACGCCCGTACAGCAGTGCTGGCACTCCCCGCACGACCAGCAAGGCAACCAGGAACAGCGGGACCTCCGCTAGGGCCGTCGGATGGTCTAGCAGGGCCCGCAGCTGGAACGCCACACCCGTGCTGATAAAGAAGATCGGGACGAGGAACCCGAACCCGATCCCTTCGAGCTTTACCAGGAAGTCCCTGTTCGGCTCCCGGCCGGAGAACTCGATGACCCGAACGAGCAGGCCCGCGGCGAACGCGCCGAGAATGGACGCGAAGCCGAACCGGTAGGCAAGCACCCCGCAGCCGAGCGCCAGGGTGAGCGCGGCGCGCAGGCGGAGCTGGCCGCTCCTTTTCTCCAGGTGATCGAGCAGCCGGTCAAGACGTGGCAGGCTGCGGACCCGGAAGACGATCAGCCCGATCGCGGCGATCAGCGTGAGGAAGACCGCGAGCGAGACGAGCTGGGCGCCGACTGTCTTCGCCGTGGCCGAGAAGAGCAGCGACAGCAACAGGATGGGGACGATCTCCGCGATCACCGACGCCGTCATGACCAGCTGCCCGAACTCGGTCGTCGCCTCCCCGGCGTCCTTCAGCAGCGGCAGCAGCAGCCCGGCTGATGTCGACATCAGGATGATCGCGAGCAGGATCGGCGTGCTTGCCTGCCCCGCCAGGAAGAACAGGAAAGCGATCAGCAGCGCCAGCGCAGCGGAGACGCCGAACGCGAGGCCCGCCAGCCGCGACAGCGGGCTGCGCAGCCGTTCGACGTCGATCTCAAGCCCGGCGAGGAACAGCAGCATGCCCAGGCCAAGGGTGCTCAGCACCTGCACCGGCGCGTCGATACGCGCCCAGCCGAGGACGGACGGCCCGACCACGATGCCGAAGATGACCTGAAGCACCGCGCCCGGTACCGGCAGCCAGGGCAGCAAGCCGAGGATGACGGGAACGAGAACGGAGATCCCGGCGATGATCAGCACGCTGTTGAACGAAACAGGAACCATCGAATCCTCCGTGCGAACCGGCCGCACTGGTCCCTATGGCTGGCTAATTGATTACTTAGAGCATCCTAACTATGCCTATCTGTAACCAAGCGTCCTGCTGGCAGAGAGCTACGGGTCCTCAGAACGGAGGCGTTCTTGATTTACGAGTTCAGCTGCTGGACGCGGTCCTTCAGCAGCGTGGTCGCGATCGTGGCGCGGTGCGGCTGGCCGCGCAGGAACGCGAGGGCGAACTTCTTCGCCTGCTCGTACTCCACCTTGCCCGGCATTGGCGGCTCGGCCGGGTTGACGTTCACGTCGAGCAGTGCCGGGCCCGGGTGGTTCAGCGCCAGCTGGATTGCCCCGCGCAGGTCGCCAGGTGAAGAAACCTTCGTGCCGAGCGCCCCGTTGGCGGTGGCGAACGCCGCGTAGTCCGCGAACGGCTCGGGGTAGCGCACGCCGTGCTCGGGATACCCCAGGACCATCTGCTCCCAGAGGATCTGGCCGAGCGCGTTGTTGTTGTTGATCACGACCTTGACCGGCAGCTGGTGCTGGATGGCGGTGAGGAATTCCGCCATCAGCATCGCGAAGCCGCCATCGCCGACGAACGCGATCACCTGCCGCCTGGGAAAGGCGTGCTGGATGCCGATCGCGTACGGCAGCCCCGGCGCCATGGTGGCCAGGTTCCCTGATAGGTAGAACTGGCGGTCGCCGCGGATCGTCCAGTGCCGCGCGGCCCAGGTGGCGATGGTGCCGCTGTCGCAGGTGAGGATGGCGTCGTCCGAGGCGAGCTCGCTGACCGCCGCCATCAGGTACTGCGGGGCGATCGGGTCGCGTTCGGCGTTCTCCAGGGCGGCCATGTTCCGCCGCCAGGTGTTCATCTCCCCCTGGTACTTCGCCAGGAGCGGGCTCTCGGAGCGCGGCTTGAGCAGCGGCAGCAGTGCCCGCAGCGTCTCCTTCGAGTCGCCGACGACCGGCAGCGCCGTGGGGATGCGGGCACCCGCCCGCACCGGGTCCGCCTCGATCTGCGCGCACCGGACATCCTGTGGCAGGTGCTTGGTGTAGGGGAAGTTGGTGCCGACCATCAGCAGCGTGTCGATCTCGTCCATCAGCTCCTCGGACGGCTTGGTGCCAAGCAGCCCGATGCCGCCGGTGGTGTACGGGGAGTCGTCGGGGACGGCGGCCTTGCCCGGCAGCGTCTTCACGATCGGCGCGTCGAGGGCTTCGGCCGCCCCGAGCAGCTCTTCCGTGGCGTGCAGCGCCCCCGCGCCCGCCAGGATGGCGACCTTCTTGCCCTCGTTGAGGAAGTCAGCGAGCCGCTGCAGGTCGGTGGCGGACGGCAGTCCCGGCGGCGGCAGGTACACCGCGGCGGTCTTCGGCGCGCTTGCGGGGGCCACGTGCTGCCACGGGTCCGCGCCCGCGTCGGCGACCTGGATGTCGTTAGGCACGGTGATGTGGGCGACGCCGCGCCGTGCGTAGGCGGTCCTGATCGCGAGGTCGACAACCGCCGGGATCTGCACCGGGTTCGAGATCATCATGTCGTACTCGGCGACGTCGGCGTACAGCTTGTCGAGCGCGACTTCCTGCTGGTAGCCGGTGCCGAGCAGCGAGGTCTCCTGCATCCCGGTGATGGCGAGCACCGGGACGTGGTCGAGCTTGGCGTCATACAGGCCGTTCAGCAGGTGGATGCCGCCCGGGCCCGAGGTCGCCAGGCACACGCCGATCTGCCCGGTGGCCTTCGCGTGCGCGGTCGCCATGAACGCGGCGGCCTCCTCATGGTGCACGAGGACGAACTTGAGCTTGTCCTGGTGCCGCCGCAGGCCTTCCATGATCCCGTTGATGCCGTCGCCGGGAAGTCCGAAGACCGTGTCGACCCCCCAGTCGATGAGCCGCTGCGCGAGCGCTTCAGATGCTAGCTGTGCCACCGCTGCCTCCCGTTCGGTGAAGTTTCCTCCCGCCGACTGTCCACAAGAGGCAGGTCCAAACACCACAAGACATGACCGTGCCCGCCAGGCGCGCGGG
>Ga0310811_10005978_pt1 | contig 15495 bp, 18 predicted proteins | sample YCmetagenome_FD_207642 | JGI IMG/M metagenome (GOLD analysis project Ga0310811, IMG submission 207642) | Soil microbial communities from experimental microcosm in Duke University, North Carolina, United States - YC | ecosystem: Engineered > Artificial ecosystem > Soil microcosm > Unclassified ...
TGCGATCCATCCGTGGATCGCAGCCCGCTACGCGGGTTCCACCTGCACCGCCGTGCCGTAGGACAGCACCTCGGTGACGCCCTCGGCCACGTCGTTGGCGTCGTAGCGCATCGCGACCACCGCGTTCGCGCCCATCGCGCCGGCGTGCTGCAGCATCAGCTCGAAGGCCTCCTCGCGCGCCTTCTCGCACAGTTCGGTGTAGATCGTGATGTTGCCGCCCACCAGAGTCTGCAGCGCGGCGCCGAGGTTGCCCACCACGCTGCGCGAACGCACCGTGATGCCGCGCACGATGCCCAGCGTGCGCGTGACGCGGTAGCCGTGCAGCTCGTTGCCGGTGGTGACCATGCCGTGCGGGATCGGGAAGTTGGCCATGCGTGTTCTCCTCGATGGAAAGACGGGCCGCTCAAGTATCTTGCAGATCGTCGAGGAAGTGCCCTCCTGCACTTTCTCGACTCAGCGAGTCCGGTACACGCCCGGACTCGCTTCCGCCGATTCAATGGCTCGCGCCACCGAATCGCGGGCAGTCCATCCAAGGACTGCGCTATCAGACCGATTGACATCAGTCTGATAGCAAGGCCGCGTAACCGTCGCGTGCATCGGGCCATTGCGGCACCCAGCCGCTGGCACGCAGGCGGGCATTGCTGAGCCGCTTGCTGCCCACGCCGACGGGTGCCGGGCCTTCGGGCGGCGGCGGCGCGTCGACCAGTTGGGCAAGGAAGTCGTACAGCTCGTCCAGCGGCAGTGGCGTGTCGTCCACGCCCAGATACAACGGTTCGGGCGACGGCAGGCGCAGCAGATGCACGATCGCCGCGGCTGCGTCGTCCACGTGGATGCGATTGGCCCAGTGCGGCATCTCGCGCGGCACGCGCTGCTGGCCGGCGCGCAGGCGCTCGACCGGTTGCAGGCGGCCCGGCCCGTACAGGCCGGCGAGGCGCAGCACGGCGGACGGCACGGATTGCGCGGCCAGCCGCTGCTCCGCCTCCAGCAGCAACGCGCCGTTGAAGCCGATCGGCGCAGGTGGCGTGGCCTCGTCCACCCAGTCGCCGTCGTGCTCGCCGTACACCGCGCTGGAGGACACCAGCAGCACTTGCTGCAGCGCGCACGCGTCCAGCGCCGCCAGCAGCAGGCACAGGCCGTCCACGAACAGCGCGCGGTAGGCCTCCTTGTCGCGCGCATCCGGCGCGGGGAGATAGACCAGCCGCGAGATGCCTGCGGGCAGGCCGGCCAGCGTGTGCGGCGCGGTGAGGTCGGCCCCCAGCCAGCGCAGGCCGGACGGATTCCCCGGCGGCGGACTGCGCCGCAGCGCCCATACCTCGTCGCCCTGCGCCAGCAGGCGCGCGGCCACGCGCAAACCCAGATCGCCGCAACCGGCCAGCAAGATTCGTTCAGCCATCCAAACACCTGCTGTTACAGTGGAGCAATGAACCCGTCGCGCAACCTGTTCCTGATCGGTCCGACCGGCGCCGGCAAGACTTCGGTCGGCCGACGCCTTGCAGCACATTATGGCCTCGCCTTCGTGGATCTCGACCACGAGATCGAGCGACGCACCGGCACGGATGTCGCCACCGTGTTCGCCGTCGAGGGCGAGGTGGGCTTCCGCCGCCGCGAGAGCACGCTGCTGGCGGAACTCAGCGCCGGCGACGGCGTGCTGCTGGTCACCGGCGCCGGCGCGGTGCTGGCTGCGGACAACCGCGCCCTGCTCGCCACCCGCGGCTACGTGCTGTGGCTGCAGGCCGGCATCGAGCAGCAGCTGGAACGGCTCGCGCACGATCATCAGCGCCCCTTGCTGGCCGGCACGGATCGCCGCACCCGGCTTGAGGCGATGGCCACGATCCGCGAACCGCTGTACAGCGAAACCGCCGACCTCGCCTTGCCCGCCACCCACGGCATCGCGACGACCTGCAGCCAGGCCATCGCGCTGATCGACCGGCACTGGCAACGCCACTCCCTCCCCACGCCCTCGCCCGCCGCATGAACGCAAGCAGCCCCACCACCATCGACGTCACCCTCGGCGCACGCAGCTACCCGGTCTGGATAGGCCGCGGCCTGCTGGGCGACAGCGCCCGCTGGCGCGCCCGACTGCGCGGCCGCCACGCGCTGGTGGTCAGCAACACCGCGGTGGCGCCGCTGTACCTCGGACGCGTGGCGCAAGGCCTCGACGGCCTCGCGTGGTCCAGCTTCCTGCTGGACGACGGCGAGGCGCACAAGAGCTTCGCCAACGTGGAACGCGTGCTGGCCGCGCTGGCCGAACTCGGCGCCACCCGCGACGCCTGCGTGATCGCGCTGGGCGGCGGCGTGGTGGGCGACCTCGCCGGCTTCAGCGCGGCCTGCTGGATGCGCGGCATCGACTTCATCCAGATGCCCACCACACTGCTGGCGATGGTCGACTCCTCCGTCGGCGGCAAGACCGGCGTCAACCTGCCCGCCGGCAAGAACCTCGTCGGCGCGTTCCACCAACCGCGCGCGGTGTTGGCCGACATCGACACGCTGGCCACCCTGCCCGACCGCGAATACCGCGCGGGCCTGGCCGAAGTGGTGAAAGGTGCGGCGATCGGCGACGAACCCTTCTTCGCCTGGCTTGAAGCGCACGCCGATGCGCTGGCCGCCCGCGACGAAGCCGCCGTGATCGAGGCGATCGCGCGCAAGGTGCGCTACAAGGCCGGCGTGGTCCGAGCGCTTGGGCATGAGCGCGGCCGCCGGCACCACGCGCCTGCAGCGCCTGCTGGAAACCACTGGCCTGCCCACCGCCGTGCCCGCCGGCTTCGATCCGGAACAGCTGCTCGCCCTGATTCGGCTGGACAAGAAGAACACCGCCGGCAACCTGCGGCTGATCCTGTGGCGCGGCATCGGCAAGGCCGAGATCGCGAGCGGCGTGGCCGAGAAGGACGTACTGGCCGTGCTGCGCGAGGCTACCGCGTAGGAGCACCCTGCGCGCGAATGCTCGGGTGCCGATCGGAGCAAAAGCATCCGCACAGGGGATCCGCTCCTACAAAGCAGTGGCTCGCCTGTAAACTGTGGCTCCCGGCTCACGCTCGACGCCACGGACGCCATGCGCCTCTACCTGCAAAACCTGCCCGGCAGCGCCGAGCCGCCACGCTACGTCCAGATCGTGCTGGAACAGGATCTGCTCGGCGGCTGGACGCTGTACCGCCAGCAGGGCGGCAAGGCCACGCTGCGACGCGAGCAGTTCCTGGAGCGCGACGCGGCGATCGCCGCGTTCGAGAAGGCGCGCGACGCCCAGCTCAAGCGCGGCTACCGCCTGATGTTCGCCCAGGGCCTGGAAGGCCCCTACGGACGATGAAATGAGTGCACCGCTGAAGAACGACCGCTTCCTGCGCGCGCTGCGGCGCGAACCCGTCGACACCACGCCGATCTGGGTGATGCGCCAGGCCGGCCGCTACCTGCCCGAGTACCGCGCCACGCGCGAACGCGCCGGCAGCTTCATGGGGTTGGCGCAGAACCCCGAGTTCGCCTGCGAGGTGACCCTGCAGCCGCTGGAACGCTTCGACCTCGACGCCGCGATCCTGTTCTCCGACATCCTCACCATCCCCGATGCGATGGGCCTGGGGTTGTCCTTCGCGCACGGCGAAGGCCCGCAGTTCGCGCGCCCGGTGCGCAGCGCTGCCGACATCGCCAGGCTCGCCGTACCCGACATGGACGGCGATCTGCGCTACGTGACGGATGCGGTGCGGCTGATCCGCAAGGAACTCGCCGGCCGCGTGCCGCTGATCGGCTTCGCCGGCAGCCCGTGGACGCTGGCCTGCTACATGGTGGAAGGCCAGGGTTCGCGCGACTTCGCGCGGCTCAAGGCGCTGTGCTGGAACGAACCGCGGCTGGCGCACCAGCTGCTCGACGTGCTCGCGCACAGCGTGGCCGCGTATCTCGCCGCCCAAGCCGCGGCCGGCGCGCAGGCGCTGATGGTGTTCGACAGTTGGGGCGGCATGCTCGGCCCTGCGCCGTTCCGCGAATTCTCGCTGCGCTACCTGACGCAGATCGTTGCTGAATTGAAGGACGACGCGCATGCGCGCGAGCTGCCGGTGATCCTGTTCTCCAAGGGCGCCAACACCAGCCTCGCGGCGATGGCCGACTCCGGCTGCGCCGCGCTGGGCGTGGACTGGACCGTCGACCTCGCCGACGCGCGCCGCGCGGTGGCCGGCAAGGTGGCGCTGCAGGGCAACCTCGATCCGGCGATCCTGCGCGCCGGCCCCGAGGTGATCCGCCGCGAGGCACGTGCCGTGCTGGACAGCTACGGCCCCCACCCCGGCCACGTGTTCAACCTCGGCCACGGCATCACGCCGGAAGTCGACCCCGAGCACGTGCGCGTGCTGGTGGACGAGGTGCATGCTTACGGACGGGTATTGCGCGGCGTACCGGCCTGATCGTCGAGCCGGCCGACGACGGAGCTTCATCGGAGCCTTCATGAAGACCATGGGCATCGCGTTGTTCGGCTCGCTGGCATTGGCGGGTTTCGCCGCTTCGGCGCAAACCGATCTCCCCGCCGTGAACGTCATCGCGCCGCCATTCTCGTCGCAGCATGGCGGTTACCTGATTTCCGGGGACTTCAAGGTCGATCCGCGCATGCCGTCGGTCGTGTTTCCCGCGCAGGCACTGGTGAAGGGCGACATCCTCGACATCGAGCCGATGTCCCTGCAGGACGACGAATACCTGGTGCTGCAGGAATGCGCGTCGGCCGATTGCCATGAGGCCAGCATCGTGCGCTTCTGGACCGCGGACAACATCGGTGGCGACGATGCACGCTACAACCGCGTGCGGATCACGCACGAGAACAAGTACTTCATCTGGCTGAAGCGCCTTCCGGAGGTATCGGGCCAGAGTTGCGGCCAGGGCTGGTTCAAGTTCAGCAACGACACCACCCGGTGTGGCGGCCATTTCACCAGCTTCCGGCAGATCAGCCCGCCGCTGACGCTGATTCCCGACGGCGATCTGGCGGCGTTCCATCAGGAGGCGCTGCAGAAGGCCATCGATAGTGGCCCGGTCCGGGTCAGGCAGCAGGCGCACGAAGGATCCACCTATGTGGTGACGTACGAGGGCGGCAGCATCGCGCGCATCCAGCGCATGCACGCCACCCGTTGAAATCGGCAAGATCAACCATGGCGGCGCGTTGCCCGGGCGCCCGTCATCAAGGGAGAGACATGGGGTATTTCGATTGGCTTATGCTGCTGGGCTTCGTCGCTCCCGGCGCCATCATCTGCCTGGTACATCGCCATCTCACCCGGCGGGTGCGCTGATGTACATGGGGCACTTCGCCATTGCGCTGGGCGCGCGCCGCAGGCTGCAGCCGTTGCCCATGGCCTGGCTGTTGTTCGCCTCCATCGAACCCGATCTGCACGACGTGCTCGGCAATCTGGTTCCTGTGCTTGGCATCGGGCCGGACACACACTCCATTCCGGGCGTGTGCGCGGCGGCCATCGCGGTCGCGGCCATCACGGCCCTGATCTTTCGTCGCGCCGGCCTGGCGCTGGGCGCTGGCCTGCTGGTGCTGTCGCACGTGGCGGTCGACTACCTCACCAGTCGGTTGCCGCTATGGCGGCATGGCCCTGTGATTGGCCTGCATCTCTACGCAACGCCGTGGGCGGATTTCCTGCTCGAGGCCAGCACCATCGCCATCGGCGTGGCCCTGTATGCCAGATCCCCCGATTTGCGACGGCCCGCACGTGCGGGCGTCGTATCGATCGCCGTGCTGATGATGGTCTTCCAGGTCGTGTGGAATTTCGGGCTAAGCAACGGCTGATCCGCAAGAAACTCATCATCGCGCGCACCATCAGGCGATGTGCCATATGCGCCTCGCCAACCGCGCACCCAATGCACACGGATGCCGTTGGCACGGTTCTGGGCATGGGAGCCTTCGCGCCCGTTCATCGCGATGCCGGGCCAACGCTGCGCTCAACCGCACGATCCGCAGCAGGTGCTGCCACCGCTGATGTGCACCGGCCGCTCCAGCAGCCGCGCCACGCAGCGCAACCCCTGCAGCTTTTCCAGCACCTGCGCAGCGCTCGCCCGGGTGAGCACTTCCAGCCGGCCGTGGGCGGCATCGAGCGTGACCGTGGCGTGGGCGTCGAGCGTGCGCATCGCGATGGCGATGCTGGCGGCGTCATGCGGGCAAGCGGAGAGTTCGAACTGCATCATGGGTACCGTGTCGGGATAGCCGGCACGCGCCGGCGCGCCATGATGCAGGGGGCCCACCCGCAGTCTCCTGATCCAGGTCAACCGACGCGCAAACTCAGCGCACGTGCACCCAATGCACATGGATGCCGTTGGCGCGGTCCTCGGTGCGAAAGCCTTCGCGCCCGTCCGCCACGATCCCCCAACTCGAGCGCATCGCGCCGGCCTGGATGCGGTCCACGCGCACGTGTTCGCCCCTGGGGATGGCGAAGCGCGTCTCGATCACCATCACCCCTTCACGTTGGTAGACCAGGGTGGCGAGCCGACCCACGCCGGCGCCCCAGCCGATGTGCAGCTCGCAGGCCAAGGGTGCGTGCACGCCGCGGTTGTCGAGGCTCCAGCCTTCGGTCCGGTTGAGCAGCAACTGGAGCTCGGGGTTGTTCCAGTCGACGGTGTTGCCGGATAGCGGTTTGTCGTAGCGGCTCATGTTCATGGTGGATCGTTGGCCAGACACCGGTTTCGCAGGATGTCCCGTGCGCGCAGGCAGGCGCGCACCCTCACGGGCACCCGTCACCGTACCCGCACGAGGATGAAATTCTTGCAATGCCATGGTCATGCTGTCGGCAGAGGCAGCCCATGCTTGAGGCGTGCCCGCCATGCAGCGTTCAGCCACGCCCTCGGCCTGCTGTGGGGCCGGATCTGCCGGGCGGGCTAGCTAGCCGGGCTGCACGCCCATGCCTCCGACCGGTGCGGCGCCCTGCAACCGCGCCCGCAGCCGGCGTTCGCACGGCACCGACAGCCAGCGCTCCACCGCCGCGCCAAGCAACCAGCACAGTCCCAGCGCCGGCAGGTACCACAGCCAGCCCAGCGCCGGATCACCGCCCCAGGCGCGGTACGCGCGCACCACCGCGAACACCACGAACATGTGGGTGAGGTAGATCTCGTAGCTCATCCGCCCCCAGGCGCGCAGCCAGCTTAGGCCATGCAACGGCGGCGCCTCGCCCGGTTCGGCGCGCCAGCGGCAGCACAGCAGCAGGCACAGCGCGGACAGCGTGAGCACCAGCATGTAGCCGTCGCGCAACCAGTGCCACAGCGCGCCGCCGTCCAGCAGCACCGCGCCCAGTCCCACGGCGCCGAGCCAGCCCAGCAGCACGACGGTGCGTCGCGGCGGCCGCCAGGCATCGGCGAGCAACGCGCCGAGCACGCCGGTGGCGATCGCCGCCATGCCCGGCAGGTAGGCCTTCTCCAGCCAGATCTCGTTGCCGTGCAGCGCCGCCCGCGCCCACGGCAGCGACAACGCCAGCAATACCAGCGGCGGCACCAGCAGCGCGCGCCGGCGCAGCAGCAGGCAGGCCAGCGGGAAACCGAGGTAGAACGCCTCCTCGATCGACAGCGACCACAGCACGTCCCAGCCGCCCGGCAGGTAGCCGGTCTGCGCCTCGTACCAGTTGAGGTGCAGGCCCAGCGCCGCCAGCACGGCGCGCGGCAGCGACTGGCCGGCGCGATGGATCACGTAGTCCGACACGCCCAGCAGGTGCAAGGCGCTCAGCACGGCGAGCAGGGCCAGCAGACAAGGCACGATGCGCGCGAAGCGCCGCGCGTAGAACGCGCGCATGTCGATCGCCGCGAGGCTGCCCCAGCGGCGCAGCGCATTGCCTGCGATCAGGAAACCCGAGATCACGAAGAACACGAACACGGCCTCGTAGCCGTTCCAGTTGAGCCGGTTCAGCAGCCAGCCCGGCAGCACCGCGGCCAGCGCGCTCTTCTCCAGCGGGATGCGCAGGCCGAGGTGGTTGAACACCACCAGCACGATGGCCAGGCCGCGCAAGGCATCGATGCCGGCATTGCGCCGGCCATCGCGCGCTGCTGCGGCATCCGTTCCAGACAAAGACGACAGCTCGTTCACGGGTGCACCATTCTGTTTCGGCATCGACGTGGTTATCCGCATGCGGCCCGACTACCTGCCGTGGTCAGGCGCAGCCGATGGGGATCGCGCGGAGTCTCGCATGCTCAGTCCTGGACGATGCCGATCGTGCGTAGCCACGTGTCGGCCAAGTCAGGCCAGTGGGTAATCGGAAGTTTCGTCTGCCGCAACCCGAATGCATGCCCGCCCGTGGCGTAGATATGCAACTCCGCCGGCACGCCAGCCTTCGCCAGCGCGGCGTAATAGACCAGCGACTCGCTCGCCGGATCGGTGACGGCATCTTCCGCCTGCAGTACGAAGGTCGGAGGGGTCTTGCCGGTGAAATGGAGGTGCGGGTTCAACGCGCCCACAGGAACCCGGTAGTGGTCAGCCGTGTACTGGCCAGCGATCAAGTGCCCTGGGTAAATCACCAGCGCGAAGTCCGGGCGGTCGCTTTCCTCGTCCGCCGCATCCACCGGCTTGTACGAGGGGCGGTCGAAATCCGCACTGGTTTCCGCCACCAGGTAGCCGCCCGCCGAAAACCCGATCACGCCGATCTTGTGGGGATCGATGCGCCACTTGGCGGCGTTCAAGCGCACCAGCCTGATCGTCCTCTGGGCGTCCTGCAACGCAGACACGGATACCGCGTCGGCGCCGTGGGGGTAGCACTTGCATCGCCAGTCATCCGGCGCACTCGGCACGCGATACTTCAGCAGCACGCAGGCGATGCCCCGGGAGGTCAGCCAGTCGCAGACCTCGGTGCCTTCGAGGTCGATGGCCAGCACCTGGAAGCCGCCACCGGAAAACACCACCATCGCGGCACCCGTGTTCTTTCCCTTGGGCGGATAGACCGTCATCGTGGGTCGGCTCACGTTGGTCACCGCCATCCACGGCTTGCCTGCAATCAGGTGCTCCGTCCGCAGCGTTTCGGTTTCCGGCCCCGGTATGGGCTGCGCATCGGGTGCCATTCCCGGCCATAGCGGTATTTGCGTGTGTCCGTCGGCGGGCTGCCAAACCATCGTCTTCGCATGCACGCTGCCGCAGGCAGCCAGCAGACACACCGCAATAACCCCCAGCTTCATGACGCTGCTCCGTTTTGGCGCTCGGCCACAGTTGTACGATCAAGGCAGAAAATCAGGTGGAACCCCTCTTCCCCATCCTGCACGCCGCCTCGGACCCGTAGCGGCGGCTCCGATGGATTTTTTTCGGGCAAGCTGGCAGCAAGCGCATCGGCGCAGCGCTCGGCGCCCCACAGCCGGAGACATCGCAAGCGCAGCATCAAGCCGGCGGCTCCACCGCCCAACGCGCCGCCATGAAGTCGATGAAGGCACGCGTGCGCGCGGGCAGCTGCTTGCCGGGCGGCCACACGATGTAGACCGGCAACGCCGGCAGTTGCCAGTCGTCAAGCACGGTTTCCAGCCGGCCCTGATCGAGCAGGCTGCGCACCTGCCACCACGCGGCCACGCCGATGCCCAGGCCGGCGGCCGCCGCCGCGTTGCTGGCCGCCGCGTTGTCGGTGCTGAAACGCCCCTGCACCTCCACCCGCTGCCGCTTGTCGGCGCGGCGGTAGTTCCAGCGCTGCGCCTCGCTGGCGGAACGCCGCACGATGCATGCATGCCGGCGCAGATCGGCGGGCACGCGCGGCCGGCCGTGCCGCGCGAAATAGCCCGGCGCGCCGATCGTCACCATGCGCAGCATGCCGAGCTGGCGCGCATGCAGCCGGCTGTCGGGCAACTCGCCCAGGCGCACGGCGGCATCCAGCTTCTCGCGCTGCAGGTCGACGTGCTGGTCGGCCACCACCATCTCCACGGCCACGTCCGGATAGCGCTCCATAAAGGCCGCCACCATCGGCACCACGTAGGTCGGGCTGAACTGGGTGGAGCCGCCGATGCGCAGCGTGCCGTCGATGCGGCCGCCGTGGTCGACCAGCTCCGAGCGCGCCAGGTCGATGTCCGCCAGCGCGGCCTTGAGCCGCGCATGGAAGGCCAGCCCCGCCGCGCTCGGCTGCGCGCGGCGCGTGGTGCGCTGGATCAGCTCCACGCCCAGCTCCTGCTCCAGCCCCTGCAGCGAGCGGCTCACCGCCTGCAGCGAGCGATGCAGGTGGCGCGCGGCGGCGCTGAGGTTGCCCTGCTCCACCACGGCGATGAATACGCGATAGTCGTCCAGGCTGGCCACGGCATTCTCCCGATTTTCGTGATAGTCAGTCCATGCTAACGGCTATTCTCCCGAACCGTCTCCAGGCGAAGAATGGCCCCGTCGCTTCCCCATACCGGCCGGAGACAACCATGTCCGCACTGCTTCCCACCGCCATCAGCGGCCACGAAACCGGGCTCGACCCCAGCTCGCCGCTGGCCGCGCTGAGCGCGTTCTACCGCGCCTTCAACGGCCGCGACCTCGAGGCCATGGCACGCAACTGGCACGATGGCGCCGACGCCGCAATGAGCAACCCGCTGGGCGGCATCGCGCGCGGCTGGCCGGCGATCCGGGCGGTGTACCAGCGTATCTTCGAGGGCAAGGCGCGCGTGCATGTGGAGTTCCACGATTACACCTTGCACGAGGCCGGCGACGTGTTCTACGCGGTGGGCCGCGAGCGCGGCGCGCTGGAACGCGACGGCCTGCGGCTGGAACCGGCGATCCGCACCAGCCGGCTGTTCCGCCGCATCGACGGCGCCTGGCGGCAGGTGCACCACCATGGCTCGTTCGACGATGCGGCCCTGCTCGCCGCCTACCAGGAAGCCGTGCGATGAACGCGCCGACCGCTTCCGTCGCGTCGGCGACGCGGGCGCCGGTGCTGCTGTTCGCGCTGGCCACCGCGGTGATCGTGCAAGGCCTGTACGTGGCGCAGCCGCTGGTGGGCGTGATCGCCCATTCGCTGGGCTTGCCGGCCGCGGTGGTGAGCCTGGTCGCCACGCTGGCCCTGCTCGGTTATGCGCTCGGCCTGTTCCTGCTGGTGCCGTTGTGCGACCTGGTGGAGAACCGCCGGCTGGTGCTGGCCACGCTCGCGATCAACGCGCTGGCCCTGCTGGTCGCGGCGTTGCCGGTATCGGCGCCGATCTTCCTCGCGGCCAGCCTGCTGGTGGGTTTCAGCGCCACGGTGATCCAGATGCTGATCCCGCTTGCGGCGGCGATGACGACGGAAGCGCAACGCGGCCGCGTGATCGGCAACATCACCAGCGGCATGATGCTGGGCATCATGCTGTCGCGCCCGCTCGCCAGCGTGATCGCCGGCTACCTCGGCTGGCACGCCAGTTACGCCGTGCTGACGGCAGCCATCGTGGTCCTGTCGTTCGCGCTGGCGCGCTCGATGCCCAGCCTGCCGCCGCGGCAGCGCATGGCGTACCCGGCCCTGCTGTCCTCGCTGGCCGCGCTGTGGCGCACGGAACCGCTGCTGCGCGAACGCGCGCTGTCGGTGGCGCTGTGCTTCGGCGCGTTCAGCGCGTTCTGGGGCATGGTGGCGCTGCGCCTGGCAGCCGCGCCGTTCGGGCTGCATGCGAACGGCATTGCGCTGTTCGCGCTGGCCGGGGTGAGCGGCGCGATCAGCGCGCCGCTGGCCGGCCGGTTGGGCGACGCCGGCAAGGCCCGCACCGCCACGCTCGCCGCGCACGTTTGCGTGGTGCTGGCCACGCTGCTCGCCTGGCTGGGCGGGAATGCAGGACTGTTCGCCTCGACGACGCTCGCGCTGGCGACGCTGGTGCTCGCGGCGATCCTGCTCGACGCGGGCACCATCGGCGACCTGACCCTGGGCCGACGCGAGATCAACCTGCTGCGGCCGGAAGCTCGCGGGCGCATCAACGGCCTGTATACCGGCGTGTTCTTCGTGGGCGGCGCGGCCGGCTCGGCATTGGCCGGCCTCGCCTGGGCCAGGGCGGGCTGGAACGGCACCTGCCTCGCGGCGCTGGGCTTCGGGCTGGCGGCGCTGGTCAGCGGCCTGCGCCGTCGCGTGCCCTCGCCGCGGATCGCCGTTTGCGACTCGTGACGCCGGCTACTCGGCCGCCACGTCCATACCCGGAAACAGCACCTCGGTGTAGCCGAACTTGCTGAAGTCGGTGATGCGCGACGGATACAGCCGGCCGATCAGGTGGTCGCATTCGTGCTGCACGACGCGGGCATGGAAGCCCTCGGCGCGGCGGTCGATCGGTTCGCCGTGCGGACCGGTGCCCTGGTAGCGGATCAGGCTGTAGCGGTTCACCGCGCCGCGCAGACCGGGCACGGAGAGGCAGCCTTCCCAGCCTTCCTCCATGTCCTGCGACAGCGGGGTGATGACCGGATTAAGCAGGATCGTCTGCGGCACCTCGGGCGCGTCGGGGTAGCGCTCGGAATGCTCGAAGCCGAAGATCACCAGTTGCAGGTCCACGCCGATCTGCGGCGCGGCGAGGCCCACGCCGTCGGCGGCGTGCATGGTGTCGAACATGTCGGCGATCAGCGCGTCGAGTTCCGCGCTCCCGACCATTGCGTCGGGCACCGGCGGCGCCACGCGCAGCAGGCGCGGGTCGCCCATCTTCAGGATGTCGCGGATCATGGATGCCTCGTGGGTGGACGCGTCACTTGATGGATTGTGGCGATCTCGGGGCAATGCAAGCAGCCAGCAACTTCAACCGCAAAAGGCCGAGCCACACGCCATGCCTATTTGTTGAACCCGCAAGCGGGTTCAACAGCGGGTTCAACCGCCGAACACCTTCTTCAGCAGGTCGGTGGTGCGCGCGGCCGGGTTGGTCCGGATCGATTTTTCCTGATCGCCGATCGTGGTGAACAAGCCGTCGAGCGTCTTGCGGGTGACGTAGTCGTCCAGGTTCAACGGGCTGCTGCCGCCGCCGCTGCCGTTGCTGTCGCTCCCGGCGTGATGGCCACCCAGCGAGCCGAGCGAGCCCAGCGATCCGAGTGCGCCGCCCAGCGCGCCGCCGCCGCTGCCGGAAGTGAACGCCTTGTATTTCTGGGTGACGCCCACGCTGTCGGTGGCCTTGGCCACGATCGGCTCGATCCGCGCGGTCAGCGCCGGGCCGGCGACACGGCGGAAGTAGTCGGTGGCGGCGTGGTCGCCGCCGCTGAGTATGCCGCGCGCGTCGCTCAGCGTCATCTTGCGGATCGCGTCGCCGAAGATCTGCGCCACCTGCGGCACCGCCTTCTCGGCGGCCCGGTTCATGCTCAGCTCGAACGCGTCGACCTTCGCGCCCTGGCCCAGCTTGCGCGCGAGCTTGCCGGCCTCTTCAAGCTTCCCCGGCAGCGGAATGCGCACCTTGCTGTTGTTCCAGAAGCCGCCGTCGCGGCCGAGGCTGTCGATCGCGCTGGTGGTGCTCTTGGCCAGCGCCTCCTTGAGGCCGGCGGCGATGTCGCTGGTCGGCAGGTTCGCGGCGGCCGTCGAGGTATTCGACATGTGCGCGGCCTGCTTGGCCTTGTCGAGCAGGTCCTTGAACTGCCCCGTGCCCGCCGCCGGCAGGGCCAGCGCCGGCAAGGTCACGGCGGCGAACAGGGCGACGAACAAGGCAGAGTGCGGATGCGTGCGCATGAGAAACTCCGGCGGCCAGGGTTCGAGCAGTGTACGCCGCACCCGTGTTGCATCCGTGCACAAGGAATCCGGAAATTGCCGGCTGCCGCACCCGCCGGCATTCGACCAAAGGCTAAGCCACCCGGCATTGACCCCCGCCACGCCCGGCGAGACTCTTGCCGGGACTTCCCGGGAGAGACCCCATGCACAGCGCAACCGTCAAACCCAGCCCGGCGGCGAAGATCCTCTGGGTCGCCATCGCCATCGTGGGCGCCTGGTGCCTCGGCGTGGTAGCCCTGCGCCGCGGCGAGCCGATCAACGCGATCTGGCTGGTCGCCGCGGCGATCGCGGTGTTCGTGATCGGCTACCGCTTCTACGGCAAGTTCATCGAGCACTACGTGCTCAGGCTGGACCCCAGCCGCGCGCCGCCCTCGGTGCTGCGCAACGACGGCCTCGACTACGTGCCCACCGACAAGTGGGTGGTGTTCGGCCACCACTTCGCCGCGATTGCGGGCGCCGGCCCGCTGGTGGGCCCGGTGCTGGCCGCGCAGATGGGCTACCTGCCCGGCACGATGTGGATCCTGTTCGGCGTGGTGTTCGCCGGCGCGGTGCAGGACTTCATGATCCTCGGCCTCTCGCTGCGCCGCGACGGCCGCTCGCTGGGCCACATGCTGCGCGAGGAGCTCGGCCCTGTTCCTGGTCTCGTGGCCATGCTGGGCGTGCTGGTGCTGATGATGATCGTGCTGGCCGTGCTGGCGCTGGTGGTGGTGAAGGCGCTCACGCACAGCCCCTGGGGCACGTTCACCGTGGCCGCCACCATCCCGATCGCGCTGCTGATGGGCGTCTACCTGCGCTGGTTCCGCCCGGGCCGCATCCTGGAGGTGTCGATCATCGGCCTGGTGCTGCTGTTGCTGTCGATCTGGGCCGGCAAGTTCGTGGCCGACTCGGCCGCGCTGGCGCCGATCTTCGACATGGATGCCAAGGCGCTGGCCTGGTGGCTGATAGCCTACGGCTTCTGCGCCTCGGTGCTGCCGGTGTGGCTGCTGCTGGCGCCGCGCGACTACCTCTCGACCTTCCTCAAGATCGGCACCATCGCGCTGCTGGCGCTGGCGATCTTCCTCGCCGCGCCGATGCTGCAGATGCCGGCGGTGACCAAGTTCATCGACGGCACCGGCCCGGTGTTCGCCGGCAACCTGTTCCCGTTCCTGTTCATCACCATCGCCTGCGGCGCGGTGTCGGGCTGGCATTCGATCATCGCCTCCGGGACCACGCCCAAGCTGCTGGCGAACGAGGGCCAGGCGCGCATGGTCGGCTACGGCGGCATGCTGATGGAGGCTTTCGTGGCGATCATGGCGATGGTCGCGGCCGTCTCGCTGCACCCCGGCGTGTACTTCGCGATGAACGCGCCGGGCGCGATCATCGGCACCACGGTGGAACACGCGGCGCAGGTGATCAGCCAGTGGGGCTTCGTGGTGACGCCGGACGAGCTGATCCGCACCGCGAAGGACGTGGGCGAGCAGAGCATCCTCAGCCGCGCCGGCGGCGCACCCACGCTGGCGGTGGGCATGGCCCAGTTGCTGCACAACATCCTGCCCGGCGAAGGCATGATGGCGTTCTGGTACCACTACGCGATCCTGTTCGAGGCGCTGTTCATCCTCACCACGGTGGACGCCGGCACGCGCGTGGGCCGCTTCATGATCCAGGAGATCGTGGGACTCATCCACAAGCCGTTGCAGGGTACCGAGTCGTGGACCGGCAACCTGCTCGCCACCGCGATCTGCGTGGCGCTGTGGGGCTACTTCCTGTACCAGGGCGCGGTCGACCCGCTGGGCGGCATCAACACGCTGTGGCCGCTGTTCGGCATCGCCAACCAGATGCTGGCGGCGATCGCGCTGATGCTGGCCACGGTGGTGGTGGTCAAGCTGAAACGCGAGCGCTACGTGTGGGTGCCTGGCATCCCCGCGATCTGGCTGATCGTGTGCACGCT
>Ga0310811_10005979_pt1 | contig 15494 bp, 11 predicted proteins | sample YCmetagenome_FD_207642 | JGI IMG/M metagenome (GOLD analysis project Ga0310811, IMG submission 207642) | Soil microbial communities from experimental microcosm in Duke University, North Carolina, United States - YC | ecosystem: Engineered > Artificial ecosystem > Soil microcosm > Unclassified ...
CACCGACGCGACGGCGCCGACGACGGCCAGCGCCAGCAACGCCGCCGGCCACGCGCGCATCCCGAAGCGAGCCACGCCGCGATGGTCGCAGCGGTGCCGCGGCGGTCACAAGCGTGCTGGCACCTGTCCCCCTTCAGGTGCGCCCCCGGATGCCCGGCGCCGCCGCGCGCGGCACGGTGTACCGCATCCATTGCACCGTGTGAGGAGCCCAGCATGGACAAGTCCCGGGCGAGCGCCGTCGCCGCCCTCCTGGTCACCGCGTTCGCCGTCGTGTACGCCGCCGGCTCGGCCGTTGCCGGCTGGGAGCCGTCGTCGGGCTGGCTGCTCCAGGCGCTCATCCACCTCGGCGAGCTCGCCGCCGTGGCCGCCCTGGCGCTGTCGGACGCCGCAGTGCGCGGCCGGCTCGGCCGGGCCGGGCTCGCCGTCGCCGCCGCCGGCCAGGCCGTCATGGTCGCCGCCGAGATCATCTGGCCGCGTAACGAGGACCTCGGCAACGCGCTGTTCGGCGTCGGCCCGATCCTGACCGGCGCCGGCCTCATCGCCGCCGGCGTGACCGTCGTCCGCGCGAGGGCCTGGTCCGGCGCGGCCCGGTTCCTGCCGATCGGGCTCGGGACGTACACCATCTTCGTGTTGATCCCGGTGATGATCGGCTCCGGCGGGCCGCCCGCGCCCCTGGCCCTGTGGACCATCGCCGGCTGGGACGCGGTGTTCTTCGCGCTCGCCGCGTGCGTCCTGGCCCGCGCCGGCTCCGCCGCCACCGCGACGCCGAAGGTCACCGTCCGCTGAGCCGGCGGGCGGGGCCGAACCACCTCGGGAGGTGGGCGAGCAGGTCCTGCTGGTCGTCGCCGGCCCACGCCACGTGGCCGTCGGGGCGCAGCAGTGCCGCGGGCGCGTCCAGCTCATCGCTGACGTCGACGACGTGGTCGACCCGGTCCGACCAGCCCTCGACCGACAGCCGGCCGGTCTGGTCGAGCAGCAGGCCGCGGCCGGCGCGCGTCAGCTCGTAGAGGCGCGCCCGCCGCAGGCGGATGTCGCGCAGCCGGCGGCCGAGCAGGTGGTGGCCCTCGCCGAGGTCGTAGCGCACGCCGATCGCGGTGATCTTCTCGATGAGGTACCGGTTCACCTCCTCGAAGTCCATCAGCTGCGCGAGCAGGCGGCGCACCGACTGCGGGCCCGGCTCGGTCGAGAGCAGGACCATCTGGGCGCGGGTGTTGTCCAGCACGTCGGCGGCGACCGGGTGCCGCTCGGTCTCGTAGGTGTCGAGCAGGCCCTCGGGCGCCCAGCCGCCGACCGCCGCGGCCAGCTTCCAGCCGAGGTTGAACGCGTCCTGGATGCCGAGGTTCAGGCCCTGGCCGCCCATCGGCGGGTGGACGTGCGCGGCGTCGCCGGCCAGGAACACGCGGCCGGTCCGGTACCGCTCGGCCTGCCGGGTGGCGTCGCCGAAGCGGGACAGCCAGCGCGGCGAGTGCACGCCGAAGTCGGTGCCCGCGTAGCGCCGCAGCTGCCGGCGGAACTCCTCCAGCGCCGGCGCGACCGCGCGGTCCTCGGCCAGCCCCTCGGCCGGCACGACGACGCGGTACGCGCCGCCGCCGACCGGGCCGAGGCCGAACATCTTCTGGGTCCGGCGGATCTCGGCGACGACGGCGGTCACCGTCTCCGGCGCCGCGGTCACCTCCATCTCGCCCAGCAGGATCTCGACCCGGGCGGGCTCGCCGGGGAAGGCGATGCCGGACAGCTTGCGCACGGCGCTGCGGCCGCCGTCGCAGCCGACGAGGTACCGCGCCCGCTCCCGCGAGCCGTCGGCCAGCTCGGCCGTCACCCCGTCGTCGTCCTGGCTCAGCCCGACCACCTCGCAGCCGCGCCGGATCTGCGCGCCGGCCTCGGCGGCGTGCTCCTCCAGCAGCCGGTCGGTGGTCGTCTGCGGTACGCCGAGGACATAGCCGTGCGCCGTGTCCATCCGCTCGGGCCACGGCTTGTCGATGGCGGCGAAGAAGCCGCCGGCCGCGTGCTTCGTGCCCGCCTCGAGGAACCGCTCCAGCAGCCCGCGCTGGTCCAGCACCTCGATGCTGCGCACGTGCAGCCCGAGCGACCGCACGAACTTCGTCGGCTCGGTCTCCTTCTCGAGCACCAGCACGCGTACACCCTGCAGCCGCAGCTCGGCCGCGAGCATCAACCCGGTCGGCCCGCCGCCGGCAACGATCACGTCGAACACGAACGCCCCCCAAATGCGCGCGAATCCGGAATTTCACGGATTCTTGGCTTCGGCGGACGATTCTGCGTCACGACCCCGGCCTTGCCGCAAGCCCCTGGTCGCCCGGTATGTTGCAATGGGAAGCGCCGGACCACGGTGACTCGACTCGTGGCCCGGCGCTGGTTCGTGGGGGACGGACGGTTACTGGTACAGCACCGCCGTGATCTTCGGGTCGTCGACGTTGGACTTGTCGTACCAGTAGAAGCCCGTGTCGATGGTCTTCTCGACCTTCTGGCCCTTGATGACGGCGACCGCGGCCTTCACCGTCTCGTAGCCGATGCCGACCGGGTTCTGGGTGATGGCGCCGGCCATCGCGCCGGACTTGATGGCGTCGATCTGGTCCTTGCCCGAGTCGAAGCCGACAATCGCGAGCTTGCCGTTCATCCCCTTCTCCTGCACCGCGTGCACCACGCCGATCGCGGCGCCCTCGTTGGAGCCGTAGATGCCCTTGAGGTCCGGGTTGGCGGTGATGATCGCCTTGGCGAGGTCGGTGGCCTTGAGCGGGTCGCCGCTGTACTGCGTGTCGACGATCTGGATCTTCGGCTCGTTCTTCTTGATGTAGTTGACGAAGCCGTCGCGGCGCTGGACGCCGGTGACCGACGTCTGGTCGTGGATCACCAGTGCGATCTTGCCCTCGTGGCCGATCGCCTCGGCCATGTGCTTGGCGGCCTCGGCCGCGGCGGCGAGGTTGTCGGTGGAAGCGGTGGTGACCGGCACGTCGCTGTCCACGCCGGAGTCGAACGCGACGACCGGGATCTTCTCGTTCTTGGCCTGCGTCATGAGCGGGGCGGCGGCCTGGCTGTCGATCGCGGCGAAGCCGATCGCGTCGGGGTGCTTGTCGATGACCGTCTGCAGCAGCTGGATCTGCTGCTCGACGTTGCCCTCCTCCTTGGCGCCCTCGAACGTCACCTTGACGTTGAACTCCTTGCCGGCCTGCTCGGCGCCGGCCTTCACGGCCTGCCAGAACTGGTGCTGGAAGCCCTTCGAGATGAGCGCGACGTACGGCTGCTTGTCGCCGCCGCCCCCACCGGAACCGGGCTTGTCCGCGGCGTCCGAGCAGGCGCCGAGGGCTAACGTGACGAGCGTCGCGCCGAGCAGCGCGGTGAACGCCTTTCTCTGCATGGAACCGTCTCCATTCGCAACGTGGGGGTGTGATTAGGCGCGTTTCCTGCGCAGCATGTCGACGTAGACGGCGACGATGATCACGCAGCCGACGACGACTGACTGCCACTCCTGCGGCACGGCGGTGACCCGCAGGCCGTTGGTGAGCACGGCGACGATGAGCGAGCCGACCACCGTGCCGGCGATCGAGCCGCGGCCGCCCTGTAGCGAGGTGCCGCCGATGACGACCGCGGCGATGGCCTCGAGCTCCAGGCCTTGGCCGCCGACCGGCTGCGCGGAGCTCAGCCGGGAGGCGGCGAGCACGCCGGCGATGCCGACGAACAGGCCGGACAGCGTGTAGATGGTGATCTTCCAGCGGGCGACGTTGACGCCGGACAGGGCGGTCGCGGCCTCGTTGCTGCCGATCGAGAAGGCGTAGCGCCCGACGATCGTCTTGCCCAGCACCGCCGCGGCCACCACGGTGAGTACCAGGAAGATGGCGACGCCCAGCGGGAACCGGGCGCCCGGGATCACCGATTGGTTCATGAGCAGCTGGAAGTCGGGGTGTTCCTTGAAATAGATGGGCTTGGTGCCGGAGATGACCAGCGCGAGCCCGGCGGTGACGAGCATCATGCCGAGCGTGGCGATGAACGGCGGCAGGCCGAGCACTGACACGTTGAGGCCGTTGACGAAGCCGATCAGGCCGCCGAAGAGGATCGCCGCGGTCACGCCGAGCCAGACCGGCCAGCCCCAGTACGTCAGGAAGACCCCGGTCATCACCCCGCACAGGATCATGCCGGTGCCGATGGACAGGTCGATGCCGCCGGCGACGATGACGAACGTGGTGCCCAGGGCCAGGATCCCGGTGACCGTGGCGGCCACGAGGATGCCGATGAGGTTGCTCGTGGTGAAGAAGTAGGGGCTGGCGAACGAGAAGAACACCAGGATCGCGATGAGGCTCACCAGGGCCAGGAGCTGCTGCACTGAGCCGCGGATCCGGGCGACGATCGGATTGTTGACCGGGATCGAGGTCACGGGGTCACCGCTCCTTCGGCGCCGAAGCGCGTGGCAAAGTCCATGATGTTTTCCTGGGTGGCTTCGGCGTTGTCGAGGACGGCGGTGATGCGCCCCTGGCACATCACCGCGATGCGGTGCGACATGCGCAGCACCTCGGGCAGCTCGGAGGAGATCATGATGATCGCCTTGCCCTCGGCGGCGAGCTCGTCGAGCAGGGCGTAGATCTCGTCCTTCGCGCCGACGTCGATGCCGCGGGTCGGCTCGTCGAAGATGAGCACGTCGCAGTCGCGCACGAGCCACTTCGCGACGACGGTCTTCTGCTGGTTGCCGCCGGAGAGGTTCTGCACCAGCTGCCCGGTCGACGGGGTGCGGATGCGCAGCTTGGTCACGTACTCGGCGGCGGTGCGGCCGATGAGCCGGTCGGCGACGACGCCGGCCGGCCCGGTGAAGCGGAACATCGAGGCCAGCACGACGTTGTCGCGAACGCTGCGGCCGAGCAGGACGCCGTAGCGCTTGCGGTCCTCGGACAGGTAGCCGATGCCGGCCTTGGCCGCGTCGGCGGGGCTGGCGATCGCGACCTCCCGGCCGTGCACGACGACGGTGCCGCCGTCGCGGCGGTCGGCGCCGACGAGGGCCCGCGCGACCTCGGTGCGCCCGGCGCCCATGAGGCCGGCGAAGCCGAGGATCTCCCCGCCGCGCACCTCGAAACTGACGTCGCGCAGCAGCGCCTTCGTGCGCAGTCCGCGCACCGTCAGCACCGGCTCGCCGTCGCGCACGGCGCCGCGCGGGCGCTGCTCGCCGGTGATGGTGCGGCCCACCATGAGCGAGATGACCTGCGGGATGCTGGTCGTGGCGGTGTCGAGGGTGTCGACGTACCGCCCGTCGCGCAGCACCGTGATCCGGTCGGTGATCTGGCCGAGCTCGTGCATGCGGTGCGAGATGTAGATGACGCCGGTCTGCGGGGTGACGAACCGGCGGATGAGGCCGAAGAGCGTGTCCACCTCGACCTCGTTCAGCGCCGCGGTCGGCTCGTCCATGACGAGCACCCGGGCGTTGAAGCTCAGCGCCTTGGCGATCTCGACCATCTGCTGCCGGGCCACGGTCAGGTCGCCGACCAGGTCGGTGGGCTCCAGCGGCAGCCCGAGGCGCGCCAGCAGCTCCCGCGTGCGCCGGTTCAGCGCGCGCTCGGAGAGCAGGAAGCCGCCGGCGCGCGGCTCCCGGCCGATGTAGATGTTCTGCGCGACCGTGAGGTCGGGCATCAGGTTGAGCTCCTGGTGGATGACCGAGATGCCCAGCTGGTGCGCGTGGTGCGGGTTCCTCGGCGTGTACTGCTGCCCGTCGAGGTAGAACTCGCCCGCGTCAGGCTTGTCGATGCCGGACAGCAGCTTCATCAGCGTCGACTTGCCGGCGCCGTTCTCGCCGACCAGGGCGAGGACCTCGCCGTGGCGCAGCTCGAGGTCGACGCCGTCGAGCGCCTGCACGCCGGGGAAGCTCTTGCTCGCCCCGCTCACCTGCAGTAGTGCCGCCATCACGCGCCCCCTGGAACATCCGATGTCTGGGCACGCCAGTACGTGCCGCCGGGGAACGTGAACTCGGCGAGGGTCGAGTCGAGCATCTGGCCGCTGTACCCGGCCCGCTCCGGCAGCACGTAGTGCCCGTCGCGCACGACGCACGGGTCGGTGAAGTGCTCGTGCAGGTGGTCGACGTACTCGGTGACCCGGTGCTCCAGCGACCCCGACACCGCCACGAAGTCGAAGATCGACAGGTGCTGGACCAGCTCGCACAGCCCGACCCCGCCGGCGTGCGGGCACACCGGGACGCCGAACTTGCGGGCCATGAGGTACACGGCGAGGATCTCGCTGACCCCGGCCAGGCGGGCCGCGTCGAGCTGGCAGTAGTCGATCGCGCCGGCCTGGAACATCTGCTTGAACAGCACCCGGTTCATGCCGTGCTCGCCGGTGGCGACCCCGATCGGGGCCACCGCCCGGCGGATCTCGGCGTGGCCGAGCACGTCGTCGGGGCTGGTCGGCTCCTCGATCCACAGCGGGCGGAACTCGGCGAGGCGGCCCACCCACTCGATCGCCTGCGGCACGTCCCAGACCTGGTTGGCGTCGATCATCAGGTCGAAGTCCCAGCCGATGACCTCGCGGGCGATGCGCAGCCGGCGCACGTCGTCGTCGATGTCGCGCCCGACCTTGAGCTTCAGGTGGCGGTACCCCGCGTCGAGGGCCTCCTTGAGCAGCCGGCGCAGCTTGTCGTCGTCGTACCCGAGCCAGCCCGCGCTCGTGGTGTAACACGGGTAGCCGCCGCGCTCGCGCAGCTCGGCGATGCGCTGCGCGCGGGTCGGCTGCATCTCCCGCAGCATGGCCAGGGCCTCGTCGGGAGTGATCGCGTCGGAGACGTACCGGAAGTCGGTCGCCGCGACGAGCTCCTCCGGCGTCATCTCGGCCAGCAGCCGCCACAGCGGCTTGCCGGCCCGCCGGGCCGCGAGGTCCCACAGCGCGTTCATCACCGCCGCGAGGGCGAGATGCACGACGCCCTTCTCGGGGCCCAGCCAGCGCAGCTGCGAGTCGGCGCCGAGCTGGCGGTACGCGCCGCCGAGGTCGGCGCACAGCTCGTCGGTGTCCCGGCCGATCAGCGGCAGCGCCCGCTGCCGTGCGGCCTCGACGACGAGGTCGGTGCCGCGCCCGATGGTGAAGGTGAACCCGTATCCGGCCAGGCCGGGGTCGTCGGTCAGGAGTTCGACGTAGGCCGCCGAGTAGTCGGCGTCCGGGTTCATCGCGTCGGACCCGTCGTGCTCGAGCGAGGTCGGGAACCGTACGTCGTGGACCCGTACCGCGGTGATCATCGGCATACGCACGCTCCGTCGGCGAGTGATCCGATCTATTGGTGCGGAACCATAGCAGCGCCATCCCATCTGTGAACCCATGTCTGCCGACTTTGTCGCGCCGAATGGCGCTGTATTACGCCGATTTGGCCCCATCGTTGCGCGAAAATGTTGAGTATTGATCGGATGATTCAGCGGTCATCGGTCGGATGTTTCCCCGAAACGCGCACGTAACGTAGTGGCGCAACCGCGCCCCGCAACCTGTTCGTTAGGTTGATTGACCTCGGTCATTCATCGGATGTCTACTGCGCCGGTGCGCACGCGAAACCGATCGGAAATCCGTGCTCGAGCGGCCGCGACGGCCCTGGCCGCCGCCGCAGTGTTCGCGCTGCCCGGCTGCGCCGGCGGCGCCGACAACCATGTGAGGGACTCGGGCGGGCCCATCACCGTGTGGGTCGACCCGCCGCGGGTGCCCGCCGTCGACGCCTTCCGCAAGGCGTACCCGGACATCCCCGTCCAGGTCACCACCATCAACGGCAACGTCGGCAGCACCGAGCTGCAGCAGAAGTTCGTGCTGTTCAACCAGGCCGGCAAGGGCTGGCCCGACGCGATCTTCTTCCCCTCCAACGACGACATCGCCTGGGCGGCGAGCTCGAAGATCAACTACGTCCGGGACATCGGGCAGAACCTCGGCGACATCATCCCGGAGTACCCCGCCAGCGTCATCGCACAGTGCCGCATCGACGGGCGGGTGCGCTGCCTGCGCAACGACGCCGCGCCCGACGTGCTGTGGTACGACGCCGAGCTGTTCCGCCAGTGGGGCTACCTGCCGCCGGCCACCTGGGAGGACTACGAGCGGCTCAGCCTCGCCATCGCGCAGGACCACCCGGGCTACCTCACCGGCTTCCTCGGCGACGCCTACGCCCCCGACCGCTACCTGTGGGCCAGCGGCTGCCCGACCAACGAGCGGATCAGCGAGAAGCAGGTGCGCATCGAGCTCACCGACAACCGCTGCACCCGCATCCGCGACCTGCTGACCCGCCTCGTCGACGCCGGCGCCGTCTCGCCGTCGGGGATCTTCTCCCCGGACGCCGCCGCCCTCGGCCGGCGCCTCGCGATGAGCCCCGGCGCGGTGTGGTGGGGCAACTTCCTGTTCCGCGACACGTGGAAGGTCGACCCCGGCCGGATCACCGCCGCCGCGCCGCTGCGCTGGGCCGGCGACGACGCGCCGACGACCAGCTCCGAGGGCGGCGGGCTGTGGGGCTTCTCCCGGCACATCACCGGCGTGCAGCTGCAGAACACGCTCACCTTCGCCCGGTTCGTGGCCACCGACCCGCGCTGGCAGGTCGAGCTCTCCGTCGGGCTGCCCGCCTACGGCCCGCTGCAGCAGCCGTGGCTGACCAAGCAGCGTCAGGCCGGGTACCTGGCGAAGTTCGACACCGCCGCCGCGGCGTTCGTCCTCGCCTCCACGATCGTGCGCTCCGGGCGGGACTACACGCGGTACAACACCGGCACCGTCTGGACCCACACGATCACGCCCGCCCTCACCTCCGGCCAGCCCTTCGCCCGCGCCTGGGACACCTTCGGCCAGCGGCTCACCAGCGAGGCCCGGTCCTTCGGCTACGCGGTGCGCGCCGGCCCCTGACACCCCAGAATCGAGAACCCGTCGTGACCACCACGCTCCAGCTGCGCACGCTCGACGCGCAACCGCGACACCACGCGGCCCGGCCCCGCCCGCGCGGGCGCGGCCACCGCCCGGAGCGGCGCTTCGGCGTGCTGCTCATCGCGCCGTACGCCGCCCTGCTGCTCGTGGCCGGCATCGTGCCCACCGGGTACGCCGTGGTCAAGAGCCTGCAGAACGAGTCCGAGACCGGATTCGGCGGCATCAGCAGCTACACCCGCGTCGCCGGCGACTTCCGCTTCCTCGAGACGTTCGCCAACGTCGGGCTCACCCTCGCGATCTGGCTGCCGCTCATGCTCGCCGTCGTGGTGCTGCTGGCGCTGCTCATCGACGCCCGCCCCGGCCGCTTCGGCGCCTGGATGCGCTTCGTGTACTACCTGCCCGGCGCCCTGGCCGGGATCGCCAACTTCATGCTCTGGCTGTTCCTGCTCAACCCCGGGCAGAGCCCGATCTCCTTCCTGTGGCACGGGTTCGGGTACCGCAACCTCAGCGAGGTCGCCCAGCCGGGCAACCTGCCGGTCATCCTCGCCGCGATGCTGTTCTTCCAGGGCGCCGGCACGTGGGTCGTCGTGCTCAACGGCGGCCTCAACGGCATCCCCGACACCCTGCTGGAGTCCGCGCGGCTGGACGGCGCGTCGGCGTGGGACGTCGCGTGGCGCATCAAGCTGCCGCTCATCCGGCCGTGGCTGGGCTACATGACGCTGCTCAACGTCGCATACGGCTTCCAGCTGTTCCTCGAGCCGCAGGTGCTCAGCCAGGTGACCCACGGCATGATCTCTCCACAGTGGACGCCCAACCAGCTGAGCTTCACCTACGCCTACCAGATCCTGGACACCCCGGCCGCGGCGGCGATGTCGGTGATCCTGCTCGTCATCACCCTCGCCCTCGGCCTGCTGATCGTCTCCCGCACCCGGCTCTTCGACGACGGACGGTGAAGCGTGCCCTCATCCAGCACCATGCGCATCGGGCGGACCGGCCGCGTCGTGACCCTGCTGCTGTTCGCCGTGGCCTTCGGCTACCCGCTGGTCGCCTTCCTCACCGTCGGCTTCCGCCACGACGACGGCGGCGGGCTCGGCGCGCTGTCGCTGGGCAACGCCCGCGCCAACTGGGACGACGTGCTCGCCTTCAACAACGGCGTCTTCCTGCGCTGGCTCGCCAACTCCGTGGTCGTGGCCGGCGGCGGCTCGCTCGTGGCCGTGCTGTGCGCGCTGCCGGCCGGCTACGCCATCGCCCGGCTGCGCTTCGCCGGTCGCCGGCTGGTGCGGTTCCTGACCCTGCTGGTGATGGTCGTGCCCAACACCGTGCTGGTCATCCCGCTGTACCTCGAGGCGAGCGCGGTCGGCGCGGTGAACAACATCTGGGTGGTCACGCTGCTCATGGGCTTCCACCCGTTCGGGGTCTACCTGTCCTACATCCACTTCACCACCACGCTGCCGATGCAGATGATCGAAGGGGCGCGCCTGGACGGGCTGCGCGAGGCCGACATCCTGCTGCGCATCGCGCTGCCGCTGTCCAAGCAGGCGGTCGCCCTCGTGGCCTTCTTCAGCTTCGTGGCCAACTGGACCAACTTCTTCCTGCCGCTGGTGCTGCTGCCGCTGTCGGACACCAACACCGTCTCCGTCGGGCTGCAGCAGCTGGTCTCCTCCAGCCCGCTCTACGACCCGACCAACGCCAGCGGGCTCGACGTGCGCCTCTACGCTCCGCAGCTGGCCCTGGCGACGCTGGTCACGGCGCTGCCGGTGCTCACGGTGTTCGTGCTGGCTCAGCGGTACCTCATCCCCGGCGGCCGTCCAGTGCGGAGCGTCTTACGGGTTGATCGTGATCGTGAACGTGGTGGTGGTGTTGCGGATGTTCTCCGCGTTGTTGGACAGGGTCAGGTGGTTGAACGTGACGGAGCCGACCGCCGGGCCCTGACCGGGCTCGGGCAGCTCGTTGGCCCAGATGCCGATGCCGGACTTGGCGTCGAACGCGTCACCGCTGCGCTTGGCGCCGCTGATGCTCACGTTGGTGAACACTGTGTCGGTGATGATGTTCTCGTGGGCGCTGCCCGTGTACTTCGTCTGGAACATGATGCCGGAGTACGTCGGGTCGACGATGTCCACGTCGGACACCCGGATGCCGCGGAACTCCTTCGAGGCCGAGAACGCCCAGATGGCGCCGAAGGCCTGCTGGCCCCAGAAGTGCCCGCCGTCGCGTACCAGCGAGACGTTCTGGATGGTCGTCGGCTGCGTGCCGAAGCCGACGAACGGGTAGCCGAAGTCCAGCGAGCTGATCGTGATGCCGGAGTAGCACAGCATGTCCGCGATGTACATGTTGCGGAACGTGTTGTTGTACCCGCCGTAGACCGCGAAGCCGGCCGCGCGCCAGGTGAGCGTCGCGGACAGGTTCTCCCACAGGTTGTCGTGGTTGCCCACGGAGCCGCCGCTGTCGATGGCCGAGAACAGCGCGAACGAGTCGTCGCCGGTGGAGCGGGCGTCGATGTTGTTCAGGTGGGTGTTGGTCGTGTCGTTGGTGAAGTTGATGCCGTCGGCGAACGTGTCACGGATGCGGCTGTTGCTGATGTTGATGCCGCTGTTGTGCACGCCCCAGTACATGCAGACGGTGTGCTCCACCCAGACGTTGTCGATCGTCAGGTTCTGGTTGTCCTTCAGCTCGCCCCAGACCTTGCCCGGGCCGTCGATGCGCTCGACGTAGTTGCCGAAGAACGCCAGGTTCTTGAACGTCGAGCCGTTGGCCGAGGTCTGCACGGCGAAGCCGGCGTCGGTGTTCTGCTGGTCCTGCGGGGTCTGGAACTTGGTGTACCACGGCCCGGCGCCGACGACCTGGAGGGCCTTGCCGGAGATCTGGAACTTGCCGGTGGTGGTGTAGGTGCCCGCCGGCAGGTAGACGCCGACGGCCGTGGAGCTCTGCGACGCGTTGGTGAACGCGTTCTGCACGTCCTGCTGCGTGAAGCCGGCCGGGGTGATGTACGTGGCCGGGTTCGGGTTGGCGATCGGCGCGACCTGCTCCAGGTTGATGAAGTCGATCGCGAAGTTGCCGCCGTTGGCCGAGTCCTTCTGCAGCTTGATCACGTGACCGGCCGGCACCGTGCTGTCGAGCATGATGTTGGCTTCGTCGTAGATGTGCCGCGGGCCCGTGCCGGGGGAGTTGGTCGGCGACGCCTCGTTGCCGTACAGCCACGAGAACTTCGACGTCAGCGTGATCGCCTTGGCGAAGCTGCCGTCGACGTAGATGTTCAGCGTCGTGGTGGTGCCGTCCGGGATCGAGAACCGGGTGACGAGCGTGTTGGTGCTCGCCCGGGTCGTCCACTGCACGAACGAGCCCGTCGAGTTCAGCGTGACGGCCTTGCGGCCCGACGCCTCGCCCGCGATGTCGCCGATGGTGCGGTTGGGCCCGACGACCTGCGCGCCGCCGCCGACGGTGCCGTCCTCGGCCTCGTACATGTCGTAGGGCATGTTCGCGCCGCGCCCGACGAACAGCGGGTTGTCGCTGGTGTTGTTGCCCTGCTTGATGGACAGCTCGTTGGTGTCCGCGGCGAGGACGGTGTGCACCGTGTACTTGCCGTTGACCGCCGTCCACGTGCCGAGCGTGATCACCGGGGAGCTCGCGCCCGCCGCGATCGTGCCGGTGTACGAGCCGGTGAGGGTCTTGACCGTGGCGCCCGTGGAGTCCAGCAGCGTCAGCGTCACGCCGTGCGCGCCGCCGGCCGAGGCCTGGGTGCCCTGGTTCTTGATGACCACCGTGAACGTGACCGTGTTGCCGGCCGACGGGTTGCCCGGCGACCAGGCCACCGGCGCGGCGATGAGGTCCGAGCTCTGCACCGGCTGGACCACGAGGCTCGTGCCGCTGGTGAACGCGTTGTTGCTCTCGTCGGTCTCGACGACCGCGTTGCTCTCGTCCACCTTGGCGCTCACCGTGTAGGTGCCCGCGGTGCGCGGCCCGATGTTCGCGGTGAAGGTGCCCTGCGCGCCGGCCGCCAGGGCCGTCACGTTCGCCGTGCCGGCCAGGACGGTGCCCTGCGCGGTGGCGAGGTAGAAGTTCACGTTCGTCGCGCCGGACGCCGCGGTGCCGTTGTTCTTCACCGTCGCGGTCAGGTTCACCGAGTCGGTCTCGACCGGCGAGGCGGGCGAGGAGCTGATCGCCGTCACCTGCAGGTCGGGGTTGGGCGCCGGGGTGCCGAAGACCTGGAACTCCGCGACCTGGCCCGACGGGGCGCCGGTGTTGGAGTTGAACTTCAGCTGCACGTCGGCGACGCGGGCCGACACGGTGATGTCCACCGAGTTGCCGGTCGCCGGGTCCCAGCGGTAGTCCGCCGCCGACACCAGGTTGGTGTAGCCGGTCGCGCTCTGCTCACGCCCGAGGACCTGCAGGTTCTGGGTGCGGGCGCCCCACGCGCTGCTGGGGTCGAGCTTGAGCGTGATCTTGCTGATGTCGTGGTTGGCGCCGAGCTTCACGGTCAGGGTCGCCGGGTAGCCGGCCGCGCCCTCCCAGTAGGTGGTGACGCTGTTGTCGTTGGCGTTGGCCGGCACGAAGGTGAAGACCGAGCCGCTGGCCTCCATCGTCTTGCCCAGCGCCACGTTGGTGCCCGGCGGCGGGTTGCCGGTGCCGGTGCGGGTCACCGTGTTGCTGGCGGCGGAGGCGTTGCCGGCGGCGTCGCGGGCCTTCACGTAGTACGACACCGTCGCCGAGTCCGGCTGGTTGTCCGTGTAGGTCAGCACGTTGCCCGCGACGCTGGCGCGCAGCGAGTTGTTCGCGTAGACGTCGTAGCCGGCGATGCTGCCGCTGTTGTCGGTCGAGGCGGTCCAGGTGAGCTTGATCTGGCCGCTGGCCGGCTGGGTGTAGGCGAGGCTGCCGGGCGCGGTCGGCGCCTGGGTGTCCGGGTTGGTGCCGGTGCGGGTCACCGTGTTGCTGTTCGGCGACTGGTTGCCGGCGGCGTCGCGCGCCTTGACGTAGTACGCGACCGTCGCGGTGTCGGGCTGGCTGTCGGTGTACGTCAGCACGTTGCCGGCGACGCTGGAGCGCAGCGCGCCGTTGGCGTAGACGTCGTAGCCGGCGATGCTGCCGCTGTTGTCGGTCGAGGCGGTCCAGGTGAGCGTGATCTGGCCGCTGGCGGGCTGGGTGTAGGCGAGGTTGCCCGGCGCGGTCGGCGCCTGCGTGTCACCGCTCGTCGGGCCGTAGACCTCGAGCTCGGAGATCTGCGCGGCCGGCCAGCCGGTGTTCGCCGTGATGTTGACCCTGATGTACCGCGTCGTGGTCTGCGTGAACGGGATCGTCACGGTGTTGCCCGAGGCGGGGTCGAAGGTGTACCCGCTGGAGGCCACGATGTCGGAGAAGGTGCTGCCGTTGGTGCTGCCCTGCACGGACAGCGTCTCCTGGCGGGCGCCCCACCCGGTCGGCAGCTTCAGCACGACCGAGCTGACCGGCACGGCCGAGCCGAGGTCGACCTGCAGCCACTGCGGGAAGGTGTTGTTGGTGCCCTCCCAGTAGGTGCCCTGGTTGGAGTCGCCGCCGTTGCTCGCCACGTACTGGCCGTTGGCGGAGCTGGCGGTGAAGGTCTTGCCCGCGGCGAGGTTGCTGCCGGTGGTGCTCACGCCGTAGATCTCGAACTCGGAGACCTGCGCGGCCGGCCAGCCGGTGTTGGCGGTGATGTTCAGCCGCACGTACCGCGTGGTCGTTGCGTTGAAGTTGATGGTGACCGTGTTCTGGGTGGACGGGTTGAACACGTACCCGGCCGAGCCGACGATCGTGCTGAAGCTCGTCCCGTCGTTGCTGCCCTGGACGGCCAGCGTCTCCGTGCGGGTCTGCCAGGCGGTGTCGGCCGGCAGCTTCAGCTTGATCTGGTCGATGCTCTTGGCGCTGCCCAGGTCGATCTGCGCCCACTGCGGGAAGGCGTTGTTGGCGCTCTCCCAGTAGGTGGCCTGGTTGCCGTCGTTGATGTTGCCGATGCCGTTCTGGCCGTTGGTGCTGCTGGAGGTGGCGGGGCGGCCGCTGGAAAGGTTGGGGCCGCCGGCGGCCTGCGCCGGCAGCGTCTGCGCCGTCACGGCGACGAGGGTGGCTACGGCGAACGCCGCGAGCACCCTTCGCGTCACGAGCCTTCTGCTCATCGGGTTCCTTCGTCGTGTCGTCTCATGCGTCCGAGCGGGGTGTTGGTGGTACTGCGTGGCGACGCGTACGGACGGACGGTGACTCGACCTGCGACCCGCGATGACGGGGTTGGGCGCATCGGGCGAAGCTTTGGCGTGGGTCGGCGTCGGTTCGCCGGACGGCGCCCCGCGCCTACGGCGGCGGGGTTGGCGGTGCGGTCCGGCGGTGCGGTCCTGTGCGGTGGCGGCCACGTGACGGTGCTGGGCATCGCATATGACCCGGTCAATGCCGGGCCGGCTGTTCATTGGTCGCGTGGTGGTGGTCCGCGACCGTGCTGCGGCAGGTCCCACTGCACGGGGTCTGGCCTCTCCGTAGGCGGGGTGTGGGCGACTGCGGCCGGTTGGCGGTCCGGCTGCGATCGAGTTGCGGAGAGTAGCGTAAGTCTGTCGAGCGCTTGTAGGAATCTTGCACTGCGTTGCGCCAAATGTTGCAGACTTGCTACCGGCTCGTCAACGGTCTGGGGCGTTGAAGTC
>Ga0310811_10005981_pt1 | contig 15493 bp, 9 predicted proteins | sample YCmetagenome_FD_207642 | JGI IMG/M metagenome (GOLD analysis project Ga0310811, IMG submission 207642) | Soil microbial communities from experimental microcosm in Duke University, North Carolina, United States - YC | ecosystem: Engineered > Artificial ecosystem > Soil microcosm > Unclassified ...
TCGCCACCTCGACCGTCTTCAACCCCTTCGCCCTCAACTGCGCATTCAACCGCGCGAGATCGCCCGCAATCAACTTCTGCAACGCGTCCCGCGTGTCCCGCGCTTGCTTGTTGAGCACCTGCTGGACCTGCCCCTGCTGTGTCGTCGGCGCGAAGTCCGACGCCGACACACCACCAGCCAGCCAATTGAGCTGTCCGCCGAGCTTCACCGGATACCGGACCTCGTCCTGCCCGCGGCCGGTCATCCGCAGATCGACGATGTTCCCCTCCACGCCCATGAACTTCCGCTCCACCGTATCCGCCGCGGCCCGAACGTCGGCCGCATTCGCGAGCTGCGGCGCCAGCCCCTCAATCTGCGAACGCACCGCCTCGATCGTGTTCAGCATCTCGGCGCCGTTGTTCATGTCGTTCTGGATCGCGAGCAGCAAGTCCGTCGACGCGCGGATGTCCTGATCGGTTTCCTTCTGATTCGGATCCTTGAGCACCTCGAGCGGCTGCGTGTCGGTCTTGCCGTCCACGGTGAGGCGCACCGTGTATCGGCCCGGCGGCATCAGCACGCTCAATGAACCGAAGCCCGGAGTGGGCCGGGTGCCATCCGCTGCCATCTCGAACTCGGCATCGTACACCGGCTTCGTCCGCATGCGGGGCGATTTCGACTGTTCGTTCGAGAGATCCCAGTACACCCGGTTGAGACCCGCCTGCCGCGTACCCTGGATCGTGCGAACCGTCTTGCCTGCTGCGTCGAGGATCGTGACCGTCGGAGCGCTCGACGGCGCCGACGCCAGCCAGTAGTTGATGTCCGCTCCGTACTGCGGATTCTGGCCGGCCGTCGGGTCGTCGCTCTGGGCGTAGTTCGTCTGGATGTCGCGGAACCGATACGCCGGCCGCGGCTCGAACAGATGCACGGCCGACGAGGTGACCTGCGGCGTCATCTTCTGAAGAGGCGACAGATCGTCGAGGATGAAGAAGCCGCGGCCGTAGGTGGCGACGACCAGATCATTAAAGCGTTCTTGAATGACCATCCCATAAACCGGCGCGTGCGGCATGCCGAGCTGCAGCGGCTGCCAATGGTCACCGTCGTCGAACGAGACGTAGAGCGCGTTCTCGGTGCCCAGATACAACAAGCCCCGCCGCACCGGATCTTCGCGAATGATGTGCGCGTATCCCATCGGCACCTTGGGCAGCCCATTGACGATCAGCTTCCAGCTCTTGCCGAAATCGTTGGTCTTGTAGACCCACGGATCGCGATTGTTCTCCTGGTGCGCGTCGACGATGAGATATGCGGTGCCGGCGTCGTAGCGCGAAGGCTCGATGTGGCGCACCGAGCCCCACGTCGGAATCCCCGGGATGGCCGCGGTCGCGTTCGTCCAGGTCTTGCCGCCGTCGCGCGTGACCTGCACGAGACCGTCGTTCGTACCCACCCAGATGAGACCCTTCTGCATGCGCGACTCGGCGATCGCGTACACGACGTCCGCGTACTCGACGCCGATGTTGTCCGGCGTGAGCCCGCCGGAGATGTTCTGCTTCGACTTGTCGTTTCGCGTCAGATCGGGACTGATCACGTGCCACGTGCGGCCGCCGTCGCTCGACATGTGGACGAACTGGCTGCCCGTGTAGACCGTGTTGTGATCGTGCGGCGAGATCGTGAACGGCGCGTCCCAGATGAATCGGTATTGCACCTCGCTCGCCGGATGACCGCCCGTGCTGAGCGGCCACACTTCGACATTTTGTCCGGTGCGTGTGCGCTCGTCGAAGCGGATCACGATGCCGCCGCGGCTGCCCGAGCCCGATGCCGTCGACCAGATGATGTTCGGATCGACAGGATCCGGCGTCGCCCAGCCGCTCTCGCCGCCCTGCACGCCATGCCACTCACTGCGCGGGATCTGCCCGCCCGAGCGGCTGTTGCTCGGCCCGCGATACGACGGTCCATCCTGCTTGTTGCCGTAGACGTAGTACGGAACCTGATTGTCGACCGTGACGTGGTAGATCTGGGCGATCGGAAGCTGCACGTGCAGCCAGCTCCGGCCGCGTGTCGTCGAGATGTGCACGCCGCCGTCGTTGCCGACCACCATCCGCTCCGGATTGGTTGGGTCGATCCACATGTCGTGGTTGTCGCCGCCCGGCGAGGTGAACGCCGGCGCGTTGGCGCGGCCTCGGCCGCCCTCGCCGCCGGGCTGCGCGCCGCCGCGCCCGCGTCCGCCACCACCGCCGCGACCGGTCGGCGTGAGCGTAGCGCCGCCGTCCATCGAGTGGTTGAACGTGGCGCAGAGGAAATAGGTCTCGTCCGGATTGTCGGGCGCCACTGCGACGCGCGTGTAGTACGGTTGACGGCACGCGAGGTCGCGGTCGTAGCTCACGACGCGCCAGTTCGTGCCACCGTCGTCCGAGCGCCAGAGCTCACCGTTGTCCGTCGGGCGTCCGTGGAGCGGATTCCCGTCGCCGGTCTCGATGAGCGCATAGACGCGATTCGGATTCGACTTGGCGATGGCGAGGCCGATCTTTCCGATCTCGTGCGTCGGCAGGCCGTTGCCCTGAAGCTTGGTCCACGTCGTGCCGCCATCGTGCGAGACGTAGATCGCGCTCCCCGGTCCGCCGCTTTCGCGTCCCCACGTGTGCAGCTCGAGTTGCCACGTGGCGGCGAACAACGTTCGTGCATCGGTGGGATGCATCACGACGTCAATCGCGCCCGTGTTCTGGTCGACGAAGAGCACCTTCTGCCAGGTGCGCCCGCCATCGGTCGTGCGATACAAGCCGCGTTCCTGCTGCGGCCCGTAGCTGTGGCCTTGCGCGGCGACGAACACGATGTCGGGGTTGCCCGGATCGATCACGATGCGACCGATGCGGCCGGTGGAGTCGAGCCCCATGTGCATCCACGTGCGGCCGGCGTCGGTCGACTTGTACATGCCGTTGCCGATGGAGATGTGACTGCGGATCCAAGGCTCGCCCGTGCCGGCCCAGACGATGTTCGCGTTCGACGGCGCCACGGCGAGGGCGCCGACCGAAGAGACGTTCTGATCGTCGAAGATCGGCGTCCAGTGAATGCCGGCGTCGACGGTCTTCCAGATGCCGCCGGACGCGGCGCCCGCGTAGTAGACGTTGGGGTCGCCGATCACGCCCGCGACGGAGGCGACGCGGTTGCCGACGGGGCCGATGTAGCGGAAGCGCATCGCGCTCGATACGGCAGCGGGATCGAACGCGCCGCCCTCCCGGCCTGGCTGCTGCGCGCCGAGCGCTCCCAGCGACACCGCGAAGGCGGCGCAGATTCGGGGCAGCCTGACGATCGAACGCAGATGTATCATGGGCATCTCCTCAATATGTGTAATCCTCGCCATGTCACGTGGTGTCATTCTGCAGCTCGCGGAACAGCCACGCCTTGGCAAGGCGCCACTCGCGCTTGACCGTGCGCGGCGAGCGTCGCAGCACGTGCGCGGTTTCTTCCACGGTGAGTCCGGCGAAGAAGCGGAGCTCGATGATTCGCACCTGATCCTGATCAATCGCCGACAGACGCTCGAGGGCCTCGTCAATGGCGAGCACGTCACCCGCGCGGGCGTCGTCCGGCTCCTCGCCCGCGGCAGCCAGCGAGACGAACGTCACGCCGCCGCCGCGCTTCTCCCGGTGGCGCGCGCGCGCGTGATCGACGAGGATGCGGCGCATGAGGCGAGCGGCGACGCCGAAGAATTGTGCGCGATTCTCCCAACTCGCCCGGGTTTGATCGACGAGCCGAAGGTAGAGCTCGTGCACGAGCGCCGTCGGATCGAGCGTGTGGCCCGCGCGTTCGCGCCGCATCTGACGCGCCGCGATCTCGCGACAGTCCTCGTAGATCAACCCGATGAGCGCGTCGAGCGCGCTCGAGTCGCCCTTCGACCAACGGACCAGGAGGGCCGTGACGTCGGGCGACGGCGAGGAGGGGGAAGGGGAGGGGGAGGGGGAAGGGACCGCCGCGTCGCTCATTTCAGTCCGATCAGTCCGACCCGCGCCAACAGGCGGTCGAATCGCGGCTGACCGCGCAACGATCGAGCAACCGGATCGACGGCGAGATATGCGATCACATTCGAGCCTTCGTCGTACGCCCGCTCCGTCCACGCAACCGCGCTGTCCACCTCGCCCAGCGCGGCATATACCGATGCGATCGACCAGGCGGGGACGTACTCGGTGCGAGCTCGGGACAGCATCTCGTTCAGCGTTGCTCTCGCGTCGGCACGGAGGCCGGCGCGCGCCTGCGTCTTGCCAAGCGCGCCGAGACTGGACGGTGTGCGTCCGGTGAGATCGACGACCCGGCGGGCGTGTGCGATGGCCTCGTCGAATCGCCCGGTGGACACCAGTGCGTCGGCCAGACGCATATGGGCCTGCACGTAGCTTGAATCCAGCGCGAGCGTCCGCTCGAGCTGGTCGATGGATTCCTGATGCTTGCCGGAGAATTCCAGGATCCATGCGACGTTCGTGTTGACGATCAGCGAAAACGGGTCGAGCTCGCGCGCGGCTCGGACTTCACGAAGCGCTTCGTCCAACCGTAGTCGTGACATCAGCAGGTTCGCGTACCAGACGTGGACGAGCGCGTAGCTCGGGTTCAACTCGATCGCGCGACGAAACTCACGCTCGGCATCGGACCACTGGAGCTGGTAGTGCCGCGCATAGCCGAGCGCGGCGTGGGCTTCGGCTGAATACGGATCGAGCTGCAACGCCTTGATGGCTTCGGCTTCGGCAAGGGGCCGAAACTGCCGCGGCGATCCGGAGCCGACCAGGACGGTCCCCAACTGGTTGTAAGAGTCGGCCAGCGCCGCGTGCGCCGGCGCGTACGTGGGATCGAGCTCCACGGCGCGCGTGAAGTGAGCGGCCGCCTGCTTGAGCGACTGCGACGTGCGCTGGTTCCACTCGTAGCGGCCTTTCAGGAACTCCTCATAGACGTCCGGCCGAACGGCGCGGACGGTCGCGAGGCGGTCTTCCGCCTCGGGCCGAATGGTGAGGCGGATCGCAAGCGCGAGCGCCCGCACGACGTCGGCCTGGAGCGCGAGCACGTCGCGCGCGTCGCGATCGTATCGGTCGGACCACAGGACGCGCCCTCCTGCCGGATCGACGAGGCGCAAGTCGATGGCGATGCGGCCCGACGCACGGCGCAGCGTGCCCTCGACGATCATGTTCGCGCCGAGCCGCCGGGCGACCTCCGATGGACTCGTCGCTTCGCTCGCGACCCGCAGCGCCGACGGCCATGAGATGATGCGCACGTTCGTGACCGCACCGAGCTGCGCGATGAGCGCATCGGTGACGCCTTCGGCGTAGTACGCCGATCCTGGGTCACCGGTCGCGTTCGCGAGCGGAAGGAGCGCGAGGGTCGACACACGAGTCGGCACAGCGCGAGTGAACTCTCGACTGACCCTCTCGCCGACCCAGAGCAGAACCGGCGCCGCGATCACGGCAGCCGCGATGATGAGCAATGTGCGTCGGCGCATCGACACGATCAGGCTGCCGACGACGGGCCATGACCGCCGGCGTTCGATCGCGTCGAGCGCGGCCTGGACGTCGGAACCCCGCTGATACCGCGCGTCGGGATTCTTCGCCAGGCACCGCTCGATGACGAGGCGCAGCGCGAGCGGAACCTGCGTGCCCATCGGGCGCGGCGGATCGGCCAGGATCGCCGCGCTCGTTTCGTACGAGGTGCGGCCGCTGAATGGCAGCTCTCCCGTCGCGAGCTCGTACAGCAGCACTCCGAGCGCCCAGATGTCGCTGCGCACGTCGGCCTCTGCTCCGAGCAGCACCTCGGGGGCCATGTGGCTGAGCGTGCCGGCGAGCATGCCGTGGGTGGTGAGCGTCGAATCGCGTCGCGTGCCGCTGTCGGAGGGCAGGCGCTTCGCCAGGCCGAAGTCGAGCACGATCGCACGGCCAGTGGAATCGATCGCGACGTTCGAGCTCTTCAAATCGCGGTGAATGATCCCGTGCTCGTGCGCGTGGGCCAGAGCGCCAGCCACTTGAATGCCGATACGAAGCGTGCGAGGCAGCTCCGGCGGCGTGTCGCGCAGCACGTCACGGAGTTGTCGCCCATCGATGTACTCCATGACGATGAACGGCTGGTCGTCCGCTTCGCCCACCTCGTAAATGGTGCAGACGTTCGCGTGCGCCAGAGTGGCGGCATGTTGCGCTTCGCGAATCAGACGACGCCGCGCCGTGGGTTCGCTCAAGCCGCTCCCGACCGTCTTGATGGCGACGACGCGACCGAGCACCGTGTGGCGTGCCCGGTAGACTTCGCCCATTCCACCGGCGGCGATGAACTCGAGGATCTCGTACGCGCCAAGGTGGTCGCCGGGTCCGAATCGCGGACGCCACGGCGGTGAATCGGGGTCGCTGATCAGCGCCTGGGCGGGAACCTCGAGGAACCCGCTCGCCTGCGCTTCGCTGGCCAGCAGCGATTCGACTTCGTGCCGGAGCGCCTCATCGCCGGCGCAGCGCTCGTCGAGGGCGGCGCTCCGCTCACTCGGCGGACGCTCGACGACGTCGAGGAACAACGCCTTGACCGCAGCCCAGCGTTTTGGGTCCGCGGGGTCTTCGCCGGGCGTCCGTTCATTAGTCCCGGGTGGCCGGGATTGCCCGATGGCTCGCATAGCGCCCCAGCATACCGCTGGCCGCGGGCGCGAGCAAGCCAAACCGCCACTCCCTCACTGGCCCGGGAGCGGCGGTTCGTACGCCCATCATGTCCTGGAGAGGCGATCGGCGCCTCAACGGGCGCGCGGGCCGCCATCCTCGGCGGGCGAGGTGGTGAGCCTCGTGACCTCGGAGCCGTCCCGGTTCATCGCGAACAGCTCGACGTCGCCGTTCGTGCTCGGACGGAACGACATGAAATAGATCTGCCGTCCGTTGCGCGACCATGACGGCGCTCGACTGCACCAGGCCGAGGCTGGATCCGCCTGGTTCTTCGGCGTGAGGTTCACCTGATCGCTTCCGTCGGCGTTCATCAGGAAGACAGCGCAGTATCCCTCCCGGAGGCTCATGAACGCAATCTGCCGTCCGTCGGGCGACCACGCCGGCATTTGGTCGATCGTCGCCGGAAGAAACGTGAGCCGCTGAACGTTCTGCTCCTCACCGTCCGCATCGGCGACGTAAACATCGTTCGCGCGGCGAAACGCGAGTCGCTTGCCATCGGGCGACCAGTCCGGCCACTGGTCGAGGGCGCCGTCACTCGTCACACGACGAAGACCAGTGCCATCAGCGTTGACCACGAAGATGTTGTAGTTGCCGTCGCGATTGCTGTGGAAGGCGATCTGCCGCCCATTCGGCGACCAGCGCGGCCAGTTGTCGTCGCCGGCGTCGCTGCTCACGTTCTGCAGCGTCCCATCGGTGAGATCGAGCACGAAGATCTCATTGTTCCCGGTCCGGCTTGAAGCGAATGCCACGTAGCGCCCGTCGGGCGACAGGTCGGGCCAGACGTCGTTGCCCGCGCCGCCAGTGACGGCGGTGACTCCGCTCCCGTCGGAATTCATGGTGTAGATCTTGGCGAGCGGGCCTCCGCGCCGGCTATAGAACACGACGCTCGACGGTGGGCCGCCGCCATGCTCACCGAGCTGCGCACGCGCGGCGCGGCCCGGGACTTCAGGCGCGGTCGGTCCGGCCAGTGGTCGACTGTCACAGGCGGCGCCGATCGCAAGGATCGTCGGCAACAAAAGGCGACGGACTCTCATAGTGGTCTCCAATGGGTGGTCGGTGAACGGCCGAGACGGTACAGGGGAACGCCAGGGGTCAACCGTGGCGATAGCCCTCATTGGAGACGCGACACCAACAGCCGAACGGGGCCAGAGCGGTCGCGCGAGCGATGAGCGCGGGCGCGTCCTCCCGCGAATGGGAGGTCGGAGACGGCCTAGTACAGCCCGACCTTGCCGCGAACCGAGGCGATGAGCTTCGCCGGGTCGTACCCGACGCCGCTCTTGAAGACCAAATCGACCTTGCGGACGTCGCCGATGTTCGCCGATGGATCGCCATCGAGCACGACCAGATCCGCCTGTCTGCCGACGGCAATCGAGCCAACCCGATCGGCGCGGCCGAGGTAGGTCGCGCCGTTGAGCGTGGCGACCTTGATCGCCTCGAGCGGCGTCAGGCCGCCTTCCACAAGGAGCTCAACCGCGCGCTGGTCGGAGTAACCCGGGATCACGCCCCCACCGCCCGTGGGGTCGGTGCCGGCGAGCAGCAGTCCGCCCGCGCGGAAGAAATCGATCTCGAGCCGCCGGAGCTTGGTGAAGAGCGTGGCGTACGGCGAGTTAGCGCTTCGCTGCGTGACCTGGTAGCGCTGCTCGAATTGGTCGCGCAGTTCTGGTACGAGCACCTCGAGACCCGGCGGTTTGGGCTGGCCGGGCGTGAACGTCTCGAACACTGTGAGCGTCGACGTCAGCGCGACGTGCCGATCGATGAGATGTCGAATGAGTGATTTCACTGCGTCGCCGCCCGGGTCGAGCGCGGCGAGCGAGCCCGGAACCTGGGCGCCGCCGGGACAGTCGTCAGGTTTCTTGTCCTTCACGAAGTCGCTCGACGCGAAGAAGCCATGCTCGAGGTCGTCGATGCCAAGATCGGCCGCCTCGCGATAGGTGACGGAGCAAAGGTGGCCGGTGATCTTCATTCCGCGCTTGTGGCCTTCGTCGATCGCCGCCTTGAGCTCGTCGCGCGTGATGTGCATGTACGCCTTGAGCGACGTCGCGCCGTTGTCTGCCCAGAAGTCCACGAGCCGTCGAGCATCGGCCGCGTCGGTGAGCTCGTGCACCTGCAGCAGCGGCAGACCGGGTCCCTCGAGATAAGGGGCCGTGGCATCGATCCACGGGCCGGCGCGCTCACCGCGATCGATGGCGCGCTTCATGTTCAGCTCACTATAGCCGTTCATGTTCCCGCCGGTGCGCATCGAGGTGACGCCGCCGGCGAGATACAAGCGAACGAAACTCTCGGTGAGGTTCGCGTAGGTCCCGGGACCAGTGGGGTAGTACAGGTGCTCGTGCACCATCACGAGTCCGGGGATCACGGACTTGCCCGTGAGATCCAGCACTTGCGCGCCGGCCGGGATGCGGCCGCTGGAGGCGGGATCGATCGATTCGATACGACCGTCGCGAATCACGACAGTCTGATCGGCGCGGGGCGGGGCGCCCGTTCCGTCGATCACCCGAACGTGCGTCAGCGCGACGATCGGCGTGTCGACACTGACGAACTGGCGGACGGCGGGTGAGAGGGTTGGATGGGGCGCGGGCGGCCGGGCGGTCTGGGCCGCGAGCGGACCGCCGACGATCAGCGAGAGGAGAAGTCGTGAGCGCATGGGACGAGGATATCGCACGTCGATGGCGGCGTCGAGGGCGGAACCAGACGCGGAACGTTCCGCCGCTCGATCGGTACACACGGGCACGTACTCGACAAGGTGACCGTCACCATGGCCGGCTTCTTCCGTCGCCTACGCCCGCGCGATCTGTTCGCGTCATGGGCGGCATACTGGCTCCTGCTGTCGCTGCAGCTTCTTCCGGCGGTGAGCGCGATCTGGCGCGCGACCCATTCCCCGAACAAGGGATCAGTCACCGCGAGCGTCGGTGACTGGGCGCTTAGTCTGAGCGTGAACGTTGCCGGTCAAACGATCTGGAGCGGATCGCGCCACATGCTCGCGCTCGCGCTGCTCGTCGCGGGACCACCCCTACTGCTCTGGCTCCTGTGGGTCGCGATGCGGCCAAAGCACGTCGAGGCGCGACAGACCGCCTAGGGCCGTGCGCTATCGCTGACGATCCGTTCGCGTCCCACGCTCGGCGCGCGCCTTGGCGACCATCTGCTTCACATCGCGCATGAGCGCCGGGCCGTTGTACGGAATTCCGTCCTTGATCGTCCACTCGACGCCGCCGGTGTGCACGGGCTTGCCGTCCTTGATGTCGTCGACGCCGGTCGGATAGAGAACCTTCAGGTTCTCCAGTGGATTGCCGTTGACGACGATCAGGTCGGCCTTGTAGCCCGGGCGCACGCGTCCCAGTTCGCTTTCCTTGCCAAGGATCCGCGCGTTGTTGAACGTGGCGTGCTGGATGACCTTGATCGGGCTGAAGCCGGCCTCCTGGTGCAGCTCGAGCTCGCGGATCAGCCCGAAGCCGTACATCTGATAGATGAAGCCCGCGTCATCGCCGGCGCCCACGAGACCGCCTTTCCGCTCGAAGTCACGCACGGCGTTCATCCAGATTCTGTAATTCTCCTTCCAGAACGTTTCGTCGGTCGACGTCCAGCCGAAGAAGTACGAGCCATGATTCGCCGGATCGGGGCGGAAGTAGTCCTCGAGCGTTGGATGCAGGTACTCAGTGAACCAGGGCTGCGTGCGTGCACGCTGCAAATCGCGTGAGGCTTCATAGATGTCGAGCGTCGGCACCCACGCCACGTGGTGTGCGACCATCGAATCGAGCACCATCTGCAGACGGGCCGGATCGGCCTCGCGCCACAGATGGCCGGCCCAGCGGAAGCGATCGGTCTCGTTGTTGTAGTTGTAGTACGACGGAAAGTTCTGGACGCCGTCGATGATTGCCGCGTCGGGGATGCCGTACCAGTGCTCGATGCTCGTCGTGCCGAAGTGGATGTCGTCCCAGGCGTTCGTCTCCTCGACGCCCACGTGGTGCGCCACACGCAGCCCCTCCTTGTGCGCCTCGTCCTCCATCACCTGCATGATGTCGCGGTCGATGCCGAGGAGCTTGATGCCGTCGGCGCCCATCGCCTTGAGCGCGCGCACGCGGGCGCGCGCCGAGTCGGCGTTGGTGGGACGGCCGAATTGTGGATAGATGAAGATGCGAGGAGCCGCCAACGTGCCGTTCGCACTGGCTTGTCGCCAGGCAATTGCCTTGCGCGTGTCGCTCCCGACATCGCGTACCGCCGTGATTCCGCACGCGAGCCAGATCTTGAGCTCGTAGTCGATGGGCTGCGCTTCGCCGGCGCGCTCGTCCTGCAAGTGCGCGTGCGCATCGATGAGGCCCGGGAGCACGTACTTCCCGCCTGCGTCGATCTCGGCGGTTCGCGCGTCGGCTGCGGGGCGGCGCGCATTGCGGCCGCGAAGAGCGACCGGGTCGAGCGGTACAAGCTGCGTGATCGTGCTGCCTTCGACCACGATGTCGAATGGTCCGCGCGCCGGCGTGCCGTTTCCGTCGACGACGATCGCGTTGCGGACGATGAGCCGCCCGGGACGCGTGCCGCTGACGACGGTGGTTTGCGCCGCCGCCGCCGCCGTGGTGCATGCGACGGCGATTGCGATGAATGAGCGCATGGCCGGAATCATCCCGGACCCCTACATCTTGCCCGCGAGCATGATGTGCGCCTTGGGTGTGCCCGGGTACATGATCCACGGTCCGTTCTCCTGAGGCTTGGCCGTGAGACCGGTGGACTGCGCGGTGGCGCCAGGCATGTACATCACGAACAGCGGATGCGAATCGTGCACGGCACCCGTGGCGGGGTCCATCGTACCGCCAAAGAGCTGATACATCGACGCCTGCTTCGGCATCGGGAGCTTGCCCGACTTCACTTCGGCGAATCGCACCGTGTCGACCTGTTCATCCTTCACGCCTTGCGCGCGCAACGCGCGGCCCCGTGCCATGAACGGCTCCATCGACTGGTGGTAGCACGCCACGTGAAAGTCCTTGCCCGCGGGATTGTTCGCGAGGCACGTGAACACGGTGCCCTCGCGAAGCGTCACGAGCGACGTGTTCCCGGCATGGTAGCCAAGGACCTTGGCTGTCGCCCGGTACTCGGCAGGAAGCGCCTGCACCGCCGCGGCGATTTGTATCGCGTCTGATGGCGGCGCGGCCGGCGCGCCGGCTTGCGTCTGAGCGAGTGCGAGCCCCGGGAGGAGGCACGCGGCACTTACCAACTGAATCATACGCATGGAGCAATCTCCGGATTTTATCGTTTCGGCCAAACGACTCCCTGAATCGAATCCACCGTCGCCATTCCTTTATATACGAACTTCTGAATCCGCTTCCCCTCGTACGTCTCGGTCGTATAGATGTTGCCCTTGGAATCCGTCGCGATGCTGTGCACGGCGAAGAACTCGCCCGGCTGCCGGCCGCCGTCGCCGAATTCGGTGAGGAGATCGAGCGACTGCCGGTCGAGCACGTACACGCGCTCGTTCTTGCCGTCGGCCATGAAGATGTACTTCTGCTGCGGATCGCGCGAGAACGCGATGTCCCACACCGAACCGTCGCCGAGCGTGAGCGGCTTGATGATCTTCTCCTTCACGAACTCGCCGTTCTTGCGGAAAACCTGCAGTCGGTCGTTGGGGCGGTCGCACACGTACACGAGCCCATCGGGCGTCGGCTCGGCGCAATGCACGGGATTGCGGAACTGCTGCGCGAGCGGCGCATTCGGGTTGTAGGGGCCAAGGTTGGAATCCGACGGCACGTGGCCGTAGGCGCCCCAGAACCGCTTGATCTTGCCATTGTCCATGTCGATCACGGCGACCCGCTTGTTGCCATAGCCGTCGGCGAGGAACGCTTCGTTCGCCTTGACGTCGAAGGAGATCTTGGCCACGCGGCCGAAGTGCGTCGTGCTGTTGCTGTTCACCGTCTCGTGCGGCGTGCCGATCTCCATCAGGAACTTGCCATCGTGCGTGAACTTGAGGATGAACGAGTCGATTGTGCCCGCGGGGCACTCGGGCGTTCCCGGCGGAGGGCAGGTGCCATTTCCGCCGATCCAGACGTTGTCCTTGTCGTCGATCGAGATGCCGTGGTTGGACGAGGGCCAGTCGTACCCCTTGGCCGGACCGCCCCATGCCTTGACGAGATTCCCCGCCGGGTCGAACTCGAGCACTGGCGGCGCCGGGACACAGCACTCACTCAACGGCGGCTTTGCCGCCGCGCCAATCTCGGTGCGGGCATCGAAGGTGTCGTTGCGATGAACGATGAAGACGTGGTCCTTGGAGTCGACGCCGACGCCGATGACGTTACCGAGTACCCAGTGATTCGGCAGTGGTTTGGGCCACACCGGGTCGACCTCGAAACGCGGCGCCTGCACGGTGTGAGTGCGCGCGGCGGCATCGAGCGCGGCTTGACCGACACCGAGACTGATGATCGCTGCGCCAAGCGCGACGCCCAACATGATTCTGCGTGCGCGCGTCATGGCTTCGTCCTCGCCGTGGTCGGCCACAACACTCCCTGATCCCTATTTGCGATCGGGCCGACTCCCTTGTAGTTGAACTTCTGCACGCGTTTGCCCTCGTACGTCTCCACCGTGTAGATGTTGCCCTTGGAGTCGGTCGCCACGCTGTGCACCGCGTAGAACTGCCCCGGCTGCCGACCGCCGTCGCCAAAGCTCGTGAGCTCGTCGAGCGACTGCCGGTCGAGCACGTGCACCTTCATGTTCATGCCGTCGGCCACGTACAGGTATCTCTGCTGCGGGTCGCGCGAGAAGGCGATGTCCCACACTGATCCGGTGCCGCGCGTGGCGGGAGCCACCGTCTTCTCCTTCACGAACGACCCGTCTTTCTTGAAGACTTGAATGCGATCGTTCTGCGTGTCGCATACATAGAGAAGCCCGTCGCTCGCCAGTTTGGCGCACATGACCGGCGCGCCGAACTGCTTCGGAAGCGCCGACCCAGGCTCGTGCCTCGCGCTATCGGCATCGTTCGGCTTGTTGCCGTACGCGCCCCAATAGCGCTTGATCGCGCCTGTGGTCATGTCGATCACCGCGACGCGATGATTGCGATAGCCGTCGGCTATGTACGCCTCGTTGGCCTTGGCGTCAAACGAGAAGCCCGCCGGGCCGCCAAAGGTGTCCATGCTGTTGCTGTTCGCGGGAAGTGCCGGCGTGGATGCGCGGCCACGTCCTCGGCCGCCGCCGCGCCCGCGTCCGGGTGATACGCCGGCGTACGCGGTGTCCTCGCCGCGGCCGCCCGCCCCACGCGCCGCAACCGTCCCCGACTTGCCGAACTCGGCGATGAACTTGCCGTCATGTGAGAACTTGAGAATTCTGGAATCCGCGCCGCCGCTGCCGCCAATCCACACGTTGCCCGCGTCGTCGACAGCGAGTCCGGCGTTCATCTCCGGCCAATCGTAGCCGGCGCCGGGTCCGCCCCAATGACCAACGAGCGAGCCCGCGGGATCGAACTCGAGTACGTTGGGCGCCGGCGCGCAGCACTCGCCGGTGACGGGATTCGTCGCCAGGCCGATCTCGGTGCGGGGCGTGAAGCTGTCGGTGAGGTGGACGACGAACACGTGGTCGCGCGAGTCCACCGCGACGCCGGTCGTCGAGCCGAGGATCCAGCGGTTGGGCATGGGCGCCGGCCAGAGGAGGTCGACCTCGAAGCGCGGCGCGGCGCGGCCGGGGGACGCGCGCGTCGGTCGCTGGGCACCGCCGACAGACGCGAAAGTGAGAAGGGTGCCGCCGAGCAGGATACTACGCCGGTTCATGAGCGCTCCTTGGGCCGAGCATCAGGTCGATCCGCCACCGCCGCGCCGTTCCACCGCTCGCGCACGGGATGTATACTCGTGCTTCCCGGGAGCGAGTGCGTGATTCTAAGCCGCTACAGTCTGGTCCGTCCAGGTGCCGTCGCCGCGATTGCGGCGGTGCTCGTGCTCGCTCTGCCCGGGCCTCAATTCGCGCATGACATCCCGAGCACCGTCACGGTATTGGCTTTCGTGAAGCCGGACGGCGATCGATTGCGCGTCGTGATGCGCGTGCCGCTCGAGGCGATGCGCGATGTGAACTTCCCGGTCTCGGGGCCCGGATATCTCGACATCGCGCGATCGGCGCCGCTCCTAGCCGATGCGGCCAAGGTCTGGCTGGCAGACGAGATGGAGCTGTACGAGGACGACGCCCGACTCGGGCAGCCAACCATTGTCGCCACGCGTGCCTCGCTGCCATCGGATCGCTCGTTCAGCAGCTATTCGAGCGCGCTAGCGCACGCGACCGGTGCACCGCTCGGGCCGACCACACAGATCATGTGGAAGCAGGCGATGCTCGACGTGGTGCTCGAGTATCGCATTCACTCGGATCGTGCGCGGTTCTCGATGCGCCCGGCGCTCGCTCGGCTCGGCGTCCGCACGACGACGGTGTTGCGCTTTCTGCCCGCAAGCGGGGGAGAGCGCGACTTCGAGTATCTGGGCGATCCCGGCCTCGTGCGGCTCGACCCCCAGTGGTATCAGGCCGCGCGACGCTTCGTCGAGCTCGGATTCTCGCACATCCTCGACGGCATCGACCACCTCCTGTTCATCCTGTGCCTGGTCATTCCGTTCCGCCGCATTCGACCGCTCGTCGCGATCGTCACGTCGTTCACCGTGGCGCACTCGATCACGCTGATTGCATCGGCCGCGGGGCTCGCGCCGGACGGGCTCTGGTTCCCGCCGCTGATCGAGATGCTGATTGCGCTCTCGATCGTGTACATGGCGCTCGAGAACATCGTGGGCGCGAGGCTCGAGCGTCGCTGGCTCATCGCCTTCGGGTTTGGGCTCGTGCACGGCTTTGGCTTCTCGTTCGCGCTGCGGCAGTCGATGCAGTTCGCGGGCGGGCACATGGCGCTGTCGCTGGTGTCG
>Ga0310811_10005983_pt1 | contig 15487 bp, 23 predicted proteins | sample YCmetagenome_FD_207642 | JGI IMG/M metagenome (GOLD analysis project Ga0310811, IMG submission 207642) | Soil microbial communities from experimental microcosm in Duke University, North Carolina, United States - YC | ecosystem: Engineered > Artificial ecosystem > Soil microcosm > Unclassified ...
GGCCTGAAGCACCGTTGAGGAATTGCGCTATGAATATTAATTCGGAAAATACGGCTACAGAACAACGTACAAAGTCATTGGTCTGATGCGGTTATCCCTCTATCAACAGTGAGATCAAGATTTCAAAGAATTTCCATCGGAAGCCAGCTTCGCGGCCGGTGTCGTTTGTCAACGGTGTGATCCGGAACGCTGAACCCTGTGCTCCACAGTGCTCCACGTTCGACCTGGCCTTTATCCTGAAGGAAATACAAGACTTGTTAGTGAGGATTTCCACGCGATACAAACGTACATCTCATACTACTAGTCATTGCTATGTCTTATATGAGCGGAACCGACTCGGAAGATTTCACTCTGAGCTTGTCTGAGCTCTTTCTGAGTTCAGAACATTTCACAAAACCAGATTGCTTAGCAACCATCCATGTTCAATTCCTTTCTTCTCTTTTCTTATTAACTGAAAATGTGACTTGAGAAGAAAGACTCCTCTAGGACCAGACATTCGTAACATGTGAGTCACTTTACCGTTGTCTATGGTCCACGAACGAGATCCTTCAATATATTGCAGTGCTTTGAATGTTTCACCTTTGCCAAAGATCCTGCAACTTGGCTTCATTGCACGCAGCCTCTTCCTCGGCCAATGATTTTACCGTCCACTGACACATCGGAGGCGACGGGGTTCCACAACTTACTCGCTCACCTCCCATTTTCGCAATCGGCATTTTCCTATCATTAATCTTCCAGCCCTCGGGCGTAAATCAAATCAACGTGTTCTAACGATATGCGGATGGGTAGCGAACACCGATACGATCGCGTCAGTTCGGCTGATTCGAGTATGCTTCGCGATATCCACGAATAGCGTGGTCACGCCTGCTGTTGTACGCGTGTCGAGGTAAGCGGGGTATAATACTTGTATTGTTTGGAACTTACACATCAGATCTAATGTCATCTGCTCCTAACTTATGATATCACATAAGGAACCTGACATATATTTTGTCCGGTCGCATATTCTGATACTCCTTTGCCGGTGGTACTTTGAATGATCAATGCATCACTTTTGTATACCTAGGCCGGGTTTTTGATAAGATTCCGTGACGGATCAGGATTCAGTTGCTGTGCCATCTACGTTCCGACACGTACATCGAAGCTTTAATGTCTAACAAACTAGTACTGAGACATGGAAGATACTTGGACAAGAAATGGAACTTCTGAATGTTATGATGGGTGCACATGACCATGATAGGCTGCGCAGCTAGTGTCTCGCGTGGTCCATCTATACCGTGATCGTCAAATAGCAATATCTTTGCATCATGCCTCCTCGGAAGACAAGGAGTCGCACTTGTTTTCCTGTGTAGTTTATGATATCCTCAAACTTGCCTACTTCTGGAAGCTACCTTGTCTTCTGCCCCCGGACCGACTCTGAATACGTGAGAATATTTTACCACGGCTACTCAAAGCTGTCTGCTCCGCCGCGTTTGACTTGGCAAAGACGGTGAACAACACCACCGCGTTTCCTGAGATCGTACCTTTACCATCATTTAGACTGCGTCAAGATGCCGCTCTACCAAATGTTCTGCATCGCCAGTCATTTTAGAGAATACGTGAGTCGTATTCTACATTTAGTGGAATTTGCATCTCACGACTATGAAATAGAAACACATAAAAGACCTAGTGACTATGTCTGCGATGCATGTGATGAATGAAGGCGGTGTAGTGCGAAATATCCAGTTCAATGGTACACAGACCCTTCCCGAACGAATGCGGCGCCATAAACAGTATTACACTGTTGGAGAGTGAGTCTCGGGTATTCTATATTGAGCTCATGGTGACATTGTCATTTTACTAGCTATTGGACGATGCATTTTGACACCTCGCCTCGTACGCTACGCACACTGGCTGGAGTGATGCGCCGAGATCATCGTGTCATAAGATGGACAATGTTGAAGTTGGGTGAGAAGGCGGAAGATGTAGTCGCTTCACCTGAGCAGACGGTAGAACGTCATTTACCCACATCACCGAGCAAAACCAGCTCTTATTGGTCCTCGTGACGTGTTTCTGATATCTTATTCACTTTCTGGTCTAGAACACTTTGTAGAGTCAATCTCGTGATTTTGAAGACCCAACGACAGACAAGCTCTCAAGTGGATTGTTGTTCCACCCACTTTACCACCCCCCACAGGTCATTCACTACCTGTACACCTTCGAGATTCTCACCCTCCTCCTTGCGTTCACCATCGCCTTCTGGCCCGGCCCTGCGCAGCAGCAGGGCATGCATTCCAGCAGCTCGAGCGCCATGATAATCACTAAAAGAATTTCGAAATGACGTGACTTTGTGAACGTTAGGACATACCTTTCAAGTTCATCCCCTACGTGAACACTGTCCTGCATCTCCATCGGCACTGACGCAGACTGCATGCTGAACCCAAGTGCAAGTTGGAATATTTTGGCATCCGGTTTCTCTATTCCCACTGCCTCGCTCAGAATAATTGAATCGAGGTACGGAGCAATTTCAAGATCTTTCAAGACGGACACTGCATGGCAAATTAGCTAATACGGAAATGAATCTTCTAGAAAACATACACATGCGTGTGTCCGTGTTGCTGATCAGTGCTGTATAAATGTTCATTTGATGCAGTCGCCTCACTACGTAGTATGCCGAAGCATAGCCGTGAGCACGAGCTGTCGAAGAGGGGCCCGAGTGTGTACATACGTACAGAGAGGGAGTCATGGAAGAGTTTATAGCCCTGTCGAGAACTGAATCTTTCCATAAGGCTGGGAACAATTTTCGGCAATGAAGAGTCTACAGCTATGAAGGTGGTTATTAGACTTGCACAAGGATGTTAAACGGGCATATAACCTTGTGGGTTGGCACCAGCTCCGATGGCTGTCCGTTTGATGACTTCACGCCACCATCCATGAGCGCCAGAACTTCCCTTATATGCAGGGTTTTCCTTTTGTACCTGTGTTAACGCTAAGGGACCTGAGGCCAAGAACTTGGCTGACAGGAAATCATAAACATACCGATTTTGAAAGACTGCTTGAGCAGCCCTGGCTCAAGGACGCCAAGATATGGTGCAAACGTCTGTGAATACTGGACGTAAATCGGTAACCTAGGCGCTACGAGCGTATGCAAGGCATCAAAGGTCACCAGCCTGATGGTCATCTTGGTGTCGCAGCAGCACAGGCCATAAAGCAATAAATTTCAGAGTGATTAGAGAAACAGAGTTGGCTTTTATGGGCCTGTGTGCCTGTGTGGGATGCAAGCACTGCCAACTACAGCTGTAGTACATCGGCTGGGAATGCTTACTATGGCTTAGGGCAACTTCCCTGTTCTCTCCTCCACGATTTTCGACTTTACTTAAATCTTCAAGAACTCTCAATTTCCACGGTTTGACTGGATTTTACATCAAGTTGCTATAGCCAAAGTTGCCTCTGAGACGGAGTATTTGTGTTCTGATTAATCGCCACGAGTCGTCAGGCTCCACTGTTCATTCAGCCATTGACACACAGCAGGCGTCAACATCGAGGCACTACCCCGTTCCTTTTGTTCTCCAACGTTCATCATGTCAGAGGCGCTTGCTATCGAGGCTCAGTCTCTAAGAAGAACGCAGTCCACTGGCGATATCCACCCACCGCCAAGAGCCCGCCTTTCAACGTCACATCATCACTCCGAACAGGAAGGGAGGAATTTTAACGTTGCTTCGTCACCAATTGCGGAAGCGACCGCCGAAGAGTGAGTAGTATGCCCTCGGAATGAAAGTCCCTTTGATCGATGTTCATCTGTGCTGTAGTACTCCCCGCAACCCCTGGTTTACGCCCAGCACGACAATCGCTGCAGGGCAACAACAAAGTAGAAGATCCTCTACTGTAACCTCTCAACAATATCTTTCCTTTATCCCGAGAGTTAAAGCCTTCTTTGGGATTGGTCCTGACGCATCAAGAACACGTAAAGCTCTCGTATCAGTCGTGTGGTCGTTGGCTTATGGTTTCGCTCAAGTCTGTCGACTTTCTTTGACTTGAAGAATAAACTGAAATATATTGTTTAGGTTGCGGTCATCATCGCCGTACTGGGCGTAGCTTCTGTAGTCAACAGCCCGACAGAACAAAATACCCACCAGATCCAAGCTTGTGGGCGACCGCTCGTTGCCTGGAATTGCATTTGGATAGTGAGAGCCTGTTTGTCATCCAGCCTGGCGTATTGGAATTTTGTTAGAATTCGAAAGGCGTGAGTTGCTTGGATCTTATCTAACCAGTGCCTGATAAAACGGAAACAGGGAGCGTGTAGGGAGAGCAAGTGATACCGAGTCTGGCGATCGTTCTCGAACGTCCAATGATGGAGGCCCTCATCGTAACGACCCCCCGAGTCGTCGTAGACAGAGAGATCCTCATAGACGAGCCAGGAATACAGGTTCCGGTGGTACTCCAAATCAAGACGAGCCAGCACCACCATATTCTTATCTTTATGCGCGGTATGCATCAGCTTCTTTTGCAGATCTATGAAGATGAGAATAATCTTTATGCCAGGCTGTCACTCCTTTCATCCATGCTCACTCTGACATGGTTCCTAACCGCCCACATTTTGGAATACACATCCGTTAACTCGTGTCGACTTTCTTCGCCTCTCGTTTGGTGGCTTACTTTTGGTATTTTGTGCACAATGTATTTCCTGGTTCTCGAGGTTTTGGTTTTCGGTTTCCTTGTTTTCATGGTTTTGCCTTTCATCATGGTCAGTCTAGCTCTTTGTCGTCCTATCCACGTACCGATAGGCAATCCTCTGCAGCTTTTCTACAGTATCATCCTACTATGCCTGGGTCGTCACCCACTCCAGAACCCCCACTATATCAAGCCCGAAGTCGATAAACTTCCCAAGGCCATTGTCGAACGTATCCCTCTAGTCATCTACATCCCTCCTCCACCAGAAGATGATGGAAAGGCACAGCCGATCTCCTTGCCAAAACCTGTGCATAGCTATCCACCCAAAGCACCTGCCTCGCGGACGCCAAGGAGGCGATTTGCTTTCTTTCGCCGTAGATCCAATAAGTCTGAACAAGGCGTTGAGATCGGTGACGGCAAGCAGGGCACGAAGTCGGATGTCAAAGATCCAGAAACTTGGGAAGATAACTGGGAGCAATGCAAGTATCCCTTTGTCCGGTTGGAGGGCAACAGAGCTGCCTGCGCCATCTGTTTGATGGACTTTGAGGAACCAAAGCGACTTTCCAGTGCTACAGAGACAAGCACGATGGAGAAGGGCGAAGAACAAGCTGCGGTTCCACCTGCAGAAGAAAACTCGCCACGCCAGCGCGAGGAGGAAGTTGAAATACCAGTGGAACGTATTACTGAAGAAGAAAGAGGTAGCCTTCCTCGTCTCGAAGATGCGGGAGTCGGTCCGCAACCTCTTCGACTGCTTGCTTGCGGCCATGTCTTTCATGTGCGCTTATTTCCCTTACTTTATTCGTAATAACTGACTTGTCATCACGACAGAAAACATGCATCGACCCTTGGTTAACTGACGTATCAGGCCGATGTCCGGTGTGTCAGCGACCTGTCGAGCTGGATGACACGGAACCGAAGAAGTCTAGGCGAGGACACCGCTCATGACCCGCATACGTATTCAGTTTTCCAAGTTCCACAAATATGGTCTCGGTTTGTGGGTGACGAACTACTACTGTAGGCACCGATGTACATCATATATTGCATTGTATATTGATTGGACAATATTGATTACTTGCGAGCTTGCAGGGGCTTGCAGGGTTAATTCCGCGCCAAGAATGGCGTGCGTCAGCTTACTAACTCCGCATGACAAATGTCGTGTATTGTATAATCCGGGGATGTCACTACGGTGAATAAAAGCCATCCCCGTATCTTTCATACAATAATGCATAATTCCCCGCAACAATATGATGGACTCCGAAGATCACTTATCTCAAGAGCACACGACCGAAAAATCAGAGACTGACACTGCCGCGCATCGTCCTGTGACAGCGCCAGTCATAACCCCTATTTTACCCGACGCCGAGGACAAACCATTCTCTCATGGCTTTTTCGACAGGGATCCAGCGACGACTGCTGCAAGAAAAGGCTGGTTTAAAATCAGCATCTCTGGAGTACTCGTCCTTTTCTTTATGATCTGGGGCATTTTACCCATCTATTGGGCTGCTCTTGGCCGGTCGTACAATAATATTCACAACCTATCCGGATATGTGGTGGTAAGCCTTCTTTCCGTCATGTCTTGGCGCTTCCTGATGTCCATTTGTACAGGACTTTGATGGAGGCGAAATCGGACAAGCAGTAACGCAGGCGTTCAAGAACATAAGTGGTCCACAACAAATGTCCTGGCTGATATTGGATGCAGCGCAATTTCCTGGTGGGCCAGATGAGGTGGCACAGGCTTTACTTAATCATAAATGCTGGGCGGCCGTTACTGGTACGTATTCACACTCAACTCGTCATTCTATCACTAAATCGAGCATTAGTGAATCCCCAGGCCTCGACTAATTTGAATGCGTCGATCAATGCAGCTAATGCATCGTATAACACAACACAAGCTGTGACCGCATACGTGACCAGTGGTCGCAATGAGAATATATAGTCCGTCGCTCCTCCCTTGCGTTTGTTCCACGTCTCATTGCATGATGCTTACAGCCGAGGCTACATCACCCCACAAGCAAGTCACAGATTCTAGGCATTCCAACAAGGTCACTGACAGGAAATATGCTTCAACAGGTCACCTTAATACTGACCACCATATCCCATTCATTTGCACTCTCCTTTTCCCAATATTTAGCGTCGAGGTCAGATATCTCGACACTCCTCCGGACTGCGCCCGAACTGGTAGTTCAACCATTGTCTTTTACCATTAATGATATAAGACCGTTCAATGTCCCTGTGTACGCACTTTGGTTAGTGATGCTCGTCACCTCGAGTTGATTAGTGATACAGGGCTGCTGCGGTAGACTATGTTGGACTTATCTACCTCCTGATTTTGGCGGTACGTTCAAGAGTTTTGGCGAGAAGAATATATCTAACACTCTCATTTCTAGTTCGTGTTGACGGTACGACATTTATGAAGGATCGGGACAATGTTCACTAACATTGCGTGGTGATTAGAACCAACTTTTGGCGGCTCGCGTTGAATCTGGATTTGAGAAACGTTTGAGGTTACGATCACTCATTCTTCTCCGCCTGCTATGGCCGGTCACTCTCTACTTCTTTATCTCGGTATGGTATTTTACTGATTTTCTGAGGATTGACTCATATGTGGCATTCATAGCTAATGTATTCTCTGTTAAGTTTGGCGTTCGGAGTGCCATTTAATAGGAAGTGAGTGTCATATTTTTTAGTGCTAGAACTGCGACCTGACCTTTGGATCTTTCGAAGTTTTGGGAATGCAGGGTTTGTCATCTACTGGATGATGTCGTGGTGTAGCATGTCTGCCTTGTGAGTTATCAACAACAATGAAACGACGATCCAGATGCTCACTAGTAATTAGGGGCCTCGCTCTCGAATCCATGATCACCCTGCTCACCTTCAAATTCATTCCGGTATTTCTTATCCTGTGGATCATATGTCGGTTTTCTCTCTCTTGTCCCGACGCTCTTCACTGACTCGCGGTGGATGATACAGCTAATGTATCTGTTGCCTTTTATCCAATAGAAGTGCTACCGGCCGTCTTTCGCTATGGCTTTGCGATGCCATTCTACAATGTTTCGAGTACAGTTCGGACGATTATTTTTGGCACCAAGAATGAAAGTATGTATCCTCGGCCTATCAATGTTGAACGTCCTTAACGAGCACCGTGACTTATCACAGTTGGACTAAATTTCGGTGTCCAATTCTCTTGGATTGTAATCTCTTGCATCACCCTTCCAATATTTCAATGGCTCGTCAGACAACGACAAATTAAGGCTTTGGAAGCATCCCAAAGAGCTGCGCGAGAGAAGGCATAACGTGTGTGTCATATTCGCATATGTTGTTCCAGGAAGTCGAATTCGGGACGAACATTTGGAGCACACAAGCCCCGTCCTGGACTAGTACCACAAGGCTAATAACGACACGTATCCGTGAAGTCCACTTTCAATGTACTCTTGTACTACACTCATTTGATGTACACGCACTTGCGTATCTGTAGTTAGGATATCATTGAAATCGAGGGCTTTAGTGTTCATAGAAATACAAAGTCGTCTATGGCCTGATCACCTAGGGCAGGCTCTTTCCAGCGGTGAGTTGAATAAAAAAAACAACATATCAAGTTAACCACCAGTAGAAGAACACACCAGTACAGAGGGAGCTTGTGATAATTGGTGCGTCATCCGGATTGGGTCGTAGTAGAGAAGCACTGACAAGGAAGACGTGCCGCGTCACACGTGTGTGTGAGATCAGAAGCGACTCCGGGGAATCCGGGGAAAAACTCCCCAGGTGACAGCGGACGGCGAAGGAGGCCGCACCCCGCATGTTCGATATATCCATTCTGTCCCAATGAGTTGTGCTTCTTATTGGAGGATGCGTTTTTCCTCGCATGATATGTTGAGGACTTGTTAAGTTGCCAGCAGCCTGAACCCATACCAATGTTATCCCTCGATGAGATTTAAATCACTCTCAATCAAACAACGCTCGACTTCGTGTGTGAATCCCTGCCTGGCAGATCACGATGATAGATCGATTGCAACAACATTTGATACATGATGTGCGGATAATCTTGCACACGACTGTCTACTACAACATGGCTTGAAATCGAACAACTGAAATTAGAAGCTTCAGCGCTCTGGGAAGTGAAGTATCAGATGAATTTGTACTCAAGCGGACCTAATCTCGCAGCACGCGGCGTCCATACATTTTACATCGTTCACACCACCTCCAATATCCCTCGTCTCCCCTCCCCATATACTCGTCTATATCTAAGCTAGCGAATCCGGAAAAGTCCTTCCCCCAACTCCTGCCAGGCCATTCCTACATCATCGAGACCGATTCCTGTACTTACCTGTATAGGTCAAGTACGCGTTATACTATTCCACTAGCAATTCTACCTACCACACACGTTTATTCAAAGGCATCTCATCTTAGACGATTTGCGCGTGACAGACTGGTGGGGCACGTCTCACACCAGGGCATCCGCGGATTCAGAGATGCCCCAGGGGCACTGGGGGCCCCTTAGACTAGATCGTATTGTCCTCCACAGAGTATACTCTAAATAGGACATAAATTGGATATATATATAAGTATCAGATGAAGATGAAAATGGCACATATGTTTTGTCGGACTGTCATTCGCGAATGGCGAATTGGGCAGCATTTTCTTTGCGCAGCATTACTATGCCAGTGGGTATGCATTTGACATCGCTGCTGAGGGATTCTTTAAGTAGCTGCATCGGAGATCGACGAGCAGACAGACAATGCAACGAGGCTGACAGATTTGTTTCGCCTTAGACATCACCCGGCTGGTGTAAGCAACAATAGCTGATTTGAAGAAAAAGCAGCATTGCAGGGTAATCCGGGAGGCGACACTGATCGAGGCGGCAGAAATCATGATGAAGGGAGATGAAGGATTTGGTTGGATAAAGATCGCAAAGACTGGTACGCTAGATATCTTCCACGATGGTAAGCGTGAACTGCCAAATGGACATGCAACGACACGCTGTACCTTCAATTTGTGCGCACTCGGCGCCGACGAAATAAATATACATTACAGTTGACGCGTTAGTCAGCTGGTGCTTGAGATAAAAGTATACTCAGGTACATACTGCAAGGCTGGCAGTGAGTTCAACAGGAATTGATGCAGACGGATCAATCGTGAGTGAGTGAGTGGGAGTTAATTCACAGAATAGTAAGGTCATGTTTTTATATCTACCAAGCGAGTGGCTCATCAAAGCGGTACAAATGGAATTCCATTCTCATCGGAGTGGCAGTCCTTACTCTCATCGCAAAATATACCGCCAGCGCGGTGTAACTTAAACTCTCCTATATGAAGTGAGTGAGAAGTACATCGTTTAATAGTCACGTGGCTAATATCAATCATGCGTTCATGCTGTACGTGTGAGAGGTTGGATGACGTAATCTGACATTGAGACCTCCGCTCTTCCGAGTGCACTGCTTGTCGTCCGACGGTCCGAACGCATTAGACGAAGGTTACCTCCGCCCATAGCTATAAGGACGCCTACTGGCAGTCATGTTTATTTTAGCTCTTCTTCTCAATTGTTTTGATACACACCAGTACTTTGATCGTTAATCGCTCTATCATGCTCGAGAACTTTACAAATCAAAACGTCAACTCATTATCGGGCTCAGACGAGCAGGGCGATGATGGGATTCTGGACAGACAAACGGTGAGTTGTAATATGTTCACAGATTGCAACCTTCTTACGCTCAGTTGTGGCAAGGCTTACATTGAGCCTGGTGGCGCCCACATTCGTCCTGACATCAATAGTCACTGGGCTTCTGCCATGGCAGATACAATTAAAGTTTTAGGTTGTAGCTGTATCTGGTGTAGGAGAACTAGCGAATTGGTGAGCACTCTCATCGAACACGCCTGAGACATATTGATGTCTGTGCAGGATGAGGACCCGGAAGTGGAAAGGGGACAACCAAGTCAGTCTTCACATCCTCGCATCTGCTCACGGAAGGTGCGAAATTCGCCAATGGCTACAACGAGTGGGGTTTTGGAGGTGCTGTATCCTCTATCATATCTTAGCACTCCTCCGGCTCTCGACCCTGAGGCCAGTCCTCCCGCTTACGAGCTGCCACCACCTCCAAATAATCCGCGAGTCCAATCACCTCCGCTTTCTCCCTGGGAGGGCAGGGACTTCGTTCCTTTTACCCCTCGTCTTTCACAACTCACTCATGAAGGTACCCCCATTCCTTCCACGGAGCCTGTGTCATCATACCACTTGTCCAATACTCCTGACGTTGCCGTTCCAAGCGCACAATCTTATCGTCGACCATCAAGACGGATTGCGCGACAACCAATCACTGACTTTGGACTGGAGTTTCGTACAGGAGCTGATAATGTTGAGCTTCCGGCATACAGTCGGTTCGATTCTTCATGGCCCCGGTTCCCAGCTGCTTCTGACACGCTGGGACCATATCCGCATATCTCGATTCTTTCTCCGGTGATCTAGTGTCGTTTTATATTTGTGCGAAGACTTGTGTAATCTTGATGTATCAAAAACATATACGATGTATCCATTACTATGTACTAGTATGTAGGACAACGTTGACCCCTATATTTCCCCTTTGGCTTAGTCATCGTCAATCAACCGCATTACGTGTGATATATTTAATTTCGACCCGTCATCTAAGTTGCGGATTCCGATAGGTTCACGAATTCGTGTCGTTAACTCTCCTCTTCACTCTGTGATACCACCAAATCTCGCCTGCACAATGTTAAGTCATCTTGGAAGCACTGTTTCCTGCTCTGCCAGGCGAATGGCTACGCTGCACAAACCTTCGTTAACAGGGAAAAGGTGTGCTAGTCACATCCGACATGGTTCAATTCGTTAACGCGACATTCCAGTCCTACAGGTATGCATCTGATGCGTTTCCTTTCATACATGCTTAACGCATGGTATCTCCGTCAGCAATTGTTATGTTGAACATGGGAGGACCTTCCACGGTACGTGAAATCTCGTCTTGTTTGACATTCTCTCATGCAACTCTCTCAGGTACCAGAGACCTATGACTTTCTCAAAAATCTGTTTATGGATGGCGACCTGATTCCGTTGCCTTTTCAACGCGTTCTGGCTCCTCTCATTGCCAAACGGCGGACACCTCAAATCGAGAAGCAGTATGCTGACATTGGTGGTGGTTCTCCCATTCTCAGGTATACAGAGATGCAGGGTGCTGGTATGTGTGAACTATTGGACGAGCTGCACCCAGAGACGGCTCCGCACAAACCTTATGTCGCGTTTCGTTATGCGAACCCGCTGACACAGGAGACCGCACAGAGGATGAAGGCGGATGGTGTGAAGAGGGCAGTTGCATTCACACAGTATCCACAGTACAGCTGTAGTACGACTGGAAGTAGTCTGAACGAACTCTTCAGACGGGGGAGGGCAGGCGAGACGGGGGACATCGAATGGAGCGTGATAGACCGCTGGGGTACTCATCCAGGATTCATCGAGGCACGTTCGTATTATCTTGTGCGTTTTACAGGGTGCTGACAATTTCTGTCGATATCAGGCTGTTGCACAAAATATTGAGGTCGCCCTGGTCAAATTTCAACCATCAGCACGCTCAGACGTAGTCATCCTGTTTTCGGCTCATTCATTACCTATGTCGGTAGTGAACCGAGGCGACCCATATGTCCTTGAGGTTTCCGCATCTGTTAACGCCGTTATGGACAGACTCGGCCACTCAAACCCATACCGTCTTGTCTGGCAGTCACAAGTTGGACCTTCCGCGTGGATGGGAATGCAGACAGGGGAGGCTATCAAGGGCCTGGCTCGTCTCGGAAAGAAAGAAGCGATTCTAGTTCCCATCGCCTTCACGAGTGACCATATCGAGACTCTCTACGAGCTGGATCTCGAGTATATGAAAGAGGGAAAGGAGGTACGTTAGGCCACAAGCGGGAATGCTTCAACAACTCACTGATGTGCATACTATTTTTTTCGCAGCTGGGGATGGAGCTGCATCGTGCAGCGTCATTGAATGGCTCTCCTGTGTTTATCCGTGCATTGGCAGATATTACGGCACAGCATCTGCGTGACTATTCTGCAAGGACGATTGGGCCCACGAGTGTACAGATGGGGCTTCGGTGTCCGGGCTGTAAAAATATGACTTGTGGCCAGCAGAAACATTGGTTTGCTCGTGCTGGACGTTCCTAACCTTTCATTGTTGGCTTACTACGTAGAGCGAATGAAGGTTTCTTAAGCTTCCTAAGGTTGCCTGTTTCTGATCCAGACTTCATCGCTGTACAGTCACATAAAGCCTCAGGCAATTTCCATCGGTTGCTATCTTTAGATAACAGGTACACGTTGCAGCGCTATCACTACTACCTCGCAGTGACATTGCAACATTTTTGCATTTTCGCATTATATTGACCTCGCGCAATAATATTGTCTGAAGATCGTGAGCCGCTTGTGACATTTGCAATCATCTTGCAATACATACTTAGCACTAGTAGCCACCTGATGGTTATTCGGGAAACGTTTGTACACAGTGATCCAGTGATTTGGTTAACGGTTAACTAAATCACTTTGAAGTGGAATCGCGTGATGATTATGAGGACCAATAAACGCGTTTCCCGAATAATCATCAGATCCGAGTGCAGCTGCTGACTCAGCGACAAGACCTTATACTTAACGTATGATGTCTCTGAATGCGCGAATCACACCATGTCTACTACAACAATCGTATCGGCGCCAGGGAAGGTTCTAGCAGCAGGAGGATATCTTGTCCTTGATCAACAATATCCAGGGGTAGTGATTTCCACATCTTCACGATTTTATACCGTTATCCAGGCTTCGTCGAGTTCTGCGAATCAGATCGTGGTCCGATCTCCCCAATTTCATCAGGCTGAGTGGAGATATACAGTGACCTACAATGCTGCAGGCATTCAGGTAAACCCGCAAGAGGACAGGTGAATGTTATTTCTTTGACATCTGAATCACGCCTCACGTATCTCTTGATCAGCATTGGGGGGAAAAATAAATTTGTTCACCTGGCACTACAGCACACCCTGAATCTCGTGTCGGAGATCCATTCCGTAGCCCAAGTGCAGGAGAGGCTCCTTCATGGTCTCGATATAGCTGCTGTTGGTGATAACGATTTCTACTCTCAGCGCGCACAGGTAAGCACCCTTGATATTAGAGTCATGGTAGAGAAGTGACCGCTGGTACAGCTGGAGTCGTTAGGCCTACCTAGAACCACAAAATCGCTCTCGCAAATCACCCCTTTTTGTCACAACGGCGTGAAACTGACCGATGTGCACAAAACCGGCATGGGTTCCTCCGCAGCGCTCATCACATCGCTCGTCTCAGCGCTGCTTCTCCATTTCGCAGCTATAACTGAGACGGATTTTGCCAACCTAGAAGGGGATGGCAGACGGCTCGCCCACAACGCTGCTCAATTTGTACACTGCCTTGCCCAAGGTAAAGTGGGCAGCGGATTTGACGTGTCTTCCGCGGTGTTTGGGAGCCAGATTTACAGGCGATTCGGCCCTACCGTTTTAGACCCCCTGATGAAAGGCGAAGTATGTCATGTTTGGGGCATTTCCACTTCTGGCGTCCGCTGATTCTTCTCAGTTTGCGCCAGGCACATTGAAGAGTGTTCTGAACTCCAGTGCTTGGGACTACAGTTTCCGGCCGATCCAACTCCCCCCGTTGACAAGACTGGTACTGGCAGACGTTGAAGCAGGAAGTGATACTCCTTCCTTGGTTGGTAAGGTGTTAAAATGGAGAGGACACGAAGACAGCCGTGAAACAGGTACGCAATAGAGTTGTAAAAGCCAGTCGGATGCCTCATTGTTATCCTCTCTCATGCAGCGAAGGATCTATGGACGCAGATTGACGAATCGAACCAATCTCTGGCACGGCAGTTGGACGCCCTTTCGCAGTCGTATGTTCAGAACAAAGATGTATACGAACAAATCATTAGGCAACTTGCTTCCCTACCTGCAGAGGAAGTGAGTATGTTTCCTTTCTTGTAGTCCTTGTTCCTCATTGTGCATTGCAGTGGGAGAGTATCTCCAAAGCGTTTTATGATTTGCATCAAACTACCCAGGTAAGGAAAGTTCCTTACCATCGCGCATCAAGTTGAACGCACTCTCTATTTGTAGCGGATACGTAACCTCATGCGGAGAATGGGCGACCTTGCTGGCGTTGAAATCGAACCTGAGCAACAAACCCACCTACTTGACCGGTCGATCGAGCAGGCAGGCGTGGTTGGTGGTGGTGTTCCAGGCGGTCAGTTATGTTTCCTCAGGAGCTAGACTATATCTTAATCTGAGAGCAATGCAGCTGGCGGATATGATGCCGTATGGCTGCTAATCTGCAGCCCGCCAGGTCTTCCAGACGAGCAACAACCCCTGCGTCGAGTTGAATCTGTATGGAGCACCTTCGACGAATCCAACGTGACTCCTCTCCTTGCTCAGGAAAGCGTTGCCAAAGGTGCTCGCGTCGTGCAGCTCGACGAAATACCAGGGCTCAGTGAAGCAGTTCAACGGCGATGATCCATTCTAAATAAATATCACTATCCCAGTGTCCGATCCGCGCATTATTTACTACTTTAGATGTATGAATGTGCAAGCCTGTAGCTGTATTGAAACGAAGATCATGCCATACACATCTTTGGCTCGCCCAGAGGCGTGTAAGCTCTTTGGATCACTTGAAAGAGGGATACGGTCATCACAGCCACCCCAAACGCAAGGCAGGCTGCGGCTGGAAGCTTTGCACGGGAGTGCCACGGAACGTGTGGGTCAGTCAGTTTTAGGTAGCACGCAGCTGGAAATATGTACGCAAGCGCTGTAGCTGAGACACCGCCAGTAATCTCCAGCGTGACGCCAA
>Ga0310811_10005984_pt1 | contig 15487 bp, 12 predicted proteins | sample YCmetagenome_FD_207642 | JGI IMG/M metagenome (GOLD analysis project Ga0310811, IMG submission 207642) | Soil microbial communities from experimental microcosm in Duke University, North Carolina, United States - YC | ecosystem: Engineered > Artificial ecosystem > Soil microcosm > Unclassified ...
TCCCAGCTGACCGTCCACACCGCGATCCGCCACTACATCGAGATCCTCGATGCGCTCGCGTACGCGCACGAGAACGGCGTCTATCACCGCGACGTCAAACCCGCCAACGTCATGGTGCTGCCGAACGGCGCGGTCAAGGTGATGGACTTCGGCCTCGCGCGCAACGCGAGCGAGATGTCGAGCGCGACGAGCGCCGGCGAGATCGTCGGGACGATCGCCTATCTTCCGCCGGAGCGATTTCTCGGCAAGACTGCGGACGCGCGCGGCGACCTCTATTCCGTCGGGATCATGCTCTACGAGACGTTCACCGGAACGCTTCCCTTCAAGAGCGAGAGCGACGATCTGGTCGCGGTCATCTTCGGGCACGTCAACGAACCGCCGCCGCCGCCGCGCAGCGTCAACCGCGCCGTCCCGCCCGAGGTCGAGCGCATCATCCTGCGGCTGCTCGAGAAGGAACCCGACCGTCGCGCCCAGTCGGCCGCCGAGGTGATCGCCGAGCTGCACGGGCTGATCGGCGGCCCGCCCGTCGCGCCGCCGCCGCCCGACCCCGCATATCACCAGCCGTCGGCCCCTCCCGCCCCACCGAGCAAGGCGACCGCCGTCGCGAGCGCTGCGGAGGCCGACGCGCGCGACGTGCTCGCCAAGACGTTCGGCCGCACGAAGACCGTCAACATCGGTTACGCGGAGACGCTCGCGGGGATGCTGGCGACGCGCAAGCGCGACTACCCCGAGGCGTTGCGTGCCTACCGCTCGGCCCTCAAGGCCTTCGCCGAGGCCGGCAACGGCTTGGAGACCGCAAAGACGGCGCTCAAGTACGGCACGATGATCCTGCAGAAGAACAGCGAGGGCGATGCGGCGGACCGTCGCGAACTCTCCGACGCCGTGGACATCCTGACCGAGGCGCTTCCCAGCTTCCGCGGGCATCGATTGCTCAAGGAACTCGAGGAAGGTGAGCGCCTCTTGTACGCGCTGCAGCGCGCGCTGATCCGGAACCGCTGACGCAATGCCGGCAAAACCGACGCTTCGGCGCTCCGTCACGCCCTGGGGGTCGTTCTCGTGGGGCTACAGCGACGTGGGGGCCGACATCTTCGTCGGGCTGGGCCTCGTGCTCGGGGCTGCCGCCGGCGGATCCAGCGTCGCGTTCCTGTTCGCCGGGATCGTCTACATCTGCATCGGCCTGGCCTACACGGAGCTCGCCTCGACGTACCCGGTGGCGGGCGGCGGGCAGTACTTCGTCCTGCGCGGCCTGGGCGACGTGTTCGGGTTCATCGCCGGTTGGGCGGTGCTCCTCGACTTCACGATCGACATCGCGCTCTTCGCGTGGTCGTGCGTCGACTATCTGGGACAGCTCATCCCCTACCTGCAGCTCACCTCGCACCCGTGGATCCACTTCGCCGCCGCCTTCTCGCTGATCGCGGGGCTGTGCATCCTCAACGTGATCGGCGTGCGCGAGTCGACCACGTTCAACGGGATCGTCTCCGCGCTCGACGTCGTGAGCGAGACGTCGATCCTCTTCTTCGGCTTCCTGTTCGCCTTCAACCCGGATCTGCTGATTCACAACATGACGGCGTACTGGCCGGGGAACGATCATCTGCTGCTCGGGGTCTCGCTGGCGATCATCTCGTTCGTCGGGCTGGAGTCGATCTCGCAAGCGGCGCAAGAGACGCAGCGTCCCGCTTCGATCATCCCGCGCACCTCGATCTCGCTGATCCTCACGATCCTGGTCTACGCGCTCGCGTACGCGAACCTCGCGCTCGGGATGACGCCCGCGCACCCGGTCCCGCTCGACCCGCAGGGCCACACGCAGACGTTCTTCCAGTACCTGGGCAGCACCGAGAACGCCGGATCGGCGGTCGCCGTGCTCGCCGCGAACGTGCCGTACTTCGGCAAGCTCGCCGCGCTGTACGTCCCCGTGCTCGGCGCGATCTTGCTGCTGATCTCCTCCAACTCCGGCGTCTTCGGCGCTTCGCGCATCGCGTACGCGATGAGCCGCTCGCGTCTGCTCCCCTCGATGTTCGAACGGGTGAACGTACGCTACCGCACGCCGGTGGTCTCGATCGTCTCGTTCTGCGGCGTCGCGCTGATCGTGCTCGTCTTCGCCGCGCTCCCCTCACTCGACCACGGCGCGTTCGCCGTCTACAACCGCTTCTTCCACGGCGAGGCCGGGCTCGACGTGCTGGCCGATCTGTACGCCTTCGGCGCCGCGACGAGCTACTCGTTCGTCTTCGTCGCGCTGATCGCGCTGCGGCTGCGCGATCCGCTGAGCCCGCGCAAGTTCAAGATCCCGCTCAACCTCCCGGTCACCGTCCGCGGCGAACGCGCGTACTTCCCGATCGTCGGCGTCATCGGATTCCTCGGGATCTTCTCGATCCTGGTCTTCACGATGCTCACGCACCCGATCGGGCGCGTCGCGGGACCGAGCTGGCTGTTCTTCGGCATGATCGCCTACCTCGTCTACCGCAAGCGCAAGGGGATGCCGGTGTTCGGCTCCCGCCCGGTCGACTGGCAGACGCAGCAGGTGATGATCCTCAAGGACGCCGGAGAGCTGGAACTGATGGACGAGCTGATCGAGAAGCTCCGCGCGCGCGGCAAGCTTCCCCCGGCCACCGAGGCGGCGAGCTGATGCGGATCGACCGCCGCGTCGTGCTGCGCTACCGCGCCGCGTTCGGCGTCGGCTTTCTCGCGCTGGGGCTCGTGATGCTCTGGCGCATCCTCGCGCAGCCCGCGCCTCCGGCGAGCAAGATGCTCGGGGCCCTCTTGGCCGTGGTGCTGATGGGCCTGGGCGCGACCCGCATCGTGCTCTACCTGCGGGCGCGCCGCGAGGGGAACGCGTGAACACGATCGCGGTCCACCCGGTCGGCGCGCTGATCGGGATCGCGATCGTGGCGATCGTCGCCGCGACGATCTACTGGATGCTGCACCCGCCCAGCTCCAAGGCCGACATCGTCGCGGAGCGCGCCGAGCAGGCGATCGAGGAGATGGTCGGGAGCATCATCGTCGTCTTCTCGGAAGAGATCCACTCCGAGCACATGATGGTCCTCGCGGCACGCCTGGCCCGGCGCGAGAAAGCCGAGCTGCTCGCCGTGTACGTGATCGAGGTCCCGCTCATTCTGCCGCAGGCCGCGCAGATGCCCGAAGAGGACCGCCGCGGCTACGACGCGCTCGCGACCGCCGAAGTGATCGCCCAGCACAAGGGCGTCAACATCCGCACCGAGCTGATCCACGCGCGCCAGGTCGGACCGGCGGTGATCGACCTTGCCAAGCGCGAGGGAGCGAACCTCATCGTGCTCGGCTCGTATCGCGAAGGGAAGTACACCGGCGCGCCGCTCGGGCGCGCGATCGACGCGATCGCCTCGGGCGCGCAGTGCGACGTGCTGATCGGCGTCCCCGGCCCGCACGGTCGGATGCTCACTCTCGAGCGCCAAGCGACCACCGGCGCCTAACCCGCGCATGAGCATCGAGGCGCTCGAACACCGCGACGCCGGCGCGGTGCTGCGCCGGCTTGCGACGCCGACCGCGCTCGCGATGGTCGGCGACCAGCTGCTCGGAATCGTCGACACGATCGTGATCGGCGCGCTCGGCGCCGGCGCGCTCGCCGGGATCACCGCAGCCGTCGGCGTCTTCATGGTGCTGGGGATCGGCTTGTTCGCGTTCGGGAGCGGGCTGCGGATCGTCGGCGCGCAGGCGATCGGCGCGGGGCAGAGCGAGCGTTTCGGGGCGATCGTGCGCGCCTCGGCGATCGCGCCGCTGGCGATCGCGCTCCTTGCGGCGCTCGCCTCGCTCGGCGGCGCGCGGCCGCTGCTCGCGCTGATCATCCCGGCCGGTGCGCCGCTCGACGCGTCGGCGCACTATCTCATGCTGCGCTCGTTCTGTCTACTCCCGATGGTGTGCAGCGGCCTGTTGATCGTGGCGTTCGCGACAGCCGGCGACGCGAAGCTCGCCCTGCGCGTGCTCGTCGTGATCAACGCGGTACACATCCCGCTCGTCCTGGTGCTCGCGCTGGGCGTGGGGACGCATCACCCGTTCGGGTTGACGGGCGCCGGGATCTCCTCGCTCGTCGCGGAGCTGGTGGGTTTGGCGTACGCGGTGCGCGAGACGGCGCGACGGCCCGAGCTGCGCGTCTTCTCCTCCTGGCGCATCGACCGCCGGCTCGTCGCGACGACGACCTCGCTCAGCTGGCCGGAGTTCGTCTTCCTCGTCCTGCAGATCGTCCCCGAGCCGATCACGATCGCGCTACTTGCACCGTCCGGTACCGAGATCGTCGCGGCGTTCCGCGCGCTCTCGCTCGTCAGCGACGCGACGTGGTCGCTTCCCGGCTCGCTCGGCGATGCCTCGGAGGTCGTGCTCGGTCAGCGGATCGGCGCACGCGACTACGTCGGCGCGAAGATCTTCCAACGCGAAGCGACCCGACTGAGCGTCGCGGTGAGCACCGCGGTCGGTCTCGCCGTTGCGGCGACGGCTTGGCCGCTTGCGGCGCTGTGCACGCTCAACCCCGCGCTCGCGACGCTCGCCGCGGCGCCGCTCGGCGTCCACGTCGGCGTGACGCTCCCGCTCAAGAGCTACGCGATGACGATCCTCGCACCGATCCGCGCCTCCGGCGACACGCGCTTCGTGATGATCATGGGGATCGCGATGACGGGCGTCGCGATGGCGCTGATCACGCTCGGCATCCGTACCCTGCACCTTGGCCTCTGGGCCGTTCCGTTCGGATGGACGGCCGCGTGGCTCGTGCGCTGCGCGATCACCGCGATGCGTCTGAAAAGCGGCGACTGGGAACACCGCCGACTGAAGTCCTGATCAAGCACGTCGACGACTGAAGTCTCAGCTTCGTACGGCAAGCGCTTCGCTTCGCTTGAGTAGCGGAGATTTCTGCGTGCACGCGATCACATACGCGATGTGTTGCGACGGGACGCTCTTCTTGCCGACGATCGCACAAGGGGCTGATCCTATGCGACATGAACGCGGATGTATATTCTTCTTTCCGGAGACTTGGATGAAGGAATCACTCCTCCGCTCGGCCGGCGCGGCCGCTGCAATGATCGGACTCACGTTCGCATTCGCCCCTCACGTCGCAGCACAAAGCAACGGTCCCAGTACGACCGACTTCACGAATGCGGCCAAAGACGCGACGAACTGGATCCTTCCGGCACACGACTACAGCGGGAACCGCGCGCTCCAAAACGCGCAGATCACGCCCAAGAACGTCACCTCGCTCAAACGTGCGTGGAAGTTCACGATCCCCGACGACAGCCCGATCGAGACCGCGCCGATCGAGTACAACGGCATCGTCTACGTCACGTCGGCGCACGACAACGTCTACGCGCTCGATGCGAAGTCCGGCTCGCTGAAATGGAGCTACACGGCGCACCCGCACACGATCGCGTTCGCGGCCAACCGCGGCGTCGCACTCGCGGACGGACACGTCTACGTCGGCACGCTCGACGGCCATCTCATCGCGCTCGACGCGCAGACCGGCAAGCAGGTCTGGAACATCGTCGCGGTCCACGACACGACGAATACGTTCTACTCGATGGCGCCCGTGCCGTACAAGAACATGCTGCTGCTGGGCGCCTCGAACGGCGACTGGGGCGGCATCGGCTACATCACGGCCTTCGACCAGAACACCGGTAAGCGCATCTGGGAGTGGCAGACCATCCCGGGTCCGGGCCAGCCGGGTCACGACAGCTGGAGCGGTGATTCCTGGAAGCGCGGCGGCGCAGCGATCTGGAGCGGCGTCGCGATCGACCCGTCGACCGACACGCTTTACGCGGACCTCGGCAATCCTCAGCCCGACTTCCTGGGCACCGTCCGCAAGGGCAAGAACCTCTACTCCAACTCGATGGTCGCGCTCGACATCAGCGGCGCGCAGCCGAAGCTGAAGTGGTACTACCAGTTCATCCCGCACGACACGCACGACTGGGATCCGGCGATGCCGCCGGTGCTCTTCACGGGGACCGTCGGCGGAGCGAGCCGCCATCTCGTCGCCGCGGGCGACAAGGGCGGGAACTTCTGGGTACTTGACGCGACGAACGGCAAGCTCGTCCATCACGTCGTCGTCAGCACGCAGAAGGGTCAGGACACCGAGCCGGATCGCACCGGAAACATCGCCTGCCCGAACACCAACGGCGGCGTCGAGTTCAACGGCGGCAGCTACCTCTCGGAGACCAACACGTTCTACGTCCCCAGCGTCAACGAGTGCGGCGTCTGGAAGTCGTCGGGCCACGCGACGTACATCGCCGGCCAGTTCTACGTCGGCGGCGGGTTCCCGAAGCTCTCCGGCCCCGACACCGGCTGGATGAACGCGATCAACGTCGACACCGGCGCGTTCGCGTGGCGCCATCACCTCACGCTGCCGGGCGTCGGCGGGGCGCTCTCGCTCGGGACCGGCGTCGTCTTCAGCGGCGAGCTGAACGGCAACTTCGATGCGTACGACGCGAAGACCGGGAACGTGCTCTGGCACTACGCGACCGGCTCGACGATCGAAGCCCCGCCGACGTCCTACACCCTGGGCGGGAAGGAGTTCATCGTGGTTGGTTCCGGTCAACCGGGGAATCAGCTCATTCCGGAGCTTCCGGCGACGAACGCCGGCTCCATGATTACCGCCTTCGCGCTTCAGTGAGCATGAAACAAACACGTAAGCTCGTCATCACCGCGGCCGCGGTCCTGGCGTGCACCGGCATCGCCGGTGCCGCCTCCGCGACCGATCAACACGGCGTCGCCCTCGCGGCGCTCGCCGACGTGCGCGCCTCCGTCTCTCAGATCACGGCGATCGAGGACGGATACGCCGTCGGACATCCCACCTATCTGCGCGCGGCGCACCGCGCGCTGAACGCCCTGGTCGGCCGCGGCGACCATGAGTACGATGCCGCCGCCGGCGACCCCGGCGACGGGGTCGGCGCGATCGGCCACGTCGATCGCCTGCTCGATCGCAACGGAACCACGCGCTGGACGAACGCGGTCCAGGGGGCCAAGGCGAATCTCCTCGCCGCCGTGCAGAACCTGCACGACGCGCTGCACGAGAAAGAGATGGAGGACTACGAGGGCGACCTCACGCAGGCGCTCGCGAACCTCAGCCTCGCGACGGGACGTCCCGACCGCGAAGGCGCGCTCGGCGGGATCGCCGGCGCGCTCGGCACGACGTCGCTCGGGGTCCCGAGCGGTGTCGCGATGGTCTCGGGCTGCTCGACCGCGAGCCGTGCGCCGGCGTACGGCGTCGTCGACGGACGCCTCGTCTACGTCGCGCTGCCGCGCGCGTCGGGGATGACGAGCGTCCCCGACGACGTGAGCGTCAGCCGCGTTGCCGTCGATCACGACAAGCTGGTGCTCTACACGGCCGCCGGCGCGTCGGCGTCGCCGTGCGCTGCCGTGAGCCACGCCAAGGTCCCGCATCGCACGCGCAACGTCGCGCACACGGACGTCCTCCAGCGCGTGCGCGACGTCGTCGTCGCCGCAGGCTCGAGCGCGCCCGCGGCCCCGTACACCACCGCGCAGGCGAAGGCCGGCGCGAAGGTCTACGCGACGTCGTGCATCCAGTGCCACGGCGCGAACCTCCAGGGAACCGCCGCCCCCGGCGTCGCCGGCAAGGAGTTCCTGACGACGGCGAAGGGCAACAAGTGGACGCTCTCGTCGGTGCGCACGCTCGTCTTCGAGAACATGCCGCTCAACGACCCGGGCTCGCTCACGCCGACGCAGTACGCGCAGGTGATGGCGTACCTCCTCGCCTCGAACTGCTACCCCGCGGGCTCGCAGCCGTTCCCCGAGAAGGACAACCCGGCGTTCGCGAAGGTCGCGATCCAGCCGCTGACGGGCGTCAAGCCCGACAACGCGCAGTACGGAACCTGCACGCCGAAGTAACGGCCTCCACGCCGTAACGAAGAAGGGGCCGCGTTCTCACCAGAACGCGGCCCCTTCTCTTTTGGCCGCCGCAGCTTGCAACGCTTCCGTCGCGGGGATCTCCTTCAGCGGGCGCGCGCCAGGTAGCGCTTGCGCAGTTCGTCCAAGACGACCGCCAGCAGGATGACGACGCCGAGCACGATCTGCTGGGTGTACGACTCGATGTTGATCAGGTTCATGACGTTGTTGAGCACCCCGATGAGGAGCGCGCCGAAGAACGTTCCGACGATCGTCCCACGGCCGCCCATCAGCGAGGTACCGCCGACGACGACGGCCGCGATCGCTTGCAGCTCGTAGCCCGTCCCGCTCTGCGGCGAACCCGATTCGAAGCGCGCCATCAGCAGCAGCCCGGCGAGCGCGGAGCAGCCGCCGGAGATCACGTAGACGAGCGTCTTGACGCGCCGCACGTCGATCCCCGCGAGCCGCGCCGCCTCCTCGTTCCCGCCGTCGGCGAGGACGTAGCGACCGTAGGCCGTGCGCCCGAGGAGGATCGCGAACACGACCGCGACGATCGCCATCACGAGCACTTGGTAGGGGATCCCCGGGAAGCCGGGGATCTTGTCGAAGATCGCGCCGGTCCCGAGCCAATCGAACGCGGCGGTATTCTGCACCGGGATCGGCTGGCCGTGCGCGAGGATGTAGGCGAGGCCGCGGGCGACCTGCATCATCGCGAGCGTCGTGATGAAGGGCGGCAGTCCCAGACGCACGACCGGAACCGCGTTGATCCAGCCCGCGGCGCACCCGACGGCCAAGCCGACGAGAAGCGTCACGACGAACGTCCCCGCCGCACCGAGATGCAGCGCGTTCGCGACCAGCGCCATCACGACGCCCGTCACGCCGACGAGCGATCCGACCGAGAGGTCGATCCCGGCGGTGATGATGACGAACGTCTGGCCGACCGCCATGATCGCGTTGACCGTGATCTGGCGCAGCACGTTGGTGAGGTTGCGTGCGGTCAGGAAGTCGCCGTGCGTGAGCGCGTTGACGACCAGCACGAGGACGACGAACCCGACGGCGAACGCGCCGGTCCGCACCCAGGCCGCACGGCGATTGCGCGCCGCTACGTCCTCGGAGCGCGCATCCATCACTGCTTTGACGTTCTCGGCCATTCAGGCTGCACTCCGTAGTTGCGGGACGCGCGGATGCTTCGACAAGCTCAGCATGACGACGAAGTGTATCATGACGGTGTGTCATGCTGAGCTTGTCGAAGCGCGGCATCGTGTTCGCCGACTCCGGTCGCCACGGCGATCACCTTGTCGGGAGTCGCCTCTTCGCGGGCGAACGCGGCGCGAATCCGTCCGCCGCGCACGACGAGCACGCGGTGCGACATCCCCAAAACTTCCGGCAGCTCACTCGACACCATGACGATCGCGGCCCCCTGCCGCAAGAGTTCCACCATCAACGCGTAGATCTCGGCTTTCGCGCCGACGTCGATACCCCGCGTCGGCTCGTCGAAGAGGAAGACACGCGCATGGCCGATGAGCCATTTCGCGAGCACGACTTTCTGCTGGTTCCCACCGGAGAGGTTGCGCACGAGCTGCTCGCCCGAGGGCGTGCGGATCCGCAGCTCGGCGATCTCTTGGCTCGTCGTCCGCGTCTCGGCGCCGCGATCGACGAACCCGCCCTTGACGAAGCGGCCGAGGTGGGCGAGCGTCGTGTTCTCGCGTACGGTCATCCCGAGGACGAGCCCCTGCGCCTTGCGGTCCTCGGTGATCAGCGCGATCCCGGCCTTGATCGCGCTGCGCGGCGAGCGCACGACGACGCGCGCGCCGTCGACGCGAATCTCGCCGCGCGTCGGCACGTCGGCACCGGCGATCGCGCGCACGATCTCCGTGCGGCCCGCGCCGACCAGCCCGGCGAGCCCGACGATCTCACCCGCGTGGACGGCGAAGGCGACGTCGCTCACGGCGACGCCCGCCGCGCTCGAGAGATCGCGCACGTCGAGGACGACCGGCGCGTCCTGTGCGACCGGCGGGAGCTCGGGGAAGTGGCTCTCCAGCGGCCGGCCGACCATCAGCCGGATCATCTCGTCCTGCGGCAGATCGGCGATCGGCCCCGTCTCGACGGCGCGGCCGTCCCGCAGCACGGTGATTCGGTCCGCGATCTTCGGCAGCTCCTCGAGCCGGTGGGAGATGTAGACGAACGCCACGCCCTGCGCCTTGAGCTTCGCGATCAGCGCGAACAGCGCGTCGATCTCGCGATCGGTCAGCGCCGCGGTCGGCTCGTCCATCACGATCAGCCGCGCGCGGCGAACGAGGCACTTCGCGATCTCGGTGAGCTGCTGCTCCGCGACGGAGAGACGGCGCGCAGGGCGGTCGAGCGGCAGCGCGATCCCGAGCTCGGCGAGGATGCGCGTCGCCTCGGCCGCGCCCGCGGCCTTGTTCAGGAACGGCCCCGAGCGCGGCTCGACGCCCAGGATCACGTTCTCGATCACGCCGAGATCGGGGACGAGATTGAACTCCTGGTAGATCATCCCGATCCCCAGGCGCTCCGCCGCTTTCGGCCCGTCGATCGCGACGGGGTGCCCGTCGACGGCGATCTCGCCGCCGTCGGCGGGCTGCGCGCCGGCGAGGATCTTCATCAGCGTCGATTTGCCGGCGCCGTTCTCGCCGACGAGCGCGTGCACCTCACCGGCGCGCACATCGAAGGTGACGCCGTCGAGCGCGCGCACCCCGGGGAACGTCTTGACGATCCCCGACATGCGCAGGAGCGGCGCGTCGGACGCGACCGTCATCGGTTACTTGCCGGCGTCGCCCTTGGTGTACGCGCCGACCGCGACGGCGATCTTCGCCGGCGGCGTCTTGCCGTCGAAGTAGTCGTGGATCGCGGCGACCGTCTTGGCGCCGATCTGGTCAGGGTGCTGGATCGCGTCGCCGTACATCGAGCCGTTCGCGATCGCGGTGCGCGCCTCGGGGGTCGCGTCGTAGCCGATCACCGCGATCTTCCCCTTCATCCCGGCGGCGTTGACGGCCGTGGACGCGCCGAGCGCCGAGTCGTCGTTGATGCCGAACACGCCCTTGAGGTCGTGATGGGACTGCAGAATGTCCTCCATCGACGAGGAGGCCTTTGCGCGCTCCCCGCCGCCGTCGATGTCGGCGACGACCGTCACGCCCGGGCAGCCCTGGGCGAGCCCCTGGCGGAAGCCCTTGACGCGGTCCTGGACCGACGTCACCTCGGGCTCGTCGAGGATCGCGACCGTCCCGGCCTTGCCGACCGCGGCGCACATCAGCTTCGCGGCTTCGGAACCGCCCTGGACGTTGTCGCTGGCGATGTGGGCGACGACCTTGCCGTCCTTCGACGTGTTGGCGATGTCGGCCGTGAAGACCGGGATCCCGGCCTTGTTGGCCTCGACGATCGCGCTGCCGATCGCCTGCGAGTCGTACGGCGTGAGGACGATCGCGGAGACGCCCTTGGAGATGAAGTCTTCGACCTGGCTCTGTTGCTTGGCATTGTCGCGCGCGGCGTCGACGACGTTGACCGTATAGCCGTACTTGGCCGCTTCCGACCGCATCCCGCGTTCCATGTCCTGGTAGAACTGGGCCTCGCGGTTCTGGATCGAGACGCCGATCGTCTTGCCACCCGAGCCGGCAGCCGTGCTCGCCGGCGAGGCGGCGGAGGATGCCGAGGTATCGGACGACTTCGCGCATCCGGTAACGGCAACGGCTGCCGCGAGCGCACACGCCAGAACGAACGGGTTCTTCATACCGTCGGACCGGATGCGGGAGGGGCAAGCGGAACCCCTGCGAGAGCCGGCTAGTTGAGAACAATTCGCAAGAAGAGAGGCCAAAGCAAGCAGTACCTTCTTCCCGCCGTGTCGGGACCTCGCTCGGAGGGCCCGCCCTCGCCCGCTCGTCGACACGCATACCGGTCGTTTCCTGCGAGAAACGTCGCAATTATGCACCGATTTGTGCTCAGGGACACGCAAAATAGCGTCGACCGGACCGTCGGGAGGCTCCCGGCAAAGGCGAGCAACCGCCTTCCCGCAACCCGCCGCCCGCACGTCGTCCCTCCGGCGGAAGCGATCTTCGTGGCGAGCGAACACCCGGCGAGAGCCGCTGCGATATCGGCGAGCATCGAAATTATCCACAGTAGTCGGAATCACACCTGTGTACCATGTGGAGAGCGGTTCGCACATTCGTGACATGGCCGCAGCACCGGCGTAACGGATGCGCGCGGACGTGCCGATCCCTGCAGTATGGATCGCCGGGAGTATCGCTTGCGTTGCTCGGCTTGCGGGACGGAGTTCGACGACGACGGCGTGCGGCTGACGTGCTCCCATTCGCACGCGCCCGCGCTGCTGCGCACGGTGTACGCGCGGCGTCGGCTCGAGGTCGAAGACGTCGCTTCAATGGCGCGCTACCGGTACTGGCTGCCGGCCGGCCGCGAGCTGTGCACGGACGCGCGCACCGCGGTCTTCCGGAGCGACGGGCTCGCCCGCTATCTGCGGCTGAAAGAGTTGTGGATAGCGTTCAGCGGCTGGTGGCCGGAACGCGGTGCGACGCTCGCAACGACGAGCTTCAAGGAGCTCGAAGCCGTCGCCGTCCTCGGACGGCTCGCCCCCGACGAACGTCGCACCCTGGTCGTCGCGTCGGCCGGGAATACCGCCGCCGCCTTCGCACGCGCGGGGACGGAGCTCGGCATCCCGACGCTGATCGTGATCCCGCTCGACGCCTGGGAGCGCTTGGCCTCGCTGGTCGACGTCGGTCCGCCGGTGCGCGTCGTCGCGATCGAAGGAGCCGGCTACGACGAGGCGATCGCGCTCGCCGCGCGCATCGCGTCGATCGACGGCTACGTCGCCGAGGGCGGCGTGCGCAACGTCGCGCGGCGCGACGGGATGGGGACGATCCTGCTCGCCGCCGCCGAAGCGATCGGCACCCTTCCGGACGCCTATTTCCAGGCCGTCGGCAGCGCCGCTGGCGCGCTCGCGACGCACGAGGCGGCGCTGCGCCTCCTCGCCGACGGACGGTACGGCACGCGCGTGCCGCGCCTGATGCTCAGTCAGAACGCACCGTTCACGCCGATCCACGATGCGTGGGTACGCCGCAGTCCGTCGCTCGAACCGCGCGACCCCGCGCTCGCGCGTGAGCAGGTGCGCGCGCTCGGCGCATCGGTGCTCTCGAACCAGGCGCCGCCCTACGCAACGATCGGCGGGATCCGCGAAGCGCTCGTCGCGAGCAACGGCACGACCTACGCGATCTCCAACGACGAGATGACGAACGCGATGGCGCTCTTCGCCGAGCTGGAGGGTATCGACATCGAACCCGCCGCCGGGATCGCGACCGCCTCGCTTATCCGCGCCGCGCGCGCCAGCGAGGTCGCTCCCGACGCGCGCGTGCTCCTCAACATCACCGGCGGCGGCGCGAAGCGACGCGCCCGCGAGGGCGTGAACGCGCGGCCGACCCTGATCGTCGACCGAACGGAACCCGCGACGGCGGCGGTCGACCGCGTCCGGTCCTTGTTCGCCTAGGCCCGCTCTGCGCACGCGACGGCGCGCGCGCGCAGGAGCGTGCGCTCGCGCGCGTTCTTCGTCATCGCGGCCGCGCGCTCGAACTCGGCGCGTGCTTCGTCGTGTCGGCCGAGGCGAACCAGGACGTCGCCGCGCACGCTCGGGAGCAGATGATACGCCGCGAGCGCCGGTTCGTCGACCAGCGTGTCGAGGATCGCCAATCCCGCCGCCGGACCGAACGCCATCGTCACCGCGACCGCGCGGTTCAGCTCGACGACCGGCGAGGGCGTGAGCTGGCCGAGCGCATCGTAGAGCGCCGCGATCCGCACCCAGTCGGTCTGTTCGGGCAGGCGCGCCCGCGCGTGGCACGCGACGATCGCGGCTTGCAGCATATATGGCCCGTATGCGCCGCCGAGCGCGTCGGCGCGCGCGAGCGCGGCGAGACCCCTGCGAATCAGCAATCGATCCCAACGCGTGCGATCTTGGTCGAGCAGCAGCACCGGCTCACCCGACGGGCCGATGCGTGCGCGCATCCGCGAGGCCTGGATCTCCATGAGCGCCACGAGCCCGTGCGCCTCCGGCTCTCGCGGCACCAGCTCGGCGAAGACGCGGCCCAGACGCAACGCGTCCTCGCAGAGCGCGGTCCGCATCCAGTCCTCGCCGGCCGTCGCGGTGTAGCCCTCGTTGAAGACCAGATAGATCACCTCGAGGACGGACGCGATCCGCGCGTCCAGCGCGTCGCCTTCGGGCAGCTCGAACGGCACCCGCGCCTCCGAGAGCGTGCGTTTCGCGCGGACGATGCGTTGCGCGATCGTCGCGGCGGGGACGAGGAACGCGCGCGCGATCTCCTCCGTCGTCAGCCCGCCGAGGAGACGCAGCGTGAGCGCGACGCGCGCGTCGGTCGAGAGCACCGGATGGCACGCGATCAGGATCAGCCGCAAGAGGTCGTCGCCGACGGGATCGTCGTCCTCGTTCACGGCGGTTTCGAGCTGGAGGACCAACTCCCGTCCCAGTTCCTCGTGCTTGCGCGCGAAGCGCGTGCCGCGCCGCAGGAGATCGACGGCGCGGTGCTTCGCGGTCGCCATGAGCCACGCGCCGGGGTTCTCGGGAACGCCGGCGTGCGGCCAGCGCTCGAGCGCGGCGACGAGCGCGTCCTGCGCCAGCTCCTCGGCGAGCCCGACGTCGCGCACCAGACGTGCGAGCGCGGCGACGAGCTTCGGCGCCTCGATGCGCCACACCGCCTCGATCGCGCGGTGCGTCTGGTCGTCGGTCACGCTCGTCGCCCGCTTCTGGATTACTTCTGCCGCGACGCGTCGAACTTGTGCAGCCGCTCGCGCATCCGCTCGACGGCCTCGCTCGGCGCCAAGTCGTCGAGCTCGAAGAGCGGGCGCAGCTCGATGTTCGTCTCGGCGCCTTCGCCGTGCGGGTTCGGCACGCGCAACGCCCAGGCGACGGCCTCCTCCTTCGACTTCACCTGGATGAGCCAGTAGCCGGCGATGAGTTCTTTGCTCTCGGTGAACGGGCCGTCGATCACGCTGCGCTTGTCGCCTTTGAACTGCACGCGGACCCCCTTCGAGGAGGGCTGCAGGCCGGCGAGGTCGAGCAGGACGCCCGCCTTCGTCAGCTCCTCGTTGTAGCGGCCCATCGCGTCGAGCATCGCATCCTCGGGCATCGCGCCGGCTTCGCTCTCGGGGTTGGCCTTGACGATCATCATGAATCGCATCGGGGGTTCTCCTTCTGGCTTGTTCGGGTGCATCTACCGCTACGTCGAACGAGCCACCCGCCGAATCGACATCCGGCCCCGACTCCCCGCCTCAGGCCGCGATCGCCTCGCCGCCGTTCCGCCCGTCAGAGGCACGCCGAGCGCTCTTCAGGTCGCGTACGCACGCCCTTGCCATCGCGCCTTGCCGGCGTGAAGGCGAAACGATGATCGCCCTTGCCTTTTCCGCTGCGATTGCGGGGATCGACGCGCACGTCGTCCGGGTCGAGACCGATTCCGCCGCCGGCACGCCGGCGTTCGCGATCGTCGGCTTGCCCGACCGCGTGCTGAACGAGTCGCGCGAGCGCGTGCGTGCCGCGATCGTGAACTCGGGGTTCGGGTTCCCGCCGGGGCGGCTGCTCGTCAATCTCGCGCCGGCCGACATGCGA